>FKKE01001001.1_pt4 | contig 21910 bp, 17 predicted proteins | sample 1106331 | NCBI WGS metagenome assembly FKKE01 (sample SAMEA3931202, study PRJEB13176) | freshwater metagenome | biome: Drinking water system; feature: drinking water; material: freshwater | place: China | collected 2013-02-06
GCTCTCGGCCACATCGGGATGGTTCGGTCCTAGCGCCTGCTCCCTGATCCGCAACGCTCGCTCGTAGAGCGGCTTGGCCCCCGCATAGTCACCAGTGGCCTTAAGCAAGCCAGCCAGGTTGTTGAGGTTTGTGGCGACATCCGGGTGCATGGGCCCCAGGGTCTGCTCATGGATCTTGAGCGCCCGCTCGTAGAGCGGCTGGGCCCCCGCATAGTCACCAGCCTTGTAAAGCAGCAGCGCCAGGTTGTTGAGGCTCGTGGCAACATCTGAATGGTTCGGCCCCAGCGCCTGCTCGCGGATCCGGAGCGACTCCTTGGCCAAGGGAATGGCCTCGGCATAGTGGCCTTGCTGGTAGAGCTGGAGGACTTGCTGGTTGAGTTGCTTCGCCCGCTCCAGCAGCCTCTCCTGGCTCTCCGCCCCGCTCACCGGCGGGGCCAGTATCGTTGCAAGGAATAGGACGACGAGCCCTCTGGTTGGCATGCTCAATTTCCTGACAGTCTCCTCACCCACAGGCATCGCTCTCGTCTCCGCAGGCTACCGTCCCAACGCCTGGGCGCCTTGGAGAAATGTGAAAGCTGGCATGGCACTCCGGTGCCCGGCTATTTGCCGCGGATTTCCCGGAGAAAGGCCCGGAGCATGGGCGAATCATTTTCTGAGATCACAAGAGGAGCATGATCTTCTTCATAGGCACCTCCTCCACGAACTTCATGCTGACTGCGCGCACCACCCAGCGCTCTCACCAGATCACCCCTTGCGCGGGGACGGTTTTCCCCCCGCCGCCACAGACTGAGGCGGCTCGAAGCGAAACAGGCAGAGTGAGTCCGTCGCTGCATCGCACAGCGTCTTGCCGTCTTCTTTCAGCATCTGCAGCCCGCGCTTGTCGGCCGTCCAGCGGATCGGCTGCCGGTCCAAGGCGCTGACCGGCCAGGCCTTGAGAGAGGCGGGAACCAACTCGGATTCCTGTGTCGGCCATCGCCTTTCCTTTTGATAGTACCGCCGCGCGGCCAGCACCACCTTCATCGCCTCCACGCGGTCGATGCTCACTTCGGTCCGAGCGGCGTAGTTTCCGGAGAGAGCCACAACGCAAAACGCCGCGCGCCCGGTTGGATTCCGAAGCCAGAGCAGTTGCCTCTCCCTATCGCATGCCTCTTCCGTAAATTTCTGGGGGTCTTGCTTCGCGCTGACGATGTGCCCTTGATCAATCCCCGCCAGAAGGAGCCGATAGTAGTCGACTATCATGCGCAGAGAGTGAAGTGGGCTATACCAACCCAGCGCCCTTTGGACAGGAAGGGGCACCATTCTTGGAGGGCCGGTGACCAGATATTCCACACTTTCCTTTGTCCATTCCGAATACGCGGGGAAAAAATACCAAGCGCCTCCGTATTCCGTGCGGTACGCGTAGCGAATGCCCTCCCTCTGCGCCTGCGGCGATGGCAGCATCGTTTCAATCCCGGACGGCGGCATGGGGGAGGCCACATAGTCCGTTGCTGCAAGCCCGAATCCATAGACGGCTATGCCGATCATCTGGCCGATTAAAATCGGATTCTGTTGCAGAAAGTCGCCCAGGGCGAAGATCGCCCGGAGGTCCTGCTGCGCGCCGGCCTGATCACCTTTCGAGGCTCGCAGTGTGGCTCGATAGGCCAGAGCCCTGCCTATGTTCTGGATCGCTATATAATTGGGAATCTTGGCACTTACATAGTGTTTCATGTCAATGTGAACCCGGAGATGCTGTCCCAGATTGGCCGGCCGATCCAGCTTCTGCCGCGACGGTCCGGCCATCCAGGCATCGAGGGTGGCCAGAGGGCCGGCGGCTTGTTGCAGCACCTTTTCCACGCAGGGCCCCTCGATTGTTCGTTTCAAATCGAGGCCATCGCACAGCTTACCGTTGTGATGGATCGGCTCCCCGAGCTTTTCTAGGGTGGCCAGCGCATCATCGTCGGGCAGAGCATCTTCCGGCAGCACGATCCCTTCGCCGGGCGGCGGCAGGGTAAGCCGATCGTATAGATCGGCGGTGTGGGTCGTCAGAAAGACGGCTAGTAAGGGGACCAGCACCACGCCCGCCAGGGTAATCCCAGCAACCTTGACCACCGCTCGCCCAGCCGCCAGAGGCCCGCCGAATTCACGCAGCCCCACGTACACCAGGATGACGAGAGGACCGACCAGCGGCACGACCGCCACCGCCATGCCGATGACGATCTGCGGCCAGGCCATCCCTACCGAGCGTAGATAGACATAGATCCCGCCGATGGACGGCAGCACGCCGATCGTCACGGCTTCCCACTCGTCCGCCCAGAACAGAAGGCTCGTGGACAGCACGCACCCACCGATCACCAACCCGATCCCGATTCTTTTCATCATGGCCTCAGCCATCACGGTCTCCCTTCTCGTTCGTAGCTGCTCCGCCCTTTTCCCGCCTCACCCCACGATGGCACGAGCCAGTTGGCGGGTGTCCGCCACGCTGTCCCACAGACATTCTTCGAGCACATGACGGGGGGCCGCCTTCCGCTCGACCAGCCGCTCCACGCTCTTGGCCCGGCACAGACTGCAGGGAGTCTGCTCATAGACCCACAGGAGACAGGGGGCCAACTCGGGCCCCGCGGTGTCTTGCCCCACGTCGACCAGATCCGATCCCACAGAATGGATGTCCTGCTCGTTTCGAGGGACGGACAGGAGCGACTCCAGCAATACGTGGTCCGCCGGCTCGTACTGTTGAGCCAAGAGCGCGATCGCCCCCTTCGTTGCGGCCGAGGGCTCCTTGCTGAGCAGACGCCGTGCGAAACGTCCCACGTCCGCATGGTTCGTGCGTGCAAGCGCCTGCAAGGCCGCGGATTGGATGACCGGATCGGCCGACTCCGCGAGTTGCCATATCCGTGGAGTCAAGGAGGGAAATCCGCGGACGCGAAACACGCTCAAGCGTTGGACCAGCCGTTCGGCATTCGTTTCGGCCAGCAGTCGCGCGAACGACACGTCCGCCTCCTGCGACGTCATTCGGGTGCCGAACGACGAGAGCCATCCGCCCCAGGGGTCCTTCGTTCGGTCTTCGATCATCCGCTCGGCATTGTCGAGCGTTCGCTCGGGCTGAGGAGGAACTGATCGAGCGACGGGCTGCTCCTCCTCAAGCACTTCGTCCATGCGTCTAGCCAAATCGTCGTCGGCCACTGTCTCGAACCGAGGGAATACCGCCGCGACATCCGTACCAAACCGCTCGACACACACGCGCCCCCAGACGTCATACAACACGCGCTTGGCGTCTTGATGCCCGCGTCGAGCCCACACGAGGGCCAGTTCCAGGCCTTGCCGCACCGATCGATAGTCAGTCGCGTGAGCTAACGCTTCCAAGATGCGGGTTCGGTACAGGCCTTCGTGTCCCGTCAACTCGATTAAGAGGGCCATCCACTCGGCTCGCGAACCCTCGACTTCCCGGTCATAACAGCGCGTATGGAGACAGGCCTCTACCAGCAGCGCTTCACGCCCCGCCGCCCCATGGGCCTTGAGGTGCAAGGCCGCGCGACCATGCCCGGTGTACAACGCCCGCTCGAATTCTTCGACGGTCAGGGGCGTCACCGCGCGTGGCCTCCCGTCCCTGCCCAAAAGGGCGGCAGGGCAAGTTTCGAACGCAGGAACCGGATCTGGCCTGGGAAGGGATCGCGGAGGCGAAAGGACCGGGGCTGAGCCATCGTCCACCTCGCGGCAGAACCGGCCTCGGCAACGCCCTGGGTGGATGAGGTGACCCGGGACCTGCCGATCGAATGGTGCGGGCCATTGTAGGCTTCCAGCCAAGCCGGTCAAGGAAAATCTCGCGCTCCTACGTACCTGCCAGTGTGTCCCCGTTTCAGGCATTTGACAATACGCCTATCGGCGTACGTAGCCTTTCGCGGTTTGGGCCGGCCGCGTCGGCGCCTTGCTGGCGCGAAAAACCCCGTGCTAAGATGCGCTCCGCCTGCGCGATCGGCGCTTCGCGGTTGGATGCGCGCGGCACGTCATCCCGATGACCCAGCCCCAACTGGATAAAACCTACGAGCCTCGCTCGGTCGAGGAACGGTGGCACCGTTTCTGGATCGAAAAGGGCTACTTCCATCCTTCGGTGGACGAGCCGGGGCAACCCTATTCGATCGTCATTCCCCCGCCGAACGTCACCGGCTCTCTGCACATCGGCCATGCGCTGAACAACACCTTGCAGGACATCTTGGCCCGCTGGCGCCGTATGCAGGGCCGCAACGTCCTGTGGATGCCGGGCATGGACCATGCCGGCATCGCCACGCAAAACGTGGTCGAGCGGCAACTGGCGGCCGAGGGTTCGTCCCGCGAGGCCTTGGGCCGAGACGCCTTCATCCGCCGGGTGTGGACCTGGAAGGAGCAGTCCGGGGGCACCATCGTCCAGCAATTGAAACGCCTGGGCGCCTCCTGCGATTGGCGCCGCATGCGCTTTACGATGGACGAGGGCCTTTCGACGGCCGTGCGCGAGGTCTTCGTGCGCCTCTACGAAGACGGGCTGATCTATCGCGGCGAGCGGCTGATCAACTGGTGTCCGCGCTGCCTGACCGCCCTCTCGGACATCGAGGTGGAGCACGTCGAAACGAAGGGCAAGCTCTATCACATCGCCTATCCCCTGTCCGACGATCCGACGGTGGCGCTCACGGTCGCCACGACGAGGCCGGAGACCCTCTTGGGCGACACGGCCGTCGCCGTGCACCCGGACGATCCGCGCTACAACCGGCTCATCGGCAAAACCGTCCGGCTGCCGCTGACGCAGCGCGACATTCCCATCGTCGGCGACCCGATTCTCGTCGATCGGGAGTTCGGCACGGGGGCGGTCAAGATCACCCCGGCCCACGACTTCAACGACTTCGACGCGGGCGAACGGCACGGGCTTCCCCGCCTGCCGATTTTCGACCACTTCGCGCGGCTGGACCCGATCGGGCTACGGGCGGCGCGGGTGGACGAGGCGGTGCTCGAAAAAGTGGAATTGCTGCCCGCCGCGACGGCGCGGCCCAAGATCGAGCAGTGGCTGCACGACCGCGGCGCCCTGGTCAAGACCGAGGCGCACAAAATGGCCGTCGGGACCTGCTACCGCTGCAAGACCGTCGTCGAGCCCTACCTCTCGCCGCAGTGGTTCGTGAAGATCAAGCCGCTGGCCGAACCGGCGATCCAGGCTGTGCAGGACGGGCGCATCCGCCTCATTCCCGAAGGATGGGTGAACAATTATCTGGGGTGGATGCGGGACATCAAAGATTGGTGCATCTCCCGCCAAATTTGGTGGGGCCATCAAGTTCCGGCTTGGTACTGCCTCAAGTGCAACGAACACGCCATTTTGGAAACGGCTCACGAAACGATGGAAACGACCGAGGCGGCGGGCCTCCCCGGGGCCTCGCGTTATCGCGTGACGATCCTGCCGCAGGCCAAACCGATTGTGCAGCGCGCGGCGCCGGACCGGTGCCCGACCTGCCAGGGCACCTCGTTCATCCAAGACCCCGACGTGCTGGACACCTGGTTTTCGTCCGCCCTCTGGCCCTTCTCCACGATGGGCTGGCCGGAGCGCACCCGCGAACTGGCGACCTTTTTCCCGACCTCGACCCTGGTCACGGGCTTGGACATTCTCTTCTTCTGGGTCGCGCGCATGATCATGATGGGACTGAAGTTCACCGGCCAGGTGCCCTTCCGCGACGTCTATATCCATGCCCTGGTGCGCGATCAGGACGGCGACAAGATGAGCAAATCCAAGGGGAACGTCATCGATCCCCTGATCGTGATGGATCAGTACGGCACCGACGCGCTGCGCTTTACGCTGGCCGCCCTGGCGACGCCCGGACGCGACGTCAAACTGGTCAAGGAAAAGGGCGTCGACGGCAATTGGCGCGCGCCCCAGATCGAAGGCTATCGCAACTTCGCCAACAAGATTTGGAACGCCGCGCGGTTCGTGCTCATGCACATCGGGCCGGAAGCCGGCGGTGCGGCGCCGCCTGTCCCCTCACGGTCTGCCGCCGATCGGTGGATTCTCTCGCGCCTCAATCGCCTGGTCGCGACGGTGAACGGCGATCTCGAGGCCTATCGCTTCGACCATGCGGCCCTGCACCTCTATCAATTCGTCTGGCACGAGTTCTGCGATTGGTACCTGGAACTGGTGAAGCCCTGTCTGCAGGCTGGCCCCTCCCCAGCGCGCACGGCCGCCTGCGCGACCTTGGCCGAATCGCTCGAGGTCATCATGCGGCTCTTGCACCCCATCATGCCCTTCCTGACGGAAGAAATCTGGCATGTCCTGCCCCACCAGGGGGAGAGCCTGGCGATTCAGCGATACCCTGAACCTAAGACCGAGTGGGAGGCCTTGGAGGTCGAACGGGCCTTCGACAGTCTGCAACGGTTCGTCTCGACGCTCCGAGCCGGCCGGGTCTTGCTGCACTATCCTCCCGGCCATTCGATCACCGTCTACGGGACATCCGCGGATGCCGACGAACAGGCCGCCTTACAGTCGTTGCAGAGCGAGATCGGACACTTGAGCCGCGCGTCGGTGCAGATCGTTGGATTGGACCGGTGGCCGAGCGGCCGGGTGCTGCGGCTGGCGGTGGGCACGCAAACGGTGGGGCTGGCGGTCAAAGGCGACGTCGATCTCAACCAGGCGCTGGGCCGCGTCACCAAACAACTTGAAGACGGGCGGACCGAGGCCAAACGGCTGGAAGGCAAGCTCGGCAGTCCCGACTTCGTGGGCAAGGCCCCGGCCGACGTCGTCACGGAACACCGGGAACGGCTCGCCGCCATCCGCCACGAGGAGGCCATGCTCCAGAGCAGCGAATCCCAATTGCGCCTCATGCTGACTCATCCGAGCTGATGGCCGCGCCACCCCTTCGGCCTATCCGGGACGCCGTCCGCCTGGCCCTTCGCGAAGACCTGGCTGATGGCGACGCAACGACCACGGCGCTCTTCCCCTCTCCCATCGTGGCTCGGGCGCACATCGTCGCCGAGCAACGGCTGGTCGCCGCCGGCATCGCGGTCGCACGGGCCGTCTTCACCGCGGTGGATAAGCGGTTGCGTGTCGTGCGCGCCGTGCGGGACGGGGCGCAGGTCGGCGTCGGAGCCCGCGTGATGACCGTCGAAGGCGACGCACGGTCGCTCCTGATGGCCGAACGCACCGCCTTGAACTTCCTGCAACGTCTGTCCGGCATTGCCACCCTCACCGCGCGCTATTGCGAGGCCGTACGCGGCTCGAGGGTCCTCATTCTGGATACGCGGAAGACGACGCCGGGCCTGCGTGCCTTGGAAAAATGGGCGGTTCGTCTGGGCGGGGGAGCCAATCATCGCATGTCGCTCGGCGACGGGCTCTTGATCAAAGACAACCACCTAGCCCTCTGGCGAGCATCGCCAGGACAGGGACCGGCCGAAGCCTGCCGACGGGCTCGGCGCGTGGCCCCGCGCCGGCTGCCGCTCGTCGTCGAGGCCAAGACGCTCCAAGAGGTGCGCGAGGCCCTTGCCGGACAGCCGGACATAATCTTGCTCGACAATATGAAGGTGCGCACGATCCGGAAAGCCGTCGCGCTGATCGACGGCCGCGCCCTCGTCGAAGTCTCCGGCGGCGTGACGTTGGACAATGTCCGGGCCATCGCCGCGGCGGGACCGGACAGGATTTCCATCGGCGCACTCACCCATTCGGCGCCCGCGGCCAACGTGAGCATGGACCTGATCCCGCTCAAAACCGTCCGAGCGACAACCGGCCGGTCACGATCATGAATCGGCTTGCCGAGCCATCGCCGTCGGCCCAGCCTGAGTTGGCCGCACTTCTTCGCACGCGAGCGTTGGGCCGCTCGCTGATCCGGCTCGATTCGGTGTCCTCCACCAACACCCATGCCCTCGATCTGGGACGACAAGGCGCCGCCCACGGCACCGTCGTCTGGGCGGAGACGCAGCAGGCGGGCAAAGGCCGCCAGGGACGCCGGTGGCACAGCCCGCCGGGGCACAACCTCTACTGTTCGATCGTGCTGAACACGGCCGTCCCGGCCGGCGACTATGCCCGATGGCTTTCGTGGGTGCCCTTGATGGCGGCAGTGGGTACGGCTCAAGCCATCCAGGCCTGTACCGGCTTGCACGTTGCGCTGAAATGGCCCAACGATCTGCTGGTTCGGTCACGGAAGCTCGGGGGAATCTTGTGCGAAAGCAACGGGACGCCGCAGCAGCCGCTGGTGGTCGTCGGCATCGGATTGAACGTCAACAGCCCGATCGAGTCGTTCCCCGACGATCTGCGCGATCTGGCCACCTCGCTCCTGATCGAAACCGGCGTCACGCATGACCGGACAGCCCTCCTGGCTTCTCTGCTGCTGGAAGTCGAACGGGGCCTCGACGCCATCGTGGCCGGTCCGCCCGATCAGCTTGTCGCATCCTATTCTCGACATTGCATGACGCTGGGGCGGGAGGTGCGGGTTCATCTCGACGGCGATACGATGATCGAAGGCCGGGCCACGGCAATCGGTCAGGACGGAGCCCTGCTCGTGGCGCCGCGAGGAACGCGCGAGGCAACCCTGATCCCTGTCCGGGCCGGAGACGTCCTGCACGTACGGTAAACCAATGCTGCTGGCCATCAATATCGGCAATTCGACGGTCGCCTGGGGACTCTTCGAACAAGAGGAGCTGCGGCACCACGGCCATGTCTCGACCGATCCCGCTCGCTCCTACGAGGCCTATGCCGACATCTTTCGCACGTGGCTGAAGGATCGAGGCCTGGCCGCCTCGTCCGTCGATCGCGCGATCCTCTCCAGCGTCGTACCGACGCTGACACCCACCATGCAGCGCCTGGCGGACGCCCATAGCAAAGCCCCTTCCCGGCTGGTATCGGCCGACTTCTCGTCCGGCCTGACCCTTCGCTATGCCACGCCGCAGACGCTCGGATGCGACCGGCTCGTGGTCGCAGCAGCCGCCTTCCATCGGCACCGCCAAGCGGTCATCGTCGTGGATTTGGGCACGGCGACAACCTTCAACGTCGTAACCCGACACGGCGAATTTCTGGGAGGCGCCATCGCCCCTGGGCTGGCCCTCTCGGCCGAGGCCTTGGCAACCGGAACGGCCCAATTGCCTCGTGTCGAAATGACCGCGCCCACGACCGTCATCAGCCGAGAGACGGCGGCCAATATCCAGTCCGGCTTGATGTATGGTCATGCCTGCATGGTCGACGGGATGGTCGCTCGCATGCGGGCAGAACTGGGCGGCCAAGCCCTGGCGATCGCCACCGGCGGATGGTCCACTCTGTTGAAACCCCTCTGTCACACCCTCGATGAGACCGCTCCCTTTCTGGCCCTTGAGGGGTTGGCCCTGCTCGATCGTTTGAACGTTCCCCGCTAGGCCCTCAATAGGCTCTCGGTAGACGGCGTCCTTCCGGGAACAAAAATCCCCGCAGACCATTGACTTCAAAAGGTGGGTGGCTATCTTCCCGCGCAGACAGGTGTCCCGGTGAACGAGAAAGCGAATACTTCAAATAAAGTCAATGGGTTAGGGGATGGCGAGGAGTCAGCTTCGGCCCCAGAATCAGCCCAGGAAACGGACGGCTTGCGGAAGACCCTTGCCGCGAAAACCGAAGAAGTGCAGGCCCTGAACGATAAACACCTCCGGTTGGCAGCGGAGTTCGAAAATTACAAGCGTCTGAGCCAGCGGGATCAGCGGGAATTTTCCAAGTTCGCCAACGAAAACCTGCTCAAAGAACTCTTGCCGATCGTCGACAACTTGGAACGCGCCATCAAATCCGTCAAGGACGGTCAAGGGGGCCAGGCGGCTCAGGGGATCGTGCAGGGCGTCGAGTTGACGTTGAAGCAATGCAGGGAAACGCTCGCGAAATTCGGGGTGCAGGTCGTGCCGACGGTCGGGCAAGCCTTCGATCCGGCCTGCCATCAGGCGGTGGCGCGGGTCGAGTCCGCGAGCGCCGGCGACAATACCGTGCTGGAGGAACATCAGAAGGGCTATCGTTTGCACGACCGGCTCTTGCGCCCGGCGATGGTAACGGTCGCGATGGCCCCGGCCGATTCGGCCCAGGCTTCCGGCGCGTCCGCCTAAGCATTCAGCAGCCGGCCGGTCGAATGACCCGGCCGCGAGACAAAGGAGCAGACACATGGGCAAGGTGATCGGCATCGATTTAGGGACGACCAACTCTTGCGTCGCCATCATGAGCGGCGGCGATCCGGTCGTGATCGCCAATGCGGAAGGCAGCCGCACGACGCCGTCGGTCGTCGGCATCACCGACAAGGCCGAGCGGCTGGTCGGCCAGATCGCCAAACGGCAGGCCATCACCAATCCCGAAAACACGATCTTTTCGGTCAAGCGGCTGATGGGCCGGAAGTTCCGCAGCCGCGAGGTGCAGGAAGCGGCCAAACGCCTCCCCTACAAGGTGGTCGAAGCGGACAACGGCGACGCGCACGTGGAAATCCGCGGCAAACGCTACAGCCCGCCGGAAGTCTCCGCCATGATCCTCCAGAAAATGCGGCAAACGGCGGAAGACTACTTGGGCGAAAAGGTGTCCGAGGCCGTCATCACCGTCCCCGCCTACTTCGACGACAGCCAGCGGCAGGCGACGAAAGACGCCGGGCAGATCGCCGGCCTGAACGTGCTGCGGATCATCAACGAGCCGACGGCCGCCTCGCTCGCCTACGGGCTCGACAAGAAAAAGGACGAGCGGATCGCGGTCTACGACCTGGGCGGCGGAACCTTCGACATCTCGATTTTGGAAATCGGCGAAGGCGTCTTCGAAGTCAAATCGACGAACGGCGATACCTACCTGGGCGGCGACGACTTCGACCTCCGCGTCATGGACTGGCTGGTCGACGAATTCAAGAAAGACCAGGGTATCGACCTGCGCAAGGACCGCATGGCCCTCCAGCGGCTGAAGGAGGCGGCGGAGCGGGCCAAGATCGAGCTGTCTTCGTCCCAGGAAACCGAGATCAACCTGCCCTTCATCACGGCGGACGCGAGCGGTCCCAAGCACCTCGTCACCAAGCTGACCCGCGCCAAGCTGGAGCAGTTGGTGGACGACTTGATCCAGCGGACGATCGAGCCCTGCCGCAAAGCGCTGGCGGACGCCGGCGTGTCGGCCCGCGACGTCAACGAAGTCGTGCTGGTCGGCGGCATGACCCGCATGCCGAAAGTCATCCAGGCGGTCAAGGACTTCTTCGGCAAGGAGCCGCACCGCGGCGTGAATCCGGACGAAGTCGTGGCGATCGGCGCCGGCATCCAGGGCGGCGTCCTCAAAGGCGAAGTCAAGGACGTGATCCTGTTGGACGTGACGCCCCTGACGCTCGGCATCGAAACGCTGGGCGGCATCTTCACGCATCTGATCGAGCGGAACACGACCATCCCGACGAAGAAGAGCCAGATTTTCTCGACGGCGGCCGACAACCAAACGGCCGTCACCATTCGGGTTTTCCAGGGCGAGCGCGAGATGGCCAACGACAACAAGCTGCTCGGCCAATTCGACCTGGTCGGCCTGCCGCCGGCCCCGCGCGGCATGCCGCAGATCGAAGTGGCGTTCGATATCGACGCGAACGGGATCGTCCACGTCTCCGCCAAGGATCTGGGCACCGGCAAGGAGCAATCAATCCGGATCACCGCCTCCAGCGGACTCAGCAAAGACGAGGTCGATAAACTCGTCAAGGACGCCCAGGCGCACACGGAAGACGACAAGAAACGGCGCAAGTTGGCCGAAGCCAAGAACCAGGCCGACAACCTGATCTATGGCACCGAAAAGAACCTGAAAGAGCACGGCGACAAAATCGGCGAAGAGGACAAGACGAAGATCGCCGACGCCATCGCGGCCCTGCGCAAGGTGATGGAAGGCGCCGATCCCGAGGCCATCGAGTCGGCGATTCAGACGCTGACCGCGGCGCAGCACAAGCTGGCCGAGGAGATGTACAAGAAGGCCTCCGCGGAATCGGCGAAGCCGGCGGCCGACGCGGGCACGGGCAACGGCAGCGGCAAACCCGACGAGAAAGTCGTCGATGCCGAATTCGAAGAAGTCGACAAAGAAAAGAAGTAAGGACCTGGCGTGACGCAGCGTCGCGGACCGAACCGACACGGCTTCGGTCCGCGTTTCTGTTTTTGTATGGGCGGGCACCGTGGCTAAACGCGACTTTTACGACGTTCTCGGCGTCGATCGGAACGCGACCGACGAGGAGATCAAGAAGGCCTATCGCAAACTCGCCCGCCAGCACCATCCCGACCTCCAGCAGCAGGACCAGCACAAGAAGCACGCGGAAGAGAAGTTCAAGGAGATCAACGAAGCCTACGAAACGCTCAGCGACCAGGACAAGCGGAAGCGCTACGACATGTTCGGCCATGCCGGCGCGCAGCAGGGCTTCGGGGGCGCCGAAGGGTTCGATTTCGGCCGGGGCGGGTTCGGGGACGTCTTCAACGACATTTTCGAAGACTTCTTCGGCGGAGCCCGAGGAGGCGGGCGCACCCGGGCCGAGCGGGGCGCGGACCTGCAATACAATCTCGAACTCTCGTTCGAGGACGCCGTCTACGGCAAAGAAGCCACGCTCAAAATTCCCCGCTGGGAAATTTGCCACGAGTGCAAGGGGTCCGGCGCGAAAACCGCCGCGGCGGTCAAGACCTGCCCGAGCTGCAAAGGCGAAGGGCAGCTCCGCTTCCAGCAGGGGTTCTTCAGCGTCAGCCGGCCCTGCAACCACTGCGACGGCAGCGGCCAGATCATCACGGACCCCTGCGGTACCTGCCGGGGGCGCCGCCGCGTCCACCGTGAGCGGGTACTGTCGGTCAACATTCCGGCCGGCGTGGAAACGGGCATGCGCCTGCGCCTCTCCAACGAAGGCGAACCCGGCGACAACGGCGGACCGCCCGGCGACCTGTACGTGGCGATCACCGTCAAGCCGCACGAGATTTTCTCTCGAAAAGGCAACGACCTCCTCTGCGACATCCCGGTGCATTTCGTGACGGCCGCCTTGGGAGGCAAAATCGAGGTGCCGACGCTCAAGGGCTCGACGATCATCAAGGTACCCGCCGGCACGCAGCAGGACAAGGCCTTCCGCCTCAGGGGCCTGGGCGTCCCGAGTCTCAAGGGACACCAGCCGGGCGACTTGATCATGAAGGTCCACATCCAGATTCCCACCAAACTGACCGCCAAGCAGAAAGAACTGCTGACGGACTTCGCGAAAGAGAGCGGCATGACGTTCGACGCGGATGGCGACGGGTTCTTCGATAAAATGAAAACCTTTTTCGAATAGCGCGGTCCCGGGCGCGCGGCTTGAGCCGGGCGTACGGCCCCATCGCATGCCTGCCTTCTTCATCACCTCCCGACAAGTCAGCGACGGCACGGTGTCCATCGACGGCCTCCTTGCCGATCACTTGCGCGCCAGCTTGCGCCTGCGCGTCGGCGAGCCGGTCGCGTTCACGGACGAACGAGGCACCCGATACCTCGCCACCGTGTCCCGCCTCGCCGGCGACACGCTCGAAGCATCGGTCGGCCGGACGCTCCACGCCCCGACGAAAACCGCGCCGTCCGTCGTGCTGGCCCAGAGCATGCTCAAGGGCGATCGGATGGACTGGGTCCTGCAAAAGGCCACGGAATTGGGCGTAGCCGGCATCGTGCCGCTCGTCACGGCGCACACCGTGGTGCGGCCGCGGGAGAAGCGGGTCGCCGGACAACACGAGCGGTTGGAGCGGATCGTGCTCGAAGCGGCGCAGCAGGCGGAACGCTGGGAGGTTCCCTCCGTCGCCCAGCCCATCGAGTGGCCGGAGTATCTGACCACGTCATCGGGTGCCGCCGCCAGATTGCTGCTCTGCGAACGGCGAGAAGGCTCTCCGATCACGACCCTGCCGCTGCCGGACGGGCCAACTCGAACCATCGTTCTGGCCGTCGGCCCGGAAGGGGGCTGGACGCCGGAGGAAGTGGGGCTGGCGCTGGAGCGGGGTTTTACCCCGGTGACCTTGGGGGCCTTGATTCTTCGCGCGGAAACGGCGGCCATCGCCGCGGTGAGTCTCGTGCAAGGCCGGCTGGGTCTTCTGGGCGCGTAACGAGCGAACCGAGGCGGTCAGGGCGCCGCAGCAAGGTGCGCGACGATTCCTCGCTCGCCGCTGGCCCAGCCGTGGCCCGGTTGCGGCAGGCTGAATCCGTAGAACGTGGCCTTGCTCTCGTGCTCCTGCCTGGTCCAGGTGAAGCCGCCATCCACCGTGCGATAGATCGCTCCCCGCTCTCCCACGATCCACCCCGTCTTCTGATCGGAAAAGCGCACGCGCAAGAGGTCGGTCAGCCTGGTGCAGCCCTGCCCGCAGGGTAAGCTGCGGTCGATCCATTGGGCGCCGCCGGTGGCGGTTTGGAACAGGGCACCGGCATTGCCGACGGCCCAACTGTTCTGCCCATCGATCATGAATACGTCGAACAGCGTCGCGGCGTGCTTCGTGTCCTGGACCGTCCAGGTCTGCCCGCCGTTGTCCGTGGACAGGATCGTCCCGACCGCGCCGACCGCCATGCCGCGCTGCGGATCGACGAAGTGCACGGCATAGAGGACGGCGCCGGTTCCGCTACTCTGATCGTTCCACCGGAGGCCGCCGTCGTCCGTGCGGAGTACGGTGCCGCCGGCTCCGACGGCCCAGCCGACGGACGGCGTCACAAACTGCACGCCGAACAACGTGGATTGCGTCCCGCTCGGCTGGAGGGCCCAGGTGTTCCCCCCGTCGTCCGTGTGCAGGATCGTGCCGTTGGCCCCTACGACCCACCCCTGCCGCGCATCGACGAACGAGACGCCGGTCAGCAGCGCGCGCTGAGAGTTCGGCGCCGCCTTCCATCGCTTGCCGCCGTCCGTCGTACGCAGGATGGTGCCGCCGGCTCCGACGGCCCAGCCTGTGTTGGCGTCGAGGAAAAACACGGCGTGCAGCGGCGCTTGAGTCCCGGTTTTTTGAAGTTCGACGCGGATGTCGCCGGCCTGGAGAGGCGGGACGGCAAGACAGATCAGCCCGGCAAAAATGCCGATGGTGGCCAGGCGGAGACGCATGAATTACTGTTGCGCTCCGTGCTCTTGCAGGAAATAGCCTTGATCGGGCAGGCCGCGGGGAAGAATCTGAAACTGCCCGGCTTCCACGGTGACCCATTTCTTCGGCGTGCAGCAACTGCCGTCCGGCAGGAGATCCCAGGAGCCGCGGCGAACAAGAAGCGGGCCCGTCGTCATGTCGGTCAAAAACTCGTTCGGCCGGCCGAAGCCGAAGACCTGCCGGCGCGGGACGCGGGCTTGAATTTCCGTGTCCGTCCACGACACGACGACGCCGGCGATACCGTTGAACAGGACTTCGCTCCGGGCCACATTCTCCCCGAGCTTGATCTGTTCTCCCTCGTGTCCCCCTTCGTTGAGACCCGGCTGCGTCGCTTCGCGGGTTTTGAGGAACTCGCCGAATCCCGACCCCTTGATTGTCACGATCTCATCCAGCCCCGCCGACGTGGGGGCGAACGAATCGATCTTGGGGACCGTGACGGTAAAGGTTCCGACTTCCGTCGTGACGAGCCCTTTCTTGGCGCAACAGGTCCCGTCGGCATTGGGAGCCGAGGCCCCGCGTTTGACCACCACCGGGCCGCCCGTGGCGCTGTACGGCACCCAGACGTCGATCCGGTCGTCGTGCCAGCGATACACGATCGCCGGGACGCCCCCGATTTCGACGCCGTTGTCGCCTTTGTTGAAGTCGACGAAGGAATAGGGTGTGGCGCCGCTCTCGGAGTAGAGACCGAAATTCTCGCCGGAAATCCGAATCAGACTGCCGATGGGACCTTGCGCGGGCGAGAGGCCCGTGCCCTTCGGAATGCGGACCGTGAACGGCCCGAGCGCCCGTTCTTTGCCGCCCTGGCGCAGCACCACCGGGCCGCTCTCGGCCTCGAGCGGGATATGCAGCACGATCGCCGTGTTGGTCCATTGGGCAATCGGCGTCGGCTTGCCGCCGATCAGGACCGCATCGTCGGCGCCTTTGCGATCGCCGAACTGATTGCCGAACAAGACGACCTTGGTGCCGACCGGCCCGCTGGTCGGGTCGATTCGAATCGACGGGAGGACGGTCACCGACGCCGTGTTGCTGGCCGCATAGCCGACCGGCGCGCAGCAAGAGCCGTCGGGCAAGGGATCGGAGGACGCCAGGCGCACGACCACCTCGCCGGTGGTGGCGGTGGCCGGGACTTCGACCTCGATGCGATCGTCCTTCCAACGCCGAATTTTCGCTTTCGTCCCGCTGACGAGCACTTCGTTGACGCCGAACATCGTGTTGGGATCTTTCGAACCCGCGGTGTTTCCGAAGGCGCTGCCGGCGATTTGCAAGAGCGCGCCCGGCTCGACTTCACGGGGCGTCACCTCGCGGATCGTCGGCTGATGTACGGTGAAGGTGCCGACCGCCGTCGTCTTTTTTCCTTGCCGCACCTCGACCGGCCCGTTGGTGGCGTGCAACGGGACTTTGACGGACACGAACCCTGGCTCCCACTGCTGGATCAGCGCGGGAACGCGATTGAAGAAAACCTGATTGTCGCCGGTCGATTTGAACTTGCCGAACCCCTTGCCCGTAATCGTCACGGTGGCGCCGGGGGGCGCCGCCTCGGGCACGACGGCGGCGTGCGCCGCGTGAGCGACGAACAGCTCCATGGCCAGCATGGCGACCGCACCGATTGACACGACCCGTTTCATCACGACGACTCCTTGCTCATGGTCGCATCCGGGAGACTCTTGCGGCGATCTGGCCCGTTGCGAAGAAGCCCATCTGGCGCAGGGTTGAATCGAGGCGCTGGCTCGAGCGGATGTGCGCGGCACTATAACAATCGATTTTTTTGCTTGTCAAGGCGCGGGGCTGGCGCCGGAACTCACCGCAGTTGCACGATCAGTTCCAGTTCGACCGGCGCATCGAGCGGCAATTGCGCGGCCCCCAAAGCCGCGCGCGCATGCCGGCCGGCGTCACCGAAGATCCGCACGAGCAGGTCCGACGCGCCGTTGATTACGGCCGGTTGCTGCACGAATCCCTCGGCCGAGGCGACGTGCCCGACCAGTTTCACGACGCGGGCGACGCGGTTCAGCGTCCCCGCATGACCGGCGACGATCGCCAGGGCGTTGAGCACGGCGACACGCGCGGCCTCGTACCCCTGCTCGACCGTGAGGTCACGCCCCAGCTTGCCTGTACAGGTCAGCGTGCCGTCGCAGAACGGCAGGACGCCGCTCACGAACAACAGATCGCCGGCCTGGACGGCGGGCACATAGGTCGCCACCGGCTTGGGCGCCGGCGGGAGCCGGAGACCGAGCGAAACTACCTGCGCGTCGAAATCTTGCGTCATCCGCCGTTCCTCCGTATGCCGCGTATGCCGGCACCGGCGCGGCTCCGGCCCTCTCAGGCCGGCGTAATGGCCTTGAGAAAGCTCTCTCCCCAAGGAAGCCGGTGCACGTTCAGGGCCTCGGCGATCGTCTGTCCCGCGTCGGCCAGGGACCGGCGCTGCCCCACGTTGACGCCCCGGGCGATTTTTTGGCCGTAGACCAACAGGGGCACGAACTCGCGCGAATGGTCCGTGCCGGCGGCGAGCGGATCGTTCCCGTGGTCCGCCGTGATCATCAAGAGGTCGTCCGGCCGCATCGCCCGCAGGAGACCGGGCAGCCAGCCGTCGAAGGCGCCGAGCGCCCGCGCATAGCCGGCCGCGTCTTTTCGATGGCCGTACAACATGTCGAACTCGATCAAGTTCACGAAGACCAGTCCGCGCGGCACCGTTTCCAAAGCCTGCCGAGTGGCCGCCATGCCCTCCTCGTTCGTGACCGCCGGGACGCTGCGCGTAAGCCCCTGGCCCTTGAAGATGTCGTCGATCTTGCCGATTCCCACCACCGGTTCCCCTGCCGCTTTCAAGATGTCCAAGAGGGTCCGTCCCGGCGGCTCGAGGGAAAAGTCTTTCCGTCCGGCCGTGCGCACGAACTGCCCCGACTCTCCGGCAAAGGGCCGGGCGATCACCCGGGCGACCTGGTGCGGGGGACGCAACAGCCGCCGCGCCGTCCGGCACATCGCATACAGCCGTTCGAGCGGGATCACCGCTTCGTGCGCCGCGATCTGAAAGACGCTGTCCGCGCTCGTGTAGACGATCGGACGCCCGGTCCTGACGTGCTCGTCGCCCAGTTCTTTGATGATGGCCGTGCCCGACGCCGGGCGATTCCCGAGCACGGCCTGGCCGATTTCGCGTTCGAACGCCGAAACGACTTCGGCGGGAAATCCCTGCGGATAGGTCGGAAAGGGCCGTTCGGATACGAGCCCGGCCAGTTCCCAATGCCCGACCGTCGTGTCCTTGCCTTTGGATAGCTCGGCCAGTTTGCCGAAACAGCCATCCGGCTCGCTGACCCGGCGTACGCCGGCGATCGCCGCCACGTGGCCGAGCCCCAAGGCCTCCAAGGTCGGCAAGGCCAGCCCCCCGACGGCGGCGGCCACGTGGGCCAGCGTATGGCTACCACGGTCCCCGTAGTCGGCGGCATCGGGCAACTCCCCGACGCCGACCCCGTCCAATACCATCAGCACGACCCGTTTGATCATGGAGCGAAGATCCGCCTAGGCTAGGACTTGGCGGCGGACTCGAGGCCCTTCACGGCCTCTTCGGCTTGCGCCAAGAGGCCGTCGTTGACCACGACTTCGTAAAAGACATCCGCGGTGGGGATGCCGAATTGCGGGTGCTGCCGGTTGAAGAGGCGGATGCGGCCTTGCCGGATCACGACGCGGTGGAGAGCGCCTTTCAAGTCGGGGTATCGACCGAAATAAAAGGACGTCGGCGTGTCGTCGCCGGGTAACACGAGCTCGACTTCCTGCAACGTGAGCTCGCTCTGGAGTTTGAAAAACCCGTCTTCGTCCAGCTCGATCCCGTTCAGGTTGTAGCGCATGTGCACTTCGCCCTTTTCGCCCCGTAGGGGATCGCCTTCCGGAATCTCGTAGATATCCACGTTCGTGGGCAAGGGTTTCTGCTTGGCGCGTTCCTTCCGCAGCAGCCACGAACAGGAAGACAGGCGGTCGGCTTTGCCGATGGCCGAAGAAATCCAAATGGGATGGTCGCCGTCGAAGAGGAACATCGGCGGCTCTTCGCTGTAGACGATCCCCGTCCCAAGCTCCAGCTCCGGCAGCCCCTCCTTGCGGCAGGTCGCGTTTTGCGCTTGCACGAGGCCCAGCAGCCGCTTGGCAATCCCGCACATGCGTGCGACGCTGTACCGGTGTTCGAGCGCCTCCTCATGCTCCACCATGCTTAAGATCACGGCGTCGCCCTCGATAAAGACCTTGCCGGCCCCGTAGGCATCGATGATTTCGTTCAAGGGATCGAAAAAGTTCAGGCTAAAGTGCGACGCTGGATTCAATCCCCGTTTGACCAGTTCGGCCACCATCGTCGTTGACCCCCGAATATCCGCTTTCAGGATGGTGTGGTTGATGATGGTCTGGCCAGAAGCCTGCGTTTCGCCCGTGCCAAAGAATTCGTAGAGGGTCCGGTTGGTCTGCGAGAGACGCAGTTCCTTGGGATCGGAGCGGAGTTCGACGGTCGCGGCCACCTGCTGCATGATTTGGAAATAGGCCAGGTCGCGGCGGAAGGCCAGGAAGTCCTTCAGGAACTTCAAAAGCACCTCACGCTCCTGGCGACAAGACAGGCCGCCGATGCGTTTTTCCAATTGCAGCAAAGGCGCCGTCTCTACCGGCTGTCCCTTGACCTTCTTCGTCTTGACCTTTTCCAAGAGACTTTTGCGGACGGCCTTGTCCATGACGAACTGGTGGATTTCGCTCGGCGAGAGGATCCCGGCGAAGTCTTTACACACGGGCGCCAATTCGTAGGCCGCCGCGATCCGCGTCAAGAGGCCGGTTCGCCGGAAATGCCGTTCCACGATCGCCAGCAGGCGCTCCTGAAACTGACGCTGTTTTTTCCACGTGGCCAGCGCGGCTTTATCGTTAGCCTTCTTGGCCGCCTGGATTCGTTCGGTTGCCACGTCGCCGTTGAACAGGAGATCGACGTTGGCCGGCACCTCTCCCCAGCCGAACTGCGCCTTCAGATATTCCGCGCGGCAACGGTCGTAGTCGGCCCGGACCGCCGCCAGCCGTTCTGCCGCCTCCTTTTTTTGCTTCGTCAGTTCGGCGACTTTCGATTGCCTGGCGCGCTCGACCTTTTTGGAAATTTTCTCCAGCTCCAGTTCGGCCTTCGCCATAAGCCCTTCCGTTTCGAGGAGCGGGGCCTCGGTCTCGTGCCGTGGCTTGGCGGTGCGGAACAGATCGGGAAGCAACCGTTCGAGCGCGGCGTAACTGTAGGTCGCGTTGCCGTCCTGCGGCTGGCCTTGGCTCAGCAGGACATAATTCTTGGTCAGGAATTCCTCGTCGAAGGGGCTGTCGGCCTGCAACAGAGGATTGTTGATGAACTCCTCTGGCAACGACCACCGCACGCCCATGAGCGAATGCCGCAGCTCGCCCAAGGGCCCCTCTTCCGCTTTCAGGATTGGTGCCAGGACTTGCCGCAGGACCTTGTATTTCAGCTTGGCGCGGTTGCGGGCCAGCCAACTCAGTCGTTCGTTCAATTCGATGCGCGCGCTGTCCGAGGTCGAGCCGCCCGACGTCAGCGCGCTGCGCATGCCCTGCCTCAACTGATCGAGCTCCCCTTGGACCTGCCCCAGCAAAAACTTAATCGCCGCGACTTGTACCATTTGAATCAAGGGCGGCCCTTCCTTGCCCTTGGCGCGATGAATGGCCGCTTCGATCATCTTCGCGTAGACCGTCCGGAAGTCGTCCCATTGCTGGCGAGACGGCGCGGCGCCCTTGGCGCCGCCGAGGCCGGCGCCGGCTTCCTGATTGATCAGTGCCGTGATCAGCTTCTTGGCGTGAGCCTGGAACTGCGGGCTGAGGCGCACGTCCACGTGGACATTGTCGATGCCTCTGGTGAATCCGGACAGATTGATCGAGACCGGTTCGGCGGTTTGTGGCGCAACGGGCGATTGATCCGGGTAGACCCGCGGGTAGAACAGCAGACTGGCTTGGCGAAACAGTTGCATCAGACCCATGGCGACCGATGTATCATGCCCGCGGCTTGCTTGCCAACCATTCCTCCATTATTGCCACGCTGGCGCTGGTGCCGATCCGATCGGCTCCCGCGTCGAGGAGCGCCAGGGTCGCGACGAGCGTGCGGATGCCGCCGGAGGCCTTGACCTTGGCCCGTCCCGCCACGGCCTCCTTCATCAAACGAACATCCGCGACGGTGGCGCCGGTCGGCCCGAAGCCGGTGGAGGTCTTGACGTAGTCCGCGCCGGCCTCCGTGACGAGGCGGCAAGCCAGACGCTTCTCGGCTTCGGTGAGATAGCAGGTTTCCACAATGACCTTGTGGCCGACGCCCGGCGTAGCCTGCACGACCGCCTCGATGTCCCGGCGCACGTAGTCGGCCTCGCCGGATTTCAAGCGGCTGACGTTGAGTACCATGTCCAGCTCGACCGCGCCCCGTTCCGCCCCTTCGACGGCTTCGGCCACTTTGCACGCCGTCGTGTGGAGGCCGTGCGGGAATCCGACGGGGATGCCGATCCGCACCGGCACGCCGGCCAACGCTTGCCGGGCTTCCTCCAGCCAGCAGGGCGACACGAACATCGCGCCGAATCCGTAGCGCCGCACGTCCTCGCACAGTCGGAGCACGTCGGCGCGCGTGGCATCGGGGCGAAGAATCGTATGGTCGATCAGGCCGGCAAGGTTCGTCGAAGGATCGATCGGCATCGGAGGCTTCCTTCCTGCGTTAAGACATGCGGCCGTGCCGCTTCTGAAAATAATTCACGGCCTTGTTGTGTTCGGCCAAGGTGGCGGAAAAGTGATGGGTCCCGTCGTTACGCGAAACGAAATAGAGAAAACTCGTCGGCACCGGATAGAGGGCCGCATGGATCGAATCGGCGCCGGGACTGGCGATCGGCCCCGGCGGCAGGCCGGCTTTCCGATAGGTATTGTAGGCGGT
>FKKE01004568.1_pt2 | contig 21899 bp, 16 predicted proteins | sample 1106331 | NCBI WGS metagenome assembly FKKE01 (sample SAMEA3931202, study PRJEB13176) | freshwater metagenome | biome: Drinking water system; feature: drinking water; material: freshwater | place: China | collected 2013-02-06
GGCGCGCGGCGGGAGTGCCGATGTCGGTGCCTTTGAACGGACCGGTGCCTCCGCCGAGCATCGAGTGGGCGGTGGCAGTGCACGCCCCGTGCGGACAGGCAATGGGAGCGGGGGCCCGGCACCGGTGGGGGACACGAGTGCGCCGACGGTGGTGGTCACAGGGCCGGTCGGGGGAGCGAGCATATCCGGAGCGGCGGTGGTGATGAGTGCGACGGCGGCGGACAATGTGGGTGTGAGCAGCGTGCAGTTTCAGGTGAACGGCCAGCCGGCGGGGATGGCGGATACGACCGCCCCCTATACCTTCACGTGGGATACGACGCAGGTGGGGAACGGGACATATGTGCTCACGGCGGTGGCGCGGGACATGGCGGGAAATCAGACGACGTCGGCGGCCGTGACGGTGACAGTGGCGAATGGAACCGCGGGCGGCGGGACGACGAGTCCGTCGCTGACCGGGGCCCTGGTGTTGGTGGATTTTGGCGGGAGTCCGGCGAGCACGACCTATGGGCCGATCGGCTGGAGCACGCTGTTGAAGGATCGGTACACCGACCATCGCAACACGGGGCCGGGCGGGATGGCTATCGTGGTGGGCGACAACGGGAGCTACAACTATCAGGGGGTCAGCGGGCCGGCGCGAACCTTTGTGGCCGGGGAACGGATCGTGGTTGCCTGGTACAACAGTGCGGCAACGGCGGTGACCTTCACGCCGAAGATCAGCTTTGACGATCCGAACCGACAGGTCGTGGTGACGGATATGCCGGAGCAAGGCACCTGGTATGCCATGACGACGGTGACGGTGCCGGCGGGCGGGTCGGCTTGGAATGAGTACGTGGTCACCGCCTCCTCGGCGGGGAGTCATGCCCTGGTCAACGTTAGCTCGAATGTGACCAACAGCGGGACGGTGATCTGTGACAAGATCGAGTTGGTGGCTGTGGGCAGCGGTGGGTTGCCGCCGAGCGCGCCGCCATCCGGTGTCGACACGGCGGCGCCGACGGTACCCGGCGGGCTGAGCGCCGCGGCCGTTTCCTCCAGTCAGATCAATTTGACGTGGAATGCCGCGAGTGACAATGTCGGGGTCAGCGGCTATCGTGTCTATCGAAACGGGACTCAGGTGGGAACGACGTCGAACCTTTCCTATAGCGCGACGGGTCTGACCGCCGGCACGAGCTACAGCTTCACCGTGGCGGCCTATGATGCCGCCGGTAACGTTTCGGCGCAGTCCGGTGCCGCCTCGGCCACGACGTCGGCTGCCGCGGACACGGCAGCGCCGACGGTCCCGGGCAGCGTCACGGCGACGGCGATTTCCCAGACGCAAATCAATCTGGCGTGGAATGCCTCGACGGACAACGTGGGGGTCGCCGGATATAAGGTCTATCGCAATGGGGCACAGGTGGCCACGACCGCCGGCACCAGTTACAGCAGCACGGGACTCTCGGCCGGAACGACATATGGCTTCACCGTGGCGGCCTACGACGCAGCCGGCAATACCTCGGGCACGTCGGCCTCGGCGACCGCGACCACGCAGTCGCCGCCCTCTCCGGCGCCCGCCCCGACCACCGGCCAGGTCTACGAGATCAATCCGTCGAATGCCGATGCCACCTGCACGGAGGAGTTCGAGACGACGGCGAATCGGCTCCGCGCGGGTGATACGCTGATTCTGCACGGCGGAACCTATTCACAAGCCTGCGCGCGAGTGCTCGCCAATCTCCACGGAACGGAACAGCAGCCGATCGTCATTCGGGCCGCCGCGGGGGAACGGCCGGTCGTCACGCGCCCGGTCCGTCCGAACGGCGACTACGATCAGAACAATATGGAGATCGACAACTCCTCCTATCTGAAGATTCAAGGGCTGACCTTCAAAGGCGGTGACGTCGGTCTACGGCTGACGGGGACCAATCATCATCTCACCATTGAAGATAGTGAAATCGCCGAGACCGGCAATGCCGCCTTGACCGCCAACAGCGGCGATACCGATGTCCTGATCATCCGGCACAATCAAATCCATCACACGGGTCTCTTCAAGCTGGGCGCGACGGAAGGCGAAGGCCTTTACTTAGGGTGCAACAACGCCACCTGTCGTGTGACGAACAGCGTGATCGAGTTCAACTACATCCATGACTTGCGCGCCACCAGCAACGGTGGGAACGACGGAATCGAAGTGAAAGTCGGATCAGGTGGTAACGTGCTGCGACATAACGTCATCCATACCTCCACTGTCGGAACGGCGTTCCCCTGCATCCTCGTCTACGGGGGCGGGTCGGCGCCGAACATCGTCGAGGCGAACGCCGTCTGGCAATGCGGTGAAGGCATCGCGGCTCTGGCCGACGCCGTGGTGCGGAACAACGTCGTATTGCAATCGACTATGGGTCTTGTGTCCTATCCCCACGAACAAGTTGCGACGCTCCAGAACGTCACGTTCGTGAATAACACCGTGTCCGGGCACACCGAGTGTGCAGCCCTGCGGTGGGCGGGCGCGACAAACATGGTGTTCGCCAACAATGCGCTCTACTGCGGCGGGACCATGGCGCTCTACGGGACGGGTCTGACTGGCGCGGGAATCGTGGTGCGTAGCAATGCGGTGGAGGGATTGCTCGTGGGAGGCAGTGTGGACGGCGGCAGATTCTTGTCGGGCGGATCTGCGGCCCTCGCGTTCGTTTCTCCGGCGACGATGGATGTCTGGCCGCTCACCGGCTCGCCCTTGCGAGGCACGGCGGATGCCGCCTACCTTCCGCTCTCGGATTTCAACGGGATTCCACGGGCGACCTCCAAGGACGTCGGCGCATATGGGACCAAAGGGTTGTCCCAGAACCCCGGATGGAGGATCAGCTCCGGATTTAAGGTGGTGAGCGGAGACAGTCAGGCTCCCGCGCAGCCGAAAGGATTGCGGATCCGGTAGCGAGACGGGACGGTCTCCCTGCGCCTCCGGACTTGTTGATGGACGGCTTGGAGAGAATCCGCAGGCCGATCCTGAATCGTGTACTAATCCAACGAGAGATCTCCGCCTGGTAGGGCGGGGGCGTGAGCTAGGTTCAGCGCCCTGGCTGGATGGACAAGCGTAGCTTGAATTCTGAGAATGCCACGCCCGGAAGGACGTGGGAATCTACGGGGTGGAACGTAACTCGAGGATCTTTGCGACCAGGGCGGTGCGGCGATGAACGTTAAGCCGGTTGAAGATATCCCGTAAGTGGACCTTCACGGTATCCACCTCTATGAGGAGCCGATCGGCGATCTCGCGATTGCTGAACCCCTGCATCAGCAGTTCCACCACCTCCTGTTGGCGATTCGTCAGGCCCAGCGTATTCATACGGGCATGGACGTAGCGATCGTGCAGTCCCAGGCGCGGAGGGTCGTTCTTCAGCGGATCAAGTTCTCGCACGGGGCGATTCTCCATGCCTCGACCTCAGCATCCCCACGGCGGGACGATGAAGGCCCTTCTCACATACATCGGACAGACGCTCCGGTCAAGCAGAACTTCTACGAGTTACCCACAGCCGTGAGGATACTAACTATACTCCACTTTCAAAAGGCCTGACAATCCCTCAAAAGTTGCAGACGGCGCGGATTCCAATACACAGCCGGGGACAAGGGAGCGAAGAACCCTCACGGACACAACCGCGTCCGGCGACGGCTTTCTACTTCTCATAAGGGGATATTGCCGTGCGGGATCGAGGGTGATGACGCGCGCTTGGATCGCATGGCCTGGAGCGCTTGGCACAGGACCCGTCTGGTCTCGCGCGGCTCGATAGTCGCGTCCACATGCCCACGGGCTTCCGCAGTTTTTGAATTGACATGTTGAGCCTGGTACTCCGCGGCCAGCTTGGCGCGAGAGGCGGCGGAATTCCCTTCCCCGACCAGGTGCTTCGCGTATAGCACTTCGACGGCGGCGGCCGCGCCGACGACGGCGATCTGAGCATCGGGCCAGGCGAAGTTGAAATCGGCTCCGACATGCTTGCTGCCCATGACGATATAGCCGCCGCCATAGGCTTTGCGGAGGATCACGGACAGCTTGGGCACGGTCGCTTCGCAAAAGGCGAAGGCGAGCTTGGCCCCGTGGTCGATAATGCCGCCGTGCTCCTGGCGGGTGCCGGGCATGAACCCGGGGACGTCGACGAACGAAAGCACCGGCAGTCCGAAGGCATCGCAGGTTCGTACGAATCGGGCTGCCTTACGGGAGGCGTCGATGTCGAGCACACCGGCGCACCGAGCCGGATTGTTGCCGATGACACCGACGGGGATTCCCGACAGACGGCCGAGTCCGACACGAATGTTCTGCGCCCAACGCGCGTGGACTTCGAGGAAACTGCCTCGATCAAGGACGGTCGTCAACACGTCCCGCATCTCATAGGGAAGAGACGGCTGGGGCGGTACCACGGTCCGCAGCTCGTCACAGGCGCGGGTCGATGGATCCGCCGGCCCGATGACCGGTGGATCCAGCCTGCGGTGGGTCGGGAAATAGGAGAGAATCTGCCTGGCGATGCGGAGACCCTCCGCCTCATCCGCTGCCAGAAAATGCGCGACTCCGCTCGTCTCAGCATGGACCTTGGCGCCGCCAAGCGTTTCACGATCAATCTGCTCGCCCGTCACCGCTTTGACGACCTTCTCGCCGGTCACAAAGAGATAGGATTGCCCCTCGACCATGATGACGAAATCCGACAGGGCCGGAGAATAGGCGGCGCCTCCCGCGCAGGCGCCCATCAGCAGAGAGACTTGGGGGACCATCCCGGAGAGGCGGACGTTCAGTCTGAAGATTTCTCCATATCCCGCGAGTGCATCGACTCCTTCATGGATACGAGCGCCGCCGGAGTCGTTGATCCCGATCACCGGCGCGCCCGCCCGACAGGCAAGATCCATGACTTTCACAATTTTGCCCGCGTGCGCCTCGCCGAGCGAGCCGCCGAAGACGGTGCGATCTTGGGAATAGGCGTAGACCGTTCTGCCGTCGATCTGTCCGAACCCGCAAATCACGCCGTCCCCCGCCAGCGTCACGGTCTCGCCGGTGACGTGCGGGGAGCGGTGGCGGACACCGGCGTCGACTTCGCAGAATGAGCCTTGATCGAACAGCCGTTCAATCCGCTGCCGCGCCGTCATGGGCGTGGCGGCACCTGACGCGTGCGGCACCCGTCGGCGGAGCGCGTCGGCGGTGTTGGTCCTGCCGCCGACCTCGGTCGAGTGGCGGGCCTTCACTTTGTCACCTTGCTCAACGAGGGATTGGCCACTTCGCAAAACCGCAAAATATCCCGCATCGTATCCCACTGTTTGATGGGGTCGACTTTGATCGGGTCCAGCGGGGCGCCGGAGTGGGCCTCCACCCATGCAACCAGATTGAGCACCGCCATGGAATCGAAGAGACCCGACTTCAAGAGGGACGTCTCGTCCGTCAATCCTCCCGATGGAGGAGACACGCCGAGGTCTCGTAGTGTCTTCGTGACGAATTGCAGGAGATCTTCCCGCAGTTCCATAGGTCCTCCATTTCACTCAATGCCGGTGATCAGCCCCACGTAATGCAGCAGGATCCCCACGAAAGGCCGACGCCGAATCCGGCCAGCATTACCCGATGACCTGACCTAAGGCGGCCCTGTGACACCGCATCCTTCAAGGCGATCGGGATGGTGGCCGAGACCGTGTTCCCGTACTCCGAATACGAGCGGAACATCTTTTCCTCGGGTATGCTGAGGAGCCGTGAGAGATTGTCGAGCACCTTCTTGCTGGCTTGATGAAACACAAACAGGTCGATGTCAGCTTGGGTGAACCCAGTTTTCTTGTAGAGAGCCTCGATTGTTTTCGGCACCATACTCATGGTGAACATCAGCACGGCCGCGCCGTCCATTTCAAGATTGAGCTGCGGAGCACGAGGGACACCTCCTTTGACGCCGCTCCCTTTGAGAATGAGTTTGTCATAGCCGCGACCGTCCGTGCCAAAGTCGAATGGGCCGATCTGATCACCGCCCCCGACGGCTTCGATCAACGTGGCGGCAGCGGCGTCACCGAACAGGGGGCGACAGGTCCGATTGGATTTCTCGATGAACTTGGAATAGGTATCCGCATTGATCAAGAGAACGGTTCGCGCCTGTTCGCTCCTGATCAGGGCATGCGCCAACGAAAGCCCGTAGATATATCCCGAGCAGGCCATGTTGACGTCGAAGGCCATGGTGGCCGTCGGCAGCTGAAGGCGGTCCTGAAGGATACAGGCCGTGCTCGGAATCAGATAATCCGGCGATTGCGTGCAGACGATGAGGGCGTCAATCTGAGTTCTGCTTGTACCGGAAGTCTGAAAGAGTCGGTCCGCCGCTTCGACGGCCAGATCCGAGGCAGTTTGTTCGGGACGGCTTAGGCGCCTGGCGGTAATGCCGGTGGCGGCTTCGATGGGGGCAAGATCCCACGTCGGGTTGTCGGCCAGGAGCGCCTGATTGGACTCAACGATTTCGCCCAGGCAATAGTCGACGGCCGAGATTCTCGCGCCTGTCATGGCGGCCCTATGCTCCCCGTTCGTGTGAGGCGGCGCACGCCGAAACGCGTGCGCGCACACCTTGCGGCTGCTATCTTATGTGGAGCACCACGGCCGTACGGCCGTGGTATCTCATATTTCTTCGTCGGAACCCGCCGAAGCATATCCGCTTTCGCCGAGCACCGATACGCCATAGCGCTTTGGCGACGGGGCGGCTTCAGCGAATCCCCGCCCCGCATTCATCCACAGGCCGGCACCCGTGTCTTTCTACGAAGGCGGGTAATATGCCCCGCTGCCGGGCTGCGGACGTACCCTACCAGCCCCATACCGTAGGCCACAATACCGCAAATGCGGGATGGAAAAAAAGCTCTCCTCCATGGTTTGGAGATCGACGATGGTCTCAGCCCCTGCCGTCGTGTTCAGGGGTGGGCAAGGCGATCCCCACGCCCAACGTTGTCGACGGTCCATTGGTGATGATTCGTGTCGGTTTGTGGGATAGATTCGCAGAAAAAGACCTGGATCGGATCGAGAAGAAGGAGGATGGGAAAGGGTGAGGGAGAAGCGAGGGGACGGGTAAGAGAGGTGGTTGGAAATTAGGCGGCGATACGGGCGGTGTGAGTGTGGAGGAGTTGGTCGAGTTGGGCGCAGGTGGCCGCCCAATTGTGGGATCGTTGCACCTGTTCGAGCGCGGCGCGAGCCATCTGTTCTCCGAGCTGCGGATTCCAGAGAAGCCGGAGCACCTGCTCGGACAGGGAAGCCGGATCGTCGGCGACGAGGAGATGGGTGCCGGCTTCCGCTTGGACGCCGCGCGCGGCCGGCGTCGTGGCGACGACCGGGATACCCAACGCCATGGACTCCAAGACCTTGTTTTGCGTGCCGCGGGCGATTCTGAGAGGTGCGATCGTGACTGCGGCGTCATTGAGGTACGGCCGTACATCCGGCACGCTGCCGGTGACCAGGATGCCCGGGGTCTGCGCGAGCGCACGCACCTCCGCAGTCGGATTCATGCCGATGATCCGCAGTTCCGCCTGGGGGCACCGCGTCTGAATCAGCGGGAAAACCTCCCGCGCGAAGTAGCAGATGCCGTCGACGTTCGGAAAATAATCCATTCGCCCGAGAAAGGCGAGCACCGCGCCTTCCCGGCGGCGCGGCGCGCCTTGATTGAAATATTTCATGTCCACCCCGTTCGCCAGGACCGAGCAAGGCACGGCGCTGCCCGATTGCCGATAGGTCTCAAGCTCTCCGGCGGTCGTCACGGAACAATGGTGAAACCATGCGGCGGCCCGTCGCTCATAGGCCCGGAGCTTGGCGGCTTCAAGGCGGTACCCCAGCGACAGGGGAAATCGCCGATGAATGGCGTATTCGGCCCATTTGCCGGAATCCATGTCCACAAAGTCGAGAAGCCGAAAGCGCGCATCGGAAGCCCGAACGTATTGGGCGACGAAGGCGCAGTGGGCGAGGACGGCATCGAACGAATGGTCCGCTACGGCCGCACGGATACGATCATGGAGTCGACGGGACCAGAAATAGGCCACGGACGAGGGGGTCGACGTGGGCAACGCCGCGACGGCCTGCGCCCAGCGACGCGCGGGCGGCACCGTTTCGACGATCAAGTCGTGACAATAATCCTTGAGCTCCGCGGCTCGTTCCGCTTCCTCCGGAGATTCCGCCAGGCTGGCGACGACCAAGCGATGATGCTGATGAAGATGGCGGATCATGTGATAAGCTCTGATTTTCCCTCCTTCATTGGGCGGAAAGGGCACACGATGGCTGAGAAACAGAATGTTCATGTGGATACTCTCAGGAGGGCGAAGCAGGAGGGACTAACTGGCCCGAGAAAATGGCATGGCCTGCTGCATCTTCAGCAGCCTGGCCTTCTCTGCTTCTTGCGTGGCCTGGCGTCGCAGGATCTCCTTCGCGATGACGAGCGAGGCCAGCAATTCATAGAACATGTCGAAGTAGGCCGCGTCCAAGAAGGTCGCCACGACCAAATAGGACACGATGGCGATCTGCACGGCGTTGGCATAATGCGCCACCCACTCCTTGTCCGGGCGTTCGCGGGCATAGGCTGCGATGCGTCTCAGTGACAGCAGACAGGACAGCAGCAGGCCGATCCAAATGAAAAACGCGATCAAGCCATGTTCGCCCAAGATCGTCATCCACGTGCTGTGGCAGGTCCAGACCTTGCCAGGCCAGCGTTCGAGGAATTCCGGATAGAAACGGGCATAGGATTCGAAAGAATAGAAGTTGAATCCTCCCCCATGGAGCGGGTTCGCCAGGCCCACCCGCTTGCAGAATTCCCAATTCCACAGCCGGCTTTGGGCGGAACTTTCCTCCTGATAATTGCGAAGGTCGTCGTAGCGGGTGCTGACGCGCTCGGGGAGATAGGGAACCGCCAGGGACGCCACGACGGCTAAGACGGTGACCATTACGAACTTGCGCCTCCCCTTCAGGACGAGCAAGGCGGTCGCGGCGGCCAGGCCGATCCAGGCGCCTCGCGAAAAGGTACAAACGACCGCCGGATACGACAGCACGATCATGCCGCGCGTCAGCCATTGCAGATACTTGTTTTGCTCCCGCTTCAGGACATACACGAGCAGCGGCAGGTTCATGGCCAGGGCGAGGCCGATCATGTTGTTCGAGGCCAAGAAGCCCAGGTCGGGGCCGAAGACCATCAGGCTGCCGCCGGTCACGATCGCGAAAATCCCGCCTTTGAACCCGAGCGCCCCGAGCGACAGGGCGATGGTTTTGATCATGAGATGCAGGCGGGTTTCGCTGTTGATGATGAGCATCGTCAAGAAGACCATCAGGAGAATCTTCGAGGTATGGATCAGGCGGTCGTAGGCCTCGTCGGGGTAGATGGCCAACGGGGTCGAGACCGCAAACGTGACCCACAGCAGCATGAGCAGGAAGACCTCCCGATGCTTGGGGAAGTACTTCGGTTCCCGCCAGAACAGGTAGCCGGCGATCGTGCCGAGGGCCGTCAGCATGGCCAACGGAAAGGTTCGTCCGTATTCCCACACCATCCCTTGGGGATTGATGATCCCGAAGCAGAGATAGGCGAGGATGCCGAATACCGGCCGCCGGATGGCAATGAGCGAGGCGATGATGACGACACCGATTAAAATGAGGTCTCTCATGGTGGTTTACTCACTTCCTTAGGTGACCAGGCGCGTCAGGCACTGGGCCAACTCCCGAGCCTGATGCTCGCGGGAATGTTGGCGAACCCGTGTCAGATCCGCGATGGGATGGGTGCCGGACCGAACGGCCAACAGAAACGTGGGAAACATGCGATACAGATCATCCATGCTCGCGAGATCGGCGATCGTACTTCCGCGTGCGTCACGCAAGAGCGACGCCGTATCGCCTTTGTCCGACGTCAGGGCAAAGATGGGTTTCTGGAGACGAAGGTACTCATAGGCTTTGGCCGGAATCTGATGGTTGCAGGACGCCGCCTGAAAGAGCAGCAGCCCGTCGGCGTCCGCGCATTCCTGGAGCGCCTGCGCATAGGGCACGCCGGGGAGCAGCGAGACGACATCGGCGAGATCCAAGTCCCTGAGGGCGTTGGCGTAGTAGTCTTCGGATCCTGACGCGCGCAGATCGATCTTCAACGAGGCGGACGAAAAGGCTTTCTCTTTCTTCAGCTTCGACAAGGCGCGGAAAAACGGGAGCGGATCCCGATCGTCGGGATAGATGACGCCCGCATGCACCAGGCGGACCGGCCTGGTCTGCGGCACGGGGTTCACCACGGAGAGACGGATCTGCTGGAAATCGTCCTCGTCGTAGCCGTTCTGTATGACAAGGCACCGAGCCGGGTCCAGAGCGGGGTATCGCCGGAGATACATTGCTCTGGTCGAGAAGGTGGTAAAGATCAGGCGGGCACTGTGGCGCACCGCCTGCCGTTCGATCCAGAGGTAGGTGCGGCGCATCATCGGTTCGCGCGGATACCCCTCCTCCGTCATAGAATCGCGGAAATCGGTCACCCAGGGAATCCTTGTCAACCGGTGAAGCGTCAAGCCGATGAGATGGGCGGTGGCGATCGGATAGGTGGACCAGATCAGCTCCGGCCGATCGCGGCGGATCATCCGGAGTCCGGCTGGGACTGCGCCGAGCCACCAGCTCGCCCATCGATCCGGCAGCCCTGCCCAGCGCAGATGCCTCCCCTTCACGGCGAGATGCCGACTGTTGTCTAGCGCAAAGGCCCGGGTAACCGGAACCGATGGAGGAATTTCGTCAAGCCGTTCCGCCCCGATTTGGCCGTAGGCTCTCGGGTCAGCGGACAGCATGGCCGGGGCCCAGCCGAGACCGGGCAAGTAGCGGCAAAATTTTAACGTGCGATGGATCCCGCTCCCGCCCGTGCAGGGTGGAAAATGGAATGCCACCATGAGTATGCGCCGTGCGCCCACTAAGGCTCCTGTCGTGTAAGGAACCGGGTTGCGAAAAGAGTCCGAATCGCTACGCGCGCCCTGAACGGCCAGTCTCCCGCAGCGCCTCGTGAACCTTCGCGGCCATGAGATCCAGATGGGACGGATTCAGGTCCTGATGAACGGGGAGAAATATCAAATGTTGGTAGAGAAACCGGGCGTCGGGAAACTCACCGGCCGGCAGACTCGGATGGATGACCCCACCCCAGGTCGCGGCGGGAATACCGGATGCCCGAAGCCGCACGTGGAAATCCGTGCGGTTCGGGACAATGACCGGGCAAATCCAGGGGCAGACGCCTGCCGCGAGGTCAGGAAACAGGCAGCGCAGTCCGTTAAGACCTTCGAGCCGCTTGACGAGGGCGGCATAATTGGCACGCCGCCGTTCGGCCACCTCCTGAACGGAAATGTTTCCCATGATCCGGCCGGACCAGCGGGACATGGGCATGGAGGCCAGTGACGCGTCGAAATCCATGCTAGAGGAGTTGATCGTGAGTGTATCGCCCGAGCCGCTGACATTTGCCACGGTTCGGCGCAGCAGCTTGGACGGAAGTCGAAGCATCCCGGAGAAACCCTTCGCAACGACCCCGCCCGACTCATCCGCAATCTTGTCCACCAAGCCCTTCACTTCTTTGATCGAATAGATCCAGGAGGGTTTGGTCCAGGTCGAGGAGAGCCGGAGCGATTCGTCGTTCAGGACCAGCTGTCCACCGTCGTAGAGGGGCAGGAGCTTTCGATAACTGAACACCGAGAAGTCTCCAAACGTGCCGAGAGTTCGGCCGCCGCTCTGCCCTGTCAGTACATGGGCACAATCCTCGATCAATTTGATGTTCTGGCCCCTGCACCAGGCATGAAGCCGGCTGATCGGCTGAGGGAAGCCGAAATAGTGAATGACGAGCATTGCCTTGACCGATCGATTGAGTCTCGCTTCCAGGTCCTTGAAATCGACGAAGCCGTCCGCCGTGACGTTGTAGTATCGGACTTGCGCGCCGGCTTGCCGTAGGGGTTCGATCGCCGAGGCACAGTGGTAGGCCGGAGCCAGTATCGTCGACCCTTCCGGCAACCGAAGGGTCGTCACGCCATGAAAGAGCGCATTCCTGGCCCAGAACAGATGGGAGACCCGGCGTCCATTCAGCGGAGCCGGCAAAGGCATCCGCTTGTCGGGAAGCAGCAGCCCCCAGCGCAGCAGCGGGTCTTTCGGAATCAGATATGGGCCCATGCGGTCCTTGCCCGAGCCTCACAGCATGTCCAGATGCAGATCGTCGTAGGTCCCCCGGCGCCGGAGCACCTGGCATGTCGTCCCGCTGACGAAGATCTCGGGCGGCGTGGGATGACTGAGGAAACCCACCGGGCTTGCCGAACGGGTGTACGCGCCGGCTTGAAAGACGCCGACCAGATCGCCGACGTCAACCTGAGGCAACAGGACGTCACGCCCGATCGTGTCCAACGGGGTACAGAGGGGGCCGGCGACCGTGACGGCTTCGCCATTCGGGCGATTCAACTTATTCACCAGGGCCATGGGGAAATTGCGCTTGATCGTCTGGCCGAGGTTGCCTGACGCGGCCAAGTGGTGATGCATGCCCCCGTCGAGAATGACAAAGGTTTTTCCGCGGGAGACTTTGACGTCCGTGACCCGTGAGACATAGACGGCGCCCTCGCCTACGAGAAACCGCCCCGGTTCCACGATGAAGCGGATCCCCTTGAGGAGGGGTTCCTGCTGAATGTCAGCCATCAACCGCTCCAAGCCGACTTGCAGTTCGAGCAGGTTGAGTTCCTGATCTTGGGGGAAGTAGGGAATACCCAGCCCGCCGCCGAAGTCCAAGGTTCGGATGGGCCGGCCCAATCGGGCTCCCATACGCATGGCGATCTCGATCCCCTTCCGATATTGCGTCAGCAAGATCGTATGGTCGAGGATTTGGGTGCCGGCGAAGAGGTGCGCGCCGTGAAGGGCGAGTGATGGCCGCCGGCGCGCCAGATCGAGCGCCGCGTCCAGCTGTTCCTCGTCGATTCCAAAGGCGGCCGGCTTTCCGCCCATGCGCATGGCGCCCCCTTGGGCTTCCCCGCTGGGGTTGATGCGCAGGGAGATCCTGGCCGTTTTGCCAAGCCGGCGGCTGATGGCCGAGACCCGCTCGATCTCCTTGAGCGACTCCACGTGAATTTCGCCGATCTCTTGTTTGATCACCAGCTCGAGCTCTTGGTCCGTCTTTCCGGGACCGGCGAACAGAATTCGATCGGGCGGGCACCCGGCGCGCAACGCCAGATGAAACTCCCCGCCTGAAGCAATTTCAAGTCCGCTTCCCTTCTGAAGGTAATGCCGCAGAAGGCCCAAGACCGGATTGGCCTTGACGGAGTAGTAGATCTGAAACTCCTGAGGCAGGGCGGAACGGAGGCGCTCCCACTTGCGGTCGAGGGCCGCCCGGTGGTGGACGAACAGCGGGGTGCCGTACATGGCGGCCAGGGCTGAAATCGGATACTCCCCGACCACCAACTCTCCATTGGTCCGCGCGAAGTGGCGGTCGATCAATTGGGCGACCAGGTCCATGCTCAGAGCCCCTCGCGACGACGAAGTCCTGGGTAGTCCACCTTCCCGGTCGGCGTTTTGGGGAGGTGCTCCATCGTTTCGACGACCTTGGGAACCATATGGCGCGGGACCTGCTTGCTGCAGAAGGCCACGAGCGCGTCGGCATCGAAGGTCGGGCCGTCCTTCGGCACGATGAAAGCCTTGATGGCCTGCCCCAAGCTCTCGTCCGGAATTCCGATGACGGCGGCTTCCCTTGCCATGCCGCTCTGGAAGAGCACCTCCTCCACTTCCGTCGGACTGACCCGGAATCCGGAAGTCTTGATCATGGTGTCCCGGCGTCCAATGAAGTAGAGGAACCCGTCTTCGTCCATTTTTACGAGATCGCCCGAATAGACGACCTTCTCCTTATCGATCACCTCTGGCGGCAGGAAGGGATTGGGCCGGAGCATCTTGGCGGTCAATTCCGGTTCGCCCCAATAGCCCATGGATACCGTGGGGCCCCGATGGACCAACTCGCCCGGCTCGCCCGGCTTGCAAAGGCCGCCGGATTCGTTCACGACCAAGATCTCCGTGTCGGGAATAGCCTTGCCCATCGACGTGGGGCGACGGTCCAGTTCTTCCGGCGGGAGATAGGTGGAGCGAAAGGCCTCGGTCAATCCGTACATCAGAAACACCTTGGTGGTGGGCAGGTTCTCACGCAATGCCCGCAACACCGGCTGGGGCATGGCTCCGCCGGTGTTCGTGATATAGCGCAGGTGCGGGAGCTTCGTCTTGTGCATCGTGGAACTGGGTTGCGCCAGGAGGTTCCAGAGCGTCGGCACGCCGGCCAAGCCGGAAATCCGCTCCTTGCTCAGCATTTGGACGATCTCGCGCGCAAAGGTGAAGGTCATGAGCACCGATGTTCCGCCCTGCTGAAAAGCGGTCATCAGCTGGTTGAGTCCCGCGTCAAAACTGAACGGCAGAATGGCCAGGATGCGTTCGTCCTTGGTGATTCCCAAATAGGTGGAGACGATGGTGGCCCCGGCCATGATATTGGCATGGCTGAGCATGACGCCCTTGGGTTTGCCCGTTGAGCCGGAGGTATAGAGCAGCGCCGCCAGATCCTTTTCGATGCCGACATCCTTCCACTCGGCGGGCGGGGTGACTCGGCAGAGCTCCTGAAAGTTCAGGGCGTTGATGGACGGCTCCCCTCCCGGCTGATCGTCCTCCACGATAAACAGATTAAGAGACGGCACGTCGGCTAAGACCGGCGCCAAAGCCGCCAATTTGCCGCGTGTCGTGATGAGGGCGCGCATCTGGCAGTTCTTGGCGATGTGGCCCACTTGCTGCGGAAACAAGAGACTGTTGATCGGCACGAAGACGCCGCCGGCTTGCAGCACCGCGAAGATCGACAGGACCTGGGGGACGGAAGGATCCAGGTAGATCCCGACTCGTTCGCCGCGCCGGAGGCCGGCTTCCCGGAGGCCGTGCGCCAGGCTGGTCACACGGCCGGCCACCTCTTCGTATGTCAGTCTGGTCGCGCCATGCACCAACGCTTCCTTGCGCGGATACCGAATCGCGCTCGTCCTGAGCATATGATGTACGAGAAAATCCATGGGGCTCCTCCTACTTGTCCGTCTCCGGACTCCGTTCCTTCGTGTCGGTCGCCCCGCCTTCGGCGGGAGCGGCCGCACCGTTCCAGAGCGACTTGACCGTCCGTCCGCCGACGTGCCGCAGGATGCTGAGGCAGCCTCTCGCCGTGCGGGTATTCATCGCGTAGAGGCCCCAGCGCTCGCGACGGTGCGACATCCAATGTTTCTTGTAGGCGTCGTCGCCGCTCAAGAAATCCACCGTGTGGACCTTGTCGATATCCAGCACATGTTCCATGATCCTGCCCGTCAGCACCGTGCCGACGGAATGTTTGGCGAACCGCTCGTCGTACGACACCTTGAAGATGGACGCGATGCCGGCATGCACGAACCACAATTGGGCCGCCGCCGGAGCCCCGTCGAGGTAGACGACGCCCAATCGCAGCCAGCCGTTCTTGAGCGCCGTCCGCGCCAGCTCGGGAACAAATCGCGGATAGGGCTCCTGAACTTTCCAGCTTTGCCGGTAGACGGCCTCGTACGCCTCAATGGCCTCGTCGAATCCTTCGGCAGTCGTCACCAGTTCGAGGCGGGTCTGAAAAGTCTTCTGAAGTTTGCGCGTATAGTAGGGAATGTTTTTCCTCAAGACGGACGGGAGCCCCTTCACATAGTCCGCATAGGAACGTCCCCCGACCTCGAGATACCAATTGCCGAAGGCCCGATAGGGTTGCGTCACCATGCCATGCCGGGCGAGTGCGCTGCGGAGTTCCGCAAAAACCGGCGCGTCCGGGTCCATCGGCGTGAGTTCCACGACGTCCCATCGGGGACGATCGGCGCAGAACGCCTCGACGAGCGCGTCCAGAATGGCCGCGCGATCGGGACGCGACCGGTCGACCACGGGACCGAACAGCGACGTGTAGTAATTCGAGAGGGCCGCCAATCGGCGGGGAGCCATCCACCCGCCGGAACCGGCGCCGGTCTTGGTCGCCAGGGCGGCGAGCGGGGTCTTGCCGCGGTCGCCGGCCTCTACGCCGATGATGTGCACGCGCTGGTCAGGGTCCATGGCCGTGGCGACGAAGTGCTGAAACCAGGGGAGGCTGTAGTTGTAGCTGACCGCGCTCCACTCGTCGAAGAGACGGGCATAGCCCGGAGGGAGATCGGCGAAGGATTGATACCGGCTGACGTTCATGGATCGGCCACCAGAGCTTCGCGGTATGGACCACGCGGAAGAGCGGTCGGCGGATTAGGCCGCCGCCTTGCCTACTTTGGCTTGGACGAAATCGGCCAGGCGGGCGATGGTCTGGAAGTGCTCGGGTACCAGATCATCGTCGGCCACGGAGATGTGGTATTCCCCTTCCAGAAAGGTCACCAGGTCGAGGACGCCCAGGGAATCGACGATGCCGTTTTCCAGGAGGGCGTAATCCATCCCCACGTTCCGCGTGCGGGCCAATGGAAACTGTTTTTCGATGAAAGCCTTGATCTGTTGTCTGCATTGGTCTGTCGTCATAGTGCGCTCCCCTCTCAGGTATCGCGATCACCGGACATAATGCGCCAGTCCATGGCGCGCAGCTGTTCCGAGAACGCGGATCTATTCGATCCGGCGTACATCACCAACGGGATGGCTTCTCGCCGGTGAAATCCCCGATCCGCCAACACGCGTCCCAGCGGATGCCCTTCGATCACGTGCGCGCTCAGCGTCTGCGCGCCCCGCCGCCGCAGGAGAGAGACCAGCGACGCCACCAAGCCTCGTGCGACCTCGGGATCCGGTTCGCCGAACAGATCCATAAGGTCCGCGTCGTCTCCCTGCTGCGCATAAACGGCATATCCGACGACCCGGCCATGCCGACGGGCCGTGAGCATCTCGGTCCGAGCGAGCGGGTTCCGGCGATATCGCCAGTTCAGGTACTCGGGTGTTCGCTCCAGGGCCGCCATGTGAAGCCTGGTCTCAGGCTCTCCGACCTTGGCAAACTCGGCGTCGCAGTCTCCGTCCTGGCTGCTGACATCTACCGAGAGGCCATTTCCTTTTGCAGCATCCACCAGGCGAAACGCGACGTTCCCCAAGGCGCTGATTCCGGCCGACAGGACGGTATTCCCTATGAGCGTGTGCACCCTGCGGTTGATCCTCAACGGCTTGGCCCATCTCACGACGTTGCGGAACGGCGCAATCCCCAGTCGGCGATAGACCGCCATCATGGATTGACTGGGAAAATCGTAACAGAGGGAGTCGTCGGCGCCTTCCACGACGGTCAGGCAGGCGCGCTGCAGTTTCACGGACGGGCCCAAGCTTCGATATTCTTCCGCCATGCAAAAGTCGCCCAGCACCCAGCCGATCCGTGCCCTCCCCTGGACGGTCAAACGGCGCGGGAATGCCGCGGCCATGCCGATGATCGGTCCCTCGGCTCCGGCGCGAGCCAGCCATGTTCGGGCTCGGCCGGCCGGATTGTCCAGATACATCCACTGAAAGCGTGCCTCGTTCGAGTGGGGCGTCAGATGACGAGCCAGGGTGTCGATGATGGCGGCCCGATGTTGCCGGGGATCGCATTCCTCCACGGTGACGGTCACGACATCCCTCCCGATCCGACGCAGGGCGGCTCGACGGCGACTCAGCAGGAGGCGATGTGACGCCCGCCGGCAACAGGCGCGCTCGCAGCCTGTTGCGACGCGTCCCGTCTCCCGCTGTCCTGGAACTTGTACCAACAGAGCTTGAGAAAGAAGGACGCCACGTCCTGTTCCCAGGGCCGCAGGCGATTGAGCCGGTACAGGTCTTCTCCCGTCGAATTGACGGAAAAGGTGGCATTCGTCACGGCGGCCTGGAATCCCGCCGTTTTCAGGACGGTCACGACTTCCGCTGAATAGTCCTGCGCGCGCCCAGACGGATAGGCAAAGGTGGTGACCGCCCGCCCGGTCGCCTCTTCGATACACCGTTTCGATTCGGAGACTTCCCGAGCCACTTCGGCCAGGCTCAGCCGTGACAGAATCGGATGGGACACGGTATGAGAACCGAACCGATAGCCGCTTTGCGCCATCTGTCGCACCTGCTCCCAGGACATCATCAACGCCGGATCGTGAGCGGGCGGCACGACGCCGAGACGCCCGAAGACCTCGCGCATGGAAGACTCCCGTTGCTCGGTCGGAAGACTTCGCAGCCAAAAGAGTGCCCGAAAACCGGCCGCAGAGCGCTCCTCCCGAGACGCCAGTGACACGGGATGTGTGGCATAGGGCAGGGATACGGTGGCGTTTGGAGATTGCTCGAAGGCTCTCAGTACCCGGTCGAACCACAGGACGTGACCCGTTCCGATGCAGCCCGTCGCCAAATAGAACGTAGCGGGAATCCCGACGGATTTGAGAATGGGATAGGCATGGTGATAGTTGTCCGCATAGCCGTCGTCGAAGGTGACGGCCGCGCAATTCGGCGGCAACGGATGTCCCTGCGAGATGCGCGCGGCGATCTCCTCGACGGTCAGGACGGTAAACCGTTCGGCCAGGCAGCGCATCTGTCGACGAAAGACGGCCGATGTCACCGTATCGATCCCGAACGGGTCTACGGAGGGCAACACGCGATGGTAGGCCAAGATGATGAAGCAGGGGGCCTGCTTCCGTCGCAGGCGGGGCCAGGCGCCGCCTGCGCGATCCAGCCAGTAGCGGTCGGCCAGGTGGTGGAACCCTCGGAGCAGGCCGAGCCGGTGGCACAGTCCAAGCGCAACCCGAACGCCTAAGGGGCGCGCAGCGGCGTCGACAAGCCCAAAGTTCTCGGAGTGTCCCGACGAGCCGGCGGTGGTGGTCGACATGGTCATGGGAAAGATGTCGGCCGCTCAGCTTCGGCTGGCCTGCGCGCGAGGTCGGAGGGAGGTGAACAGGTCCCGCACTTCGTCCAGTATATCCTTGTGAAAGCTCGCGATGCAGGCCAGGTATACAACGGCGCCGACGAGAGAGGCTCCGATGAGCGTGACGTACAGATTGCGTCCATACCAGACCAGATCGGCGGTCTGAAACAGCATGACGCCCGCCGCCATCATGATCGAGGCCATGACGGCGGGCTTCAGCGTGCCGAGGTACTCCCTGAAGCCGATCCCGGCCTCGGCGAGACCCGTACGATACAGGTAGGCGGAGACGAACGGATAGGTGGCGATCCAGGCATAGCCGACGCCGGTCAGCCCGAACTGCGAACCGACCAGGAACGCCGGCGGCAACGTGAGCAGGCAGATGCTGTTGTAGCGGATGACGGTGTCCGGCTTCCCTTTTGCCATGAGTAGATTGGGAATGATGGCGTCGATCGATTTCAGGGCCCCGGAAACGCAGAGGAGCTTGAAAATCCCCACGGCCGGCAACCACTTGTCGGTCAACAGCATCGCGATCAAGCTGTCCGACACGAGAAACAGTCCCATCATGGTTGGAAAGGTGAGCAGGGCGACGGACCTCGTGATTTTCAGAAAGTAGGTCTTCAGTGATTCCCGATCATCCTGCAGGCGTGAGAACACCGGGAAGGCCACCTGATTGACGATGCCGGTCACCTTCTGCATGGGGAGCATGGAGAGTTGCATGGCCATGCTGTAATAGCCGAGAAGCTTGTCGCCCAGGAGTTTGCCCACGATCATCGCATCCGAGCTGATATAGGTGTACCACAGAACCCGCGAACTCATGATCGAGGTGCCGAATCGCAGCAGGCCCTGCGCGCGTTCCCCTACGAACACCCCGCGCGGCCGCCATCCCGTGAAGGTGAACACCAGGATCGTCAGGAGGCCCTGCTGCGTGAGCGTCCCATAGGCGAGACTCCACACTCCGTGGCCGGTCAAGGCCAGCGTCACCGATACCCCTCCCCCGGCTACCACCGAACAGAACTCGGCGATGGATCGTTTTGAAAAGGCCAGCTCCTTGGTGAGCATATTGAAGGGAATCGTCCGGAGCCCGCCGAGAATGACCGTCAGCGCCAGCAGGCGGATGAGGGAAGCGAGCGCCTCCTTCTCGAAAAACATTGCGATCCAAGGAGCGATGGCGTAGGTCAGTCCGTAGAATCCGATCGCAGCCCCCGACGACAGCCAGAACATCGTGTGGGTGTCCTCCGGCGCCAAGTCTTTCTTTTGGATGAGCGCCGCGCCGATTCCCAACTCGTTGATCAAGTCCAGAAACCCCACGACGACCCAGGCCAAGGCCACCAGGCCGAAGTCCGAAGGCAACAGCAGGCGAGCCAGCAGAATGGAAATGAGCCAGGAGAAAGTCTGGCTCACCATTCGGGCCGAACTCACCCACAGGAAGGCTCGGATCGTTTGATCTTTCAGCGTCATAGGATCGTGCCGGCTTGACCGGTGAGACGTTATGCCGCCCGATGGTCGGCGGCGGAGTTCGCCGCGACGGGGTGTCGCGTGAGGCAACCCCGCGTGGCAGGGTCCGCATGGGTCAGCACGCAGCTGACGGTATTGGCGACGAGTTCTCGCAGGAGCGGGATGCGACTCCCCCACCCGCAATGACGGATGGTCCGCACGCGATGCCAGAGCGTGACGAGTCCGCTGGCTCGGACAAGCCGATCGAATCGACGGAGGCTCATTCGATTCAGGCCGCCTTCCACCTGCTCGTACCGCGTGGCCCCGTCTGCGCGATAGCGGGATCGTACCCGCATGATGGTGGCTTCGCTGAACAGCAGATGAACCCACGGCAGTTTGGTAAAGAATCGCATATGCGCCCCATAGGGGTGATACCAGGGCGGCCCGAAACAGATGTAGATCTTTCCCCGTGGTGCCAGGGCGCCGGCCATCAATGCGAGCATGGCCTCGGGCTCGGCATAGTGTTCGAAGGCGTCCGCGGAGAGAATAAGGTCTTGCGATCCGCGTGGGACGACCGCCTCAAACGGACGGTCCGCGACATTGGCAAACCTGGTCGAGGTCGCCATTCCATGGTCGGCGGCGAGCCGTCGTCCGATCCCCAGCCCGCTCTCGAAGAGATCGATGCCCAGGACCTGGGCTCCGCGCAGCGCCAACGCGATCGACTGTTTCCCGAGGCCGCATCCGAAATCGAGGACCCGCAACCCCCGCAAATCAGCCGGCAGCACGCCGCCGAAGGCGGCATCGAGTTCATCGAGGGCGTGCTCCACGGACAACCGGTGATCCTGAGGCGGTTTGAACGTGACATCCTTATCGCTCAACGCCGTGAGGAGCCGTTCGCCGATTTCCATGCTATCTCGGAGTCTCCATCCTGCTGCGGAACCAGAGCTCGATCACCATCACGTTCCACAAAATCGTCCCATAGAAGGAGGTGTGATCGGTCGCATGCGCCTTCACCAGATGCTCCAGGCTCTGCTTCGAGAAGAATCCCCGTTGGACGCTGCGCGGACTCAGGACCAGGTCGTGCATCAGGTCGTTGAGCTTCTTGTCGGTGCGGAGCCAGACAGGAATGGGAAGGCCGAACCCGTGCTTGGTTTTCGTCAGAATCTCCCGGGGCAGCACGTCCGAGTAGGCCTGCTTGAAGAACGACCGGAGATGTCTGCCGCGCATCCTGATTTCGGACGGCACCCGCGACGCAAACTCGGCGAGCCGTTGGTCGAGGAACGGATAGCGAACGAGCACGCCGTTGGCTTCTGTCATCCGCGTGACTTTGAAGAGGTCGTTGTCGCTGATGGCGAGTTTGAGATCGAGGTACAACTGCCGGTCCAGTTTTGTTCGCCCCTTCGCGTGATCCCAATGGTGGTGCATGGCCCAGAACGGGTTGTACGGAGCGCCGGTGGATCGAAGGAAATCCGCCTGGAACAGCTCCTCCATGGGAAGAATCTTATAGATGCCATAGGAATATAGACGATCGGGATAGGGAATCATCGCCCGTTGAATGTACTTCTTCGGTTTCACGAAGGGACCGAAGGGAAGCGCTGCGGCCAACCCGAAGGCCAGAGGCTTCAACAGCGGCTCGCGAATCATCCAGGGGACGTCGTAGTAGTAGTCGAAGAGGCGCTGGGCCGCATA
>FKKE01000882.1_pt1 | contig 21828 bp, 15 predicted proteins | sample 1106331 | NCBI WGS metagenome assembly FKKE01 (sample SAMEA3931202, study PRJEB13176) | freshwater metagenome | biome: Drinking water system; feature: drinking water; material: freshwater | place: China | collected 2013-02-06
CACCGTGCGGATCGGCTGGCGCCCGGGGGGAAGGGCATCGATGACAGACACGTCAAGGTCTCCGTACACCGTCATCGCCAGAGTCCGTGGGATCGGGGTCGCCGTCACGATCAACACATCGGGTTGATACCCCTTGTCCGCGAGCGTTTTTCGCTGCAGCACGCCGAACTTGTGCTGCTCGTCGATCACGGCCAGGCCCAGCTTGGCGAACCGGATCGACGGTTGCAAAAGCGCGTGGGTTCCAATCACGATCTGTGCCGTCCCATCGGCGATCTGCCCGGCTCGCTCGCGTTTCACGGCGCCCCGCTCCTTGCCGGAGAGCAATACGGCGGAGAATCCCAGTTTGGCACAGAGTGGGGAGAGATTGACGTAATGCTGTTCCGCGAGCAACTCAGTCGGCACCAGGAGGGCCGCCTGCAGCCCGGAGGCGCATGCCACCGCAAGCGCATGCAGCGCGACCACCGTTTTGCCGCACCCGACATCGCCCTGAATCAAGCGATTCATGGGATGCGGGGAGGTCATATCCTGAAGAATCTCGTCGATGACCCGTTCCTGTGCCCCCGTCAGCCGATACGGGAGCAGCGCGGCTAGCCGATGCCGAATCCCCGGCGCAGCATCCACGCGAAACGGCTTGGTCCCCCGTGCAACGCTCCCATGCCGCCCGGCCAAGCCCATTTCCAGCACAAACAATTCTTCGAACGCCAATCGGCGATGAGCGGCAGTCGCAGCCCGATTCAGGGCATCGAGGTCACTCTGATCAGCCGGACGATGCACAGCATCCAGCGACTCCTCCAGCGCCGGCCATTTCAGCTTCTGACGAAGCGCCGGCGGCAGCGGGTCCTCAACCCGCCCCCGCGCAGCATCCAGCATCGTGTCGACTAAGACCCTCATCTGGCGCGACGACCAGCCCCTGGTTTCGTGGTACACGGGCACGATCCGCCCGAGATGGAGCGTCCGTTCCCGCCCCTCCGCCAGAATCTCGTATTCCATGACTTCCAGGCGCGGCTCCGTCCATCCGCGCGCCCCAATGGTGACACGTCCCATGAGCAACACCTGGGTGCCGGGTAGCACCTGCGTTTCCAAATAGGGTTGGTTGAAAAAGACCGCGAGCGCCGTACCGCCGGCGTCCTCGATCGTGACTTCAAGAATGCTCAACCGTCGCCCGGGGATCTTTTTCAGTCGGTTGCCCCGGACAATGCCGCAGACCATCGCCTGCGTGCCCGCGACCAGCTGATTGAGCCGCAGCAGCCGTCTCCGGTCCTCATAGCGCCACGGCAAGGTCCATAAGAGGTCCTCCACCGTACGAATGCCCAGCCGTTCCACCAGCAGCGCGCGCTTGGGCCCCACGCCTCTGACATATTGGATGGGTTGTGCCCAAACGGGGGGGGAGCCCCCCACAGACGAATCGTCAGGTAGGTCATGGGGGCGCCGATTCTGAACGGAGCGGCGCGCCTGCGCCCGGCTTCGCTGCAGGAGAGACAGGAGATTCTTGGCCCGTTCGAGTGCCTGCCGCCGATGGTCTGAATCCATCGCCGCGTCGAAATCCTCGAAGAGGGTCCGAAGGGCCAGGAGGTTCACTTCCACCAACAGCTCATGTGGCCCCAATGCAAGGGCTTCGACCATCTGGCGCCGCACATAGGGGCCAAGGTCCTTCACTGCCGCCACATGTGCATAGTTGTCCCGGCTGGCAAACTCTATCGGTCGGGCCACACGGCGAAGGATATCCAAGAGGGAAGTCGAGGCAGCATCGCTTGTTTGCGGGGGGCCTGACACGGGTTCGGCCTGCACACTCGCAGAGGAGGTGGCAACAGAACCCTATCGTACCATAGCCCCGGTGTGCGCTCAACGCGCCCCGTTTTCGGGGGCCCCACCTCACCGCAATTCCGAGATTCGTTAGACAGACGAAAAAACACTGATAGACTGAACCATCGCAGCTGGGTCAGCCGTGCACGACCACCCTGAACGGAAAGAGTACCGCGATGTATCGTCGCAATATCTCGCATATTCTGGCGTCGCTGGGACTGCTTTTGGTGCTCTTCGTCTTGTACCACTCCTGGATCAAACCCACGTACCTACCCGCTACGCCGACAAGCCGCCCGCCGACATTGCAGGCCGAGAAGGAACCGCCGGTCACAGCCCCACCCGACACCGCACTCCAGCCCATCCTGCAGGATTCCCCGGAAGAACAGCGGCGGCAGCAACGACTCATCCCGGCGGGTGAGCCGCCCGCAACCTCGTTGGCGGACACCCTACGCGGCATCCACGAGGACATAGACAAACACGAGACGGCCCGTGCGCAAGCCCAACTCCTCGCGCTCCCCCAGGAGGCACTGAAAGATCCGCACGTGCGTCAATACGCGGCAGGCCTGTGGAACAACCTGGGCATTCAGCAGGAACGTATGAGTGGCACCGCGGCGGCGGTCAAGGCTTACCAGATGGCGGCCGCCCTCGACGCGGGCAACGCCACCGTACTTCTGAATCTCGCGCATGCCTATTGGGAGCAACGCGACCCTCGCCTGACGCAGCCGTTTCTGACGGACCTCATCGCCAAAGCCCCGCATGAGCCCTTTCCCCATCTGGCGATGGCCGACTTGCTCCAAGAAAGCGATCGTCTGGATGAGGCCGCCCAACACTTGGAACAAGCTGTGGCTCAGGCGAAGAAAGATCCGAACGTGCGGTCGTATCTTGAGGCCGTGACGGCCAAGGTCAAGCGCACCGCCGCGGCCGAACAGAAATTCTCCTCGCAGGCCACAACGCATTTCGTCGTGAAGTACGACGGGGAAGAGGATCAGACGACCTGGATGACGGTCCTAGACATCCTGGAAGATGCCTATCGTGAGATCGGGCAAAAGCTGGGCTATTTCCCCTCCAAACCGATCTACGTCGTCCTCCATACCAAAAGTTCCTTTCAGAGCGCGACTGGCAGTCCGGCCTGGGCCGACGGCCTCTATGATGGGATCCTCGGCCGCATCCAAATTCCGACGCAAGGGGCCCTAACGGACAAGGCCTGGCTCACCCGTGTCCTTCGACATGAGTTCGTCCACGCGCTCCTGCACCAACAGATGGGAACGGAGTCTGGAGCCCTCCCGACCTGGCTCAATGAGGGATTGGCCATGCAACTGGCCGGCGATTCTTGGCCCGATATCGACCAGGTGCTCCGGGGCATTCATGCAGGCGAGATCAAACTGATCCCGCTGAACCAGCTTGAGGGCGGATGGGGCGCGTTTCCTGGCGTATTGGCGACCGTGGCTTATTTGGAAGGCAATTCGGCGACCAACTATCTGATTGATCGCTTCGGCATGAATGCGGTTCGGGACATCCTAGGGGCGATCAAGCGGAAGCGCTCGCTGGGCGGCGCGCTCCAGGACCACCTGTTCATGCCCTACGATCAGTTCCAACGCCAATGGATCGAGACGCTCAACGACAAGCTTACGGCCCCAACCGGTTAGCAGCTCACGAAGGATGCCCCCTCTCACCGTCATCGCTCACAACCAGACTTCGTCCTCCTGGGCACGCAGTCGGAACAACGGCAAGGGCTGCGCGTGGTCGGCGGCTTCGTCCCCCACCATGTCCTCTACCGGATCACGCGTCGACAACCGGTCGGACCAGAGCAACTTGCCACTCTCGCGCTCATACGAGCGCACGACGATTTCAAAATCGGGTGAAGGGCTTCCCTCCATACCCGGCTCCGTATGGGCCTCGCCCCCGAGGACCTCGGCGGCCGGCGCGGCCGATTGGAAGGATTGTTGCCAGATCGCCTTGCCGGTAGCAGGATCCACGGCACGCACCCAAAACTGGGAATGAGTCTCCGTGAATGTATGGTCGGCGACAAGCGCCACGCGGCCATCGCTCCCACCTCCTGAGCGTCGCGTATGCACTTGGCGTCCCGGATCCTCACTCCCCATGTCGACAAAATTCAGATGCCCCTGCCACAAGTATCGACCCGATTGCGCATCATAGACTCGCATCGGAAAATTGCCCAAGGCACCGGTCGTCAGATCCACCGCCCCCGCGAACACACGATCACCCACAGGCTCTGAGTCCCGCGCCTCCCCTCCCACCACGTTGAGATCGAAGGTATCCTCGGACAACATGTCGCCGGTGGCACGATCATACGTACGAATGCGGATCGACGAGGAGGAGCCTCGTTGAAACCCAAACCCCACGGCGATGATTTTCACGGCGGCAGAGTCCTCTACCGCAGACAACTCGTCGGCCGGCTGACCCGCCGCTCGAAACGAGACTGTCGAAAGGTTGTCATGCCCAAGAATCAATGCCGCCAACGCGAGGGCCCCTACCATCATGGTCTTCCCCCCCTTCCCGCCGACACCACCCAACCCGCGGTGCCTACGGCTCGGACGTGATAGTGGCCAGTCTGGGGGAACGGCGACAGCGGGTAAATTCCCCGGTCGGGGTCGACCGGCCTACGGAAGGAGGGCATCCTGGCGGGATACGAAGGGAAGCGCATCCAGCCGGGTATTCAGCTCACGACACAGGACCAAACCAGCGGTAACGATTGCGTGCCACCAATTGATACACCCGGGAGGCCGCTCGGTAGACCGGGGGCCACCGCAGCATGCACACAAGCGCGCGCCCCCCTTTCAAGAAGGGGAGCATCACGAGGAAGGCCTCCAGCCCCCTGACAACATGGCCATTCCCAGTCACCAGGTAGGCCACATCCGGTCGACCCAGTGCAGGCGCCCCCCCCAAAAGCCTGGAGGCTTCGGCACTCTGAAACGGGACATACCGGACCTGCTCGCCCGCACAGGTCGGCCAACCTTGCATGACGGAACGGGTGGCGATGCAGAGCCGGCACTCGGCGTCAAAAATGAGCGTGGCCCCATACTCGTTGGTCGGGACTCTCATCGGTCCGGCAAGTATCGCAAACCCGGCGGCCTCCTGCAAAGCCGACTACCGGGGAGTGCCATCCGACTTGCCTTCCCCCCCGCCGACCGGTAGCATCGGGCCATGCACACTTCCTGGGCAGGACTGATCGGTCTCTTGCTGATACAGGTGATCCTCACCGCTTTTGTACGTTGGGGACTGCCTGACGATTCCCTTCCAGCCGTGGGCGGTCTTGCCTGGAGCCTATTCCTCTATGCGATTCCGCTTGGGTTGGTGGGCGCCCTCCTGGCCCGTCAACGCTGGGCCTGCATGGCAGGCGTCATGTACGCGACGGTGGGACTGGCCCTGGATATTGCCACATTCGTCTACGGCCTCACCCACGAAGAACCGATCGGTCACCTCCTCCTCCGAACTGGATTCAGTGCCGTACTGAATTTTTCCATGATCGTTGCAGGAGGGTATGGATTTCTGAGCGGCGGACAGGGGTGGACGCTTTCGGAATCTCGCTTCCCCAATCCCCGGCCCCAGTCGTCAGTCTAATGGTATCGTTGCGACGACGGCCATCCTTCTACAGCGGATCGAGACCTCGGGTCCGCGAAGCCGCTCGCACCGGGAGGAGATTGTGACCGTTCACCCAAGATCGGGGCTAGTCCGGTGACTGCCGTTCACCCGCCCGCGGGGGCGAACTGCTGGCGGCACCATTGGACGCGGTGCAGCACCTGATCGACATCGGCCGTCGCAATCGGCAGAGTGAAGAGTACCGCCACGTATTGGTCATTCATTTCCGTACGCTCTTCGAAACCCTCTCGTACGAGAATCGGCCGATATCTGGAGACCGTACGGTTCATCAGAGCTTTCGCTTGTTTGGCGATCTCATCGGTCCCGAGATCCTCGCAGGTCCCTTCGGACAAGAGGGCCTTGAGATCGTCAATGTCCATCCCCGTTTGACAGATCAGCTGGCCATCGGGTGTCAGTTCCAGCATCCACCCTTCCTCATGCAAGGGGAGGGCTAACGCGCCACCAGGTTCCAACTCGTAAAAGCTCGGCTCCTGCGCGCGGAGGCGTTGGCTCACGCCTTCCCACCCGAACGCCGACGGGGCAACATTCGCCATGATGTTCCTATTGTGTTCCGGAAGCGTTCGGATCTTCACTGGGCAGGCGGCTCCGCAACGCATCCAACCAACGCACGTTTTCCTGCAATTTTGGCAACTGATACTTCCGATCCATGGCCACGACCGCTTCAAGCAACTCCACGGCCTTGGCCACCTGCCCGAGCGCGTTATGACATTGCGCCATGACGTATCGGGCCCCGCCCGCACGCAGTTCGTCCCGCGTCCGTTCCGCAATCGCCAGGCTGGTTTGGCAACAGGCCAAGGCCTCGGCATAGTGGCCCTGTACAGCAAAGGTCCGCCCCTTCATCCGCCAGGCATCGGCCATTCCCCCTGCATTGCCCAACCGTTGCATAAGCGACAGCGACCGCTCATAGTAGTCCATCGCATCCGCATACCGGGCCGTTTCCCTCGCCACAAGGCCCAAATCTGAGAACAGCACGGCCTTCCCAGCTTCGTCCTGCGTGCGATTCATCAGATCGAGCGCTTCCAAATAGTAGGCTTGCGCGCGATCCCACTCTCCGGCATCTGCCCGAAGGTTCCCCAAGTTGGCTAACGTCGTGGCAATACCCCGTTCGTCTCCCAGTATTTTCTGCAGTTCCAGAACCTCGTGGTAATAGGTCTGGGCCGGATCGCGCCGGCCACTGACGGCACAAATGTTCCCGAGATTGCCGAGCGTGGCACTCATGGCCCGCTGGTCGCCCGTCAAGCGATCATGTTCCAATGCCTTCATGTAACAGGTATACGCCTCGGTGTATCGGCCTTGCGCGAAATGCGCGTTGCCCTGCCGGTTGAGCTCTTCAGACTGGGAGTACACCATAGGCGCTCAGCCGCCCAGGAACTGCGCGACCACAGCCTTGGCGTTCGTCAGAATCGAAGCCCCGTCTCCGACCAACAACGCCTGGAAGTCGTATTTCAAGAAGCGACGCAACGCCTCCTTGGCTTTCCCGACATCCGCATACTTCTCGGCTGGCAGCATGGAGACCGATCCGGCAGGCCTCCCGATGAGCGCATCACCGACGATAAGGATGCCTTTTGACTGCTGCAGAAAGAGCGCCGACTCACCGGGAGACTTTTGGTCCTGCAGACGCAGCGCCCAAATCCCCCCAGGCAAAAGCTCGCCGTCCTTGTAGGTGCGAGTAGGCCTGAGAGCCATGTCGGCCGCATCCGCCGCGGGCACATACAGGTGGCACCCCCACTCTCGCTGATACTCGGCCGACTCACGCGCATGGTCCCGATTCGTGACGACAATATAGTCGACGCGCCCCAGTCGCTTGAGGTGGGCTTTCTGTTCGGCGTTCAGCGGCGGAGGATCCACCACGACTCGATGATCCCCCACTGTCAGGTAGAGCCCGTTGAAATCGAGCTGTTTCTCCTCGGAAAACCAGGACCACTGCCACACGTTGGGAAGGAGCGGATTCAACATGATGCGCGCGCTCCCGGCCTATAGCGCTGCAACGGCGTCCTGTACCATTTTCGACACTTTGGCACGAATGTCGGCCTCATTCGTGAGATCCAGCAGATCGTCTTCAGACACGGAGATGAACTTCCGATTCGCGCCCTTGGTGAGCGAAATCAGGTACAGGCTATTCGACGGTGCCGTAGGGATCACGACCTGGACAGCGGGATCCACGCCCCGGACCAACTCCTGAAACTGCGCTTTGCCTTCCCCCGATTCATCCATCATGCGTCCCCTTCCTTAGGCGCCGCCCGCGGGGGCTCCGAGCAACGCTTCCACTTCCCGCAGAATCACATCGGCCCCCGCCAAATCCATATTGCCCACACGCTGCCAGCGGATCGTCCCCGTCTGGTCGATCACATAGACGTTGGGAATGAACTTCCCGCCGCCATACAGTTTATCCGTCACTTTTTTGGGATCCAACAAATAGGGATAGGTCACCTTGACCGGGAACTGAGCCAAGAACTCCAGCACATCGTCCTTGGCATTGCCGGAGGAATTCACCCCGACAACGGCCACCGGCTTCCCCTGGACTGCCTCGTGAACCTTTTGAAGGTTGGTGCCTTGCATGAGGCAGGGCTCGCAGATATGGAACAGGCCCAACACCACCACGTTCCCCTTCAAGGCCTCCAGAGACACGGCCTCGCCCCCGACTCCGGTAAGGCTAAACCCGGGAGCCTTCTCTCCGATTTTGAACAGCCCGGCCGCCACCGCAACGTGTCCCATGACCACCGGTACGAGCAGAATGGCGCAGGCCAGAGCGAGCCGTTTCATAGGTCCCTCCTTCCCCTATCATCCCACCACGGAGATAGGCGGATCATGCGGGGTGCCATCGCCCTCGCGTGATCGCCGTCCCCTGCAGGTTCCAGGGCATCCTATCACGCCCATTTTTTCAGCGGCAACCGCAGCCGGTCGCGCGGTCAGAATTGAAGAGTTGCTCGACGATTCGGAGAACTGCCAGTAGACTTTGGCGAGTAAGACCCCCAGGTCCACTGGAACCTATGCGCGCCTCTAGCCGCCTGCATCAGTGCGTATCGTTGCTCTGCGTCGTCCTGACGGCCGGCTGCGCAATTGCGCCCACCCCCCTGACGCCGCAGGAACTGCAGGCCCGCCTGGCTCACGACTTGGGCCGCTTGCAGAAAGACCAGGAGCCACTGACGGGCGCAGTCGATCTCTACCAGGCTATGGCCCGGGCGCTCAAATACAACCTCGACATGCGCGTCGAGGTCATGCATACGATGCTTGCCCACCAGCAGTTAAACCTGGCTCACTATTCCATGCTGCCGCGGCTGGTGGCCAACGCCGGGTTTGACGGACGGGACAACTACAGCGGCGGCATCAGCCGGTCGCTGCTCACCGGCCGAGACACGTTGGAGCCCTCCACCTCCTCGGACAAGAACGTCTTCTCTTCCGACCTCACCCTTAGTTGGAACGTGTTGGACTTCGGCCTGTCGTATGTCCGAGCCCAGCAGGCCGCCGACGATGTGCTGGTGGCCGAAGAAGAAAAGCGGAAAGTGGCCATTCGCGTCATGCAGGACGTCCGCAATGCCTACTGGCGGGCCGTCAGCGCCGAACACCTCCTGGATCGTCTGGTCTCGCTCGACAAGTGGGTCAGCAAGGCCCTCGACAATGCCCGCGCCGTCCAACGGGAACGGCTCGACAATCCGCTCCCCCCGCTGCAATACCAGCGCGAGTTGATGAACAACCAGCGCGAGATCCAACGCCTCTACCGCGATCTTGCCACGGCCAAGACCGAGCTGGCGGCCCTCATTGGACTGCGCCCCGGGGAGCCGTTCGAGATCGTGCTTCCGAAAACGCAACCGATCCCGGTCTCCTTGCCGATCCCGCTGGAACAGCTTGAGGAGCGGGCGCTGTTGTCTCGACCGGAGCTGCGCACGGTCGATTACCGCAAGCGCATCAACACTAAGGAAACCCGGGCAGCCCTGCTCGAATTGCTGCCGAACCTGAACGTGCAACTCGGCGGGAACTGGAACAGCAACACCCTGCTCTTCAACAAAGAATGGGTGGCCTATGGCGCACGCGTCAGCTGGAATCTGCTCAGCCTGTTCCGCACGCCGCTCCGCCTGAAAACGATCGAGGCGCAACAGACCCTCCTGGAGGCCCAGAGTCTGGCCATGACGATGACGGTCATGAGCCAAGTCCATGTCGGCCTGGCCCGATTGACCTACGCGCAAAAGGAATTTCAAACGGCCAAGACCTACTACGAAACCCAGACCCAGATCGCCGACCACACTTCGCGGTCCTACGCCGCCAATCGTCTCAGTGAGCAGCAATTGCTGCAAGAACGCGTCGGGCAGGCCGTCTCGGAAGTCCGCTACTACGCCTCGCAGGCCGAACTCGAGATGGCGTACACCAATTTCTTGGCGGCCATCGGCGAGGATATCTTGCCGGATCGACTGGAACAGACCTCCATCGCCGGCCTGGCCGAGGCGATTCGATATCACTGGACGACGCTCAGCGGGGCCGTATGATCACGAGACGGCCGGCCCGCCCGATCGTTCTCCGCCTCACCAGCCTGCTGATGGCGCTGGGGAGCGTTGGGTTCGTCACCCCGCCCAGCGTACCAGCCAAACTTGCCTTGAACCCGGAATCGTCGGCCCCGTCGCTCGACACCATGCGGGGCGTCGTGAAGGCCGCCTCCGAAGCCGTATTGGCCAGTCAGATCGAAGGACGGATCAACAGTCTGCCCTTCAAAGATGGGCAGCGGTTCAAAAAAGGCGATGTGCTCGTGTGGATGGACTGCGCCAAGTACGAAGCGGAGTTGGCGGCCGCCCAGGCCGAACACGAGGCGAAGCGGAAAACGTACGACAACAACCGGCGGTTGTCCGAACATCATGCCATCGGACAACTGGAGTTGGAGGTGTCCCAAGCCGAAGCGAAAAAGGCCGCGGCGGCGATCAAAATCGCCGACGTGAAGGTGCAAGGCTGCCGCGTGAAAGCCCCCTTCTCGGGACGCATTGTCAAGCTCATCGCCCATGAACACGAGAATGTGTTCCCCAACGACCAAGTGCTGAGCATCCTGGACGACAGCCGCTTGGAGATCGAACTGATCTTGCCGTCGCGCTCGCTCACGTGGCTCAAGAATGGAACAGCCTTCACGTTTGCCGTAGACGAAATCGGCCGCCACTATCCGGCGCACGTCACGGACATCGGCGCCAGTGTCGATGCGGCCAGCCAAACCATCCGCGTCATCGGGACATTCGACAAGACACCTCCGGAAGTGCTTGCGGGCATGAGCGGATCGGCGGCCTTCGAGCCGGCGTCCCAGTAACCCGGCGGGCTTCTATGAGCACCACAACCCCAGTACCCACGGCCCTCACCGTCTTTCTTCAACTCGAAGCCCTCGCCCGTGGCGCGCACTCGCTGCGTGAGCTCCAATTTCTGATCGCCAACGAAACACGGAGACTGCTCGCCTTTCGCCAGGCGTTTGTCTTCACGGCGGGGCCGCGGCCACAGAGTTCCTATCAGGTAACCACGGCGTCGAGCGTCGCCACAGTGGAAGCCCACGCGCCCGCGATTCAATGGATCGAACAGATGGCCCGGGTCGCCCGCGAACGGGATTCCACGCCCGGCCCCATTGTGCTGACCGAGGCCGACTGCCCGAACGATCTACGCTCTGGATGGAACGAATTCATGCTGCCGTATGTCCTGTGGTGCCCCCTGCGCCTGGGCGAGCAGCCGCCGGTGGGAGCCCTCTGGCTCACGCGCGACACCATGTGGACGGACCACGAACGCACCCTCGTGCATCGCTTGGCCGAAGCCTATGCCCACGCCTGGCATGCGCTGGCGCACGCCTCCTCAGGACCGCGCCGGCCCTGGCTCCGCCGAGCCGCCACGTGGACCGCAGTGGTGGGAACGGCCATGGCTCTCACGGTCCCCGTTCGATTCTCTACGCTGGCCCCGGCCAGGCTGGTGGCCAAAGACCCCGCGGTCGTCACGGCGCCCATCGACGGCGTGATCGCCAAGATTGTGGTTCCGCCCAATACGCAGGTTCAAGCCGGACAACCGATCGTGCTGTTCGAGGATACGACGCTCCGCAATCAGTACGAGGTGGCGGAAAAGAATCTCTCCGTCGCCCTCGCCGAATACCGCCAGGCCTCACAAGGCGCGTTCGGCGATCCACAGCATAAAGCGAAATTGCCGCTCCTCAAGGCCGAAGCCGAGTTACGAGAAGTGGAGCGCGACTACGCCTTCGAATTGCTCCAACAGGTCCAGGTGACGGCTCCCCAGTCCGGCCTGCTGCTCTATGGCGAGGAATCGGACTGGATCGGCAAACCGGTCGTGGTGGGAGAGCGCCTGATGGACATTGCCGATCCGTCCAAAATCGAGGTCCGGATCGATCTCCCGGTCAACGACGCCATGGTGCTGAAGGACGGACGTCCCGTCCAGCTCTTCCTCGATGTAGACCCGCTGAACACCTATCGAGCCACCCTGTCCCACGCCAGCTATCACGCGGAAGTCCTGCCCGGCAATGTGCTCGCCTACAAAGTCACGGCGGAACTCGAACCCGGCGCGCCGGACATGCGCATCGGCTGGCAAGGCACGGCCAAGATTTACGGGGACGACGTGCCGCTCGTCTACCTTCTCCTCCGCCGCCCCATCACGGCGGTCCGACAGTACTTCGGTATATGAATCCGGCACTCTCCCCGCAGGCCGCCCCACGCCCGTTGCCACCCCTCCGCGACGAGCTTCGGTTCGAGCAGAGCGGCACCACGCACGACGGCGTTCCGACCTGGACGATCGTGGACCCGATCCGTCACCGATATTTTCAAATCGGGTGGGAGGCGTATCAGCTCGTATCTCGCTGGCATCTGGGCGCGATGGAGCCGTTACTCGCGGCCGTTGCGCAAGAGACGACGTGCGACGTGGGGCCCAAGGACGTCGAGTCGCTTCTCACCTTTCTCAATAACCACCACCTCCTCCGCGAGCCGCTTCACGGAGGAAGCCAGAGCTACGAGGTATCCGCCCGCAGATACGATCAGTCTTGGGCAATGTGGGTGATCCACCACTATCTGTTCTTTCGGATTCCCTTGGTCCACCCGGACACCTGGTTGCGGGCCACGCTTCCCCTGGTCTCACCGCTCTTCACGCGTACCGCCCGATGGCTCGTGGTCGTCTGCGGCCTCCTGGGTCTCTACCTGGTCGGCCGACAATGGCAGACGTTTCAGCACACGTTCCTCTACTTCTTCACCTCCAAGGGCATGGCCTGGTACGGCCTGGCGCTCGGCGTGGTCAAACTCGCCCACGAATTGGGGCACGCGTACACCGCCACGCGATTCGGGTGCCGTGTGCCGACCATGGGCGTGGCGTTCGTGGTCATGTTCCCCATGCTCTACAGCGACACCAGCGAGGCCTGGCGGCTCCGGTCGCGCGTGCAACGATGCCTGATCGGCGCCGCTGGAATGATCACGGAACTCTCGCTGGCGGCCGTCGCCACCTTGGCGTGGAGCTTTCTGGAAGACGGGACGGTGCGAAGCGCCCTGTTCGTGGTGGCCACCACGAGTTGGGTCGTAGGACTATCGATCAACCTCAACCCACTCATGCGTTTCGACGGCTACTACATCCTCTCCGATTGGCTCGGGGTCCCCAATCTTCAGGACCGCGCGTTCGCCCTAGGGAGCTGGCAGGTGCGGCGGGTCGCGTTCGGGCTCTCCGATCCACCCCCCGAGGCCTGCTCGCCGGCCCTGCGCCGTAAGCTCATCCTCTATGCCTGGGCCGTGTGGCTATACCGGCTGATCGTGTTCACCGGGATCGCCTTGTTGGTCTACCACTTTGCCTTCAAGGCGCTCGGCATCATCCTGTTCGCCATCGAAATCGGCTGGTTCATCCTGTTGCCGATCCTGCGGGAACTTCACGTCTGGTGGGCCGCGCGCAGCCGCATGGCCGGTTCGCCGCGCCCATGGATCACCGCCGGAGCGCTGGCGGCACTTGGAGCCGCGCTCATGATTCCGTGGCCCACCAGTGTGTCGATCCCGGCCATTCTGGAGGCGCAACCGCACGCCACGCTCTTCACACCCGTCCCGGCGCGACTCGTCGCAGCCACGGTGCGCAACGGACAAACCGTGGCCGCGGGCGATGTGCTCGCAACGCTGGAGGCGCCGGCCGTCGCCAAAGATGTCGCGGTCACGCAGAAACGACTGGAGATCCTGGCATTGCGCGCCCGCCAGCAGGTGGGCAACCAGGACGAGCTCACGAAAAATCTGGTGGTCCAGCAGACGTATACCACGCGATTGGCGGAACTCAGCGGGCTCCGCGAAAAGCAAGACACGCTGGTGCTCCGCGCCCCGATCGCGGGCACCGTCACGGATGTCGAGGACTCCCTCCATCCAGGCCGGTGGATCAATCAGAAGCTGCCGCTGGCGTATATCATCGCCCCGGAAGATCGCCAGATCGAAGCCTTAGCCCCCGAGACCGAGGTGGCTCGGCTGACCGTCGGGCAAGCGGCCGTCTTCGTACCGGACGATCCGACCCAACCGAGCGTCAGGGCGGAAGTCAGGGAGATTCGGCAGATCGACGAAGGAAACTTTACCCTCCCCTATCTCGCGTCGTTGTATGGCGGACCCGTGGCCGTACGGGAGGATCAGAAAGGGAAGCTCAAACCCGAAAGCTCGGTATATCGCATCCGCCTCGCGCTGACGGGAGGGGCCCCGGGATGGCAACAGGTCACGCGCGGCCAGCTCCATGTCTATGGCCAGCCCGCCAGTGTCTTCGCACGAGCCTGGACGCACGCGCTCGCGGTGCTGATTCGAGAAAGCGGCTTCTAGGACGAACCGCGTGACCGAGAAGACCTGAGCGGTCAGGAGGCACGCGCAAGGGGTGACGCACCGGAGATCCTTTTGCCGGCCCGTCGCGAACGGTTCACGCTGCCTGCTGCTCGACGTCTTCTGGCGCTCCCATCGCTTTCGCGAGCCGCTCCGAGAGGCAGTGGCGGAAAGCTTTCCGGGCCTCCCAGTGAAAGCGATCCAGCCGAGGCAGGGCCTCCGCCACGGGCATCGGCGCCTCCACAGAGACATCTGCATCCACCAAGTAGCACACCTCCCGGTGGTCACCGTGCGGACCTTCGACCAGCACCAGGCCGTGCCCGACCCGAAGCCGATCTGATCCGCCTGGCAAGGCCACGACGCATTCTCCGCGAGCGACCAGTATCTCCCCGCCCAACTCGGGCCAGGAGCAGGTCGCCGCAAGGTGCGGGTGAAGCAATTGGCTCCAGTCCACGCCGGCAAGGCCATACAGAGACCGGCGGATGACATGGCGAATCCGAAGGCCCACTCGAACCACCTGGTAAGGCCGGTAGGTGGCCGCCAACGCCTGTACCGCCAGGCTCCAGTGCGCCGTGAAGACCCTCCAGCCCTCATCGCGCCGTCCCACCAGGGTGAGAGCGTCCACCCGCAGTGTCAGGACCCACTGCTGATCGGCGCTCTGAAACACATACGCCTGGCGATCCTCGGACGGCCGAAACTGCGGGAATTGCGCCCGCACCCCTTCTTGGAAGGCAGCCGGCGGAGCCGAGCCGATGGTCAGCATGGGCGGAAACCGGAGTTCGGCGATGGTCTCGAGTACAGGACCCGCGGACCGCGGGGGTTGTGCGGCCGTCGTCATCGGTCGTTCCTTCCTCAATGGCCTATGCGGTTGAAAGTCTTGGCCTTTTCGAGGCCATACCGTCAGGACACACTCCAGCCTACACGCTTCCCGGGATGCGTCAACGGAACTTCACAAACCGTCCGTGAGGCCGACAGAGGCATGCCGGTCCCCTCCTGACAAATTTTGCTGCCTCGGCAGCAAAAAAGCCCCTCACTGGGACCGGACAGGCACGCAGATGCCCTCATTTCACAGAACCTTAGCTCCACACCCAGGTCGACAAACCGTGAAGTGCTGCTACACTTTTTGTGGGGGTGTGTGTGCAAGGGAAGGGACCATTCAGCCCTACAACTACTAGGTCGGACTGACTCTGATGGCGAAACGTTCGAATGCATCGCACGCACGGGGCCCTGAACAGGTCGAGGCGCAACGGGACGCGCCTCGGCGGTTGGGTCTATCCGGATCGTTGATCGCGCTCGAGCCGCGCATCATGTTCGACGGCGCCGCCGCGGCGACAGTCGCGCAGGTCGCGGAACAGACAGATCAGCAGGCCGATGCCGCCGCGCCGGAGTCGGCTTCCGACCTTCCTGCCACCACTGACGGGACAGACGGACAGGATGCGCTCCTCCAGGCTCTGGCCGGACATGAGCCACCGCTCGCGCAGCGCACCGAGCTGGTTTTCATCGATCCCAGCGTGGCCGATCTACAGACGCTCCTCAACGGGATCTCCCCGACCGCGGAGGTCATCATTCTCGACGCCAACCGCGACGGGGTGGAACAGATCGCCCAGACTCTCGCGAACCGTACCGGCGTCGATGCCATTCACCTGATCACGGAAGGGAACGAAGCCGAGCTGCATCTCGGCACGAGTGTCCTGACCCAAGACTCCATCAGCACTCAATACGCTGAGCCATTCTGGCAGATCGGCCAGAGCCTCTCGGCCGATGCGGACCTGATGATCTATGGCTGCAACTTTGGGCGGGGCGACGCCGGACAACTCGCGATCCAGACGCTGGCTCAGCTGACCGGCGCCGACGTCGCAGCCAGCACCGACACCACGGGGTTTGCCGGATTGGGTGGCGACTGGGTCTTGGAAAGCCAGACGGGCAGCATTGAGACACAGCTGGTGGTCACTGATGATGTGCAGATGGACTGGGTGGGCTTGCTCGATATCTCCACCGGCCTGGTTGCCGACTGGACATTCGATACCAATGCGAACGATGCCAGCGGCAATGGCAATAACGGAACGCTCAGCGGCAATGCCACGATCGACACCACGACCTCGACGAACATCGTGGGAACAGGCAAGCTGTCTTTGGACGGAGTCGACGACTATGTCGACCTCACAAGCCGTACATCCAGCTTTTCTGGTCTGACACAAGGCACGATCGCCGCTTGGGTCAAACTCACCGCGACCGGAAGCCGTACCATCTTCGACATCGGTGATGGAGCCTCAGGCCAAAATTATGTGTCGTTCTTGGTCAACAATGGAAAATTAACCGTCAGCATTCTTGATGGCGGAACCACGATCCTCAATGTGGCATCAACCGCCTCAGTGAATGACGGCAATTGGCATCATGTTGCGTTTACCGTGGACGGGTCCGGCAATCAGCTCTACATAGATGGTGCCGTGGCGGCTCGGACGTTCACGACCGGCTCATCCGCGACGACCACCTTTATTTCCGCTCTCAACAGTAAGACCAATACCACCATCGGCGCCTACAATGTCGGTAGCATAGAAGGCGAGTTCCTCGGCACCCTCGACGATGTGCGGGTGTATAGCCGGGCATTGACCAGCGGCGACATGGCGCAACTCTATGCGACCAGCAACGATGCTCCGATTAACACGGTTCCGGGTGCGCAAAGCACGAACGAGGATACGAACCTCGTGTTTTCCTCCGGCAACGGGAACCAGATTTCAATTACAGATCCAGACAACAGCGGAGCCAGCTTCGAGGCGACGATTGCGGTGACCAACGGGACCCTGACCCTTGCCGGCACCACCGGCCTGACCTTCACCACCGGCGATGGATCGGCCGACAACACCATGACCTTTCGCGGGACGGCAGCCAATATCAACACGGCCTTGAATGGGCTCAGCTTTGCGCCCACTGCCAATTACACCGGCGGCGCCACCCTGACCATCACGTCGGTGGACAACACCCTTGTGTCGCTGAATATCGACGCGAATCTCCAAGCCCGCTACACCTTCGATGGCAACGCCAACGATGTCGCCTCTGGGACGGCGCAGAACGGGACGCTGATGAACGGCGCGACCTATACCACGGACGCGACTCGTGGCCAGGTGCTGAGTCTCGACGGCGTGGATGACTATGTTCAGATCACGGGAACGTTCTCGAATCCGAGCGAGGTGACCATAGGCGGCTGGGTAAATCTCGCATCCGGCACAGGCCGAAGAGAATTCATCTCACTGAGCGATCGCGTCCATATTGCACTGGATGATACCTCCGGTGTGAAGGGAAGTATCCAAACCGGAGCCGGCTCCTGGATTGATCTGAATTCGAATCAGTTCATCGCCGGAACCGGCTGGCATCATGTGATGTACAGCTACAGTGATTCGACGAATACCCACACCATCTATATCGATGGAGTCCAAGTGGCAACGGCGACGGTCGCGAGCTCGATTTATTGGACGGGAGCCACCGACACCTACATTGGTCGCCATCCGACGAATGGATGGTATCCCAATGCTCAAATCGACGATGTTCGAATTTACAACCGTGTGTTGACCGCGAGCGAAGTCTCTTCCCTGGCTAACGATCAAAATCTGGATGACAGCGATACGGTCGCCATCACGGTCAATGCGGTGAACGACGCGCCGGTCTTGGCGGATACGGCCCTGTCGATCACGGTCGCTGAGGATGCGGGGGCGCCGAGCGGGGCGGTGGGTTCATTGATCAGTGCGTTTACGGGAGGGATCACTGATGTGGACAGTGGGGCCTCGAAGGGCATCGCGATCACAGCGACCAATGAGACTAATGGGACGTGGTACTACACGACGAACGGAGGCACGACCTGGACGGCAGTTGGATCGGTGAGTACCTCCTCGGCCCTCTTGTTGGCGGACAATGCGAGCACACGACTGTATTTTGCGCCGGGTGCCGACTACAACGGGACGGTCTCCAACGCGATCACCGTCCGGGCCTGGGACCAGACGAGCGGGAGCAATGGCGGGCGGGTGTCGTTGCCCACCAACAGCAATACCGTGCTCGACAGCATGAGCAGTGCGTCGTTTTCGAGCAACAACGGGACCACGAACTGGTCAGGAAGCTGGATCGAGAGCGACGCCTCCGGCACGGGAGCCACGGTTGGCAGCATCGACATCACGTCGGGCTATATGCGGTTCAGGCCGACAACGGTCGGCAACTCGATCGCGCGGGAAGTCGACCTGACGAATGCGACGAGTGCGACTTTTTCCTTCTCAATACCAGCGACGTTTCTGACGACGGGGCAAGTTCTGGTGCAGGTGTCCAGTAACGGTGGGTCCAGTTATACCACTCTGGAAACGATTACGAGCGCCTCGGCCACCGGCACGCACAGTTACGACATTTCCTCATATATGGCCTCCAACACGCGGATTCGTTTTTACGCGAGCGTAACCGACAGCAGCGGCATTCGTATCGATGATGTCCAGGTGCAATACAACACAGTGGGTGGTGGCAGTTCGGCCTATTCACTCGTGTCTGACACCGCATCCGTCGTGGTGACGGCAGTCAATGATGCGCCGACGATCACGAGCCTGAGCGGCGACAGCCTGGCCTACAACGAAGGTGACGGGGCCGTGGTGATCGAGCAAGGCGGCAATGCGCTCGTGGCCGATGTCGATAGCACGAACTTCGATACGGGCACGTTGACGGTCAGCTTCACGGCGGGGAGCGATAGTGCGGAGGACGTACTGAGCATTCGTAACCAGGGGACAAGCGCGGGCCAGATCGGGGTGAGTGGGAGCACCATCACCTACGGCGGCACGACGATCGGGACCTTCACCGGCGGCAGTGGCGGCAGCAACCTCGTCATTACGTTGAACAGCAACGCGACTCCCACTGCCGTGACGGCCCTCGTGAAGAACATCACCTATCAGGATACGGATACCAGTGCACCCACAACCGGAGCGCGCACCATTCGCTTTGCCCTCACGGACGGCGATGGCGGTACCAGTGCCAACTACGACACGACCGTCACGGTCTCTGCGGTGAACGATGCGCCGGTGCTGGACAACAGCGGCACGATGACGCTGACCACGATCACCGAGGATCAAGTCAGCAACGCTGGCCAGACGGTGGCCTCGATCATTGCCAGCGCGGGCGGCGACCGGATCACCGACGTCGACAGCGGGGCGGTCGAAGGCATCGCCGTCACGGGCTTCTCGGACGGCACCTACAACGGCCAGTTCCAGTTCTCCGTCGATGGCGGCAGCACCTGGCAGTCGACCCAGTACCCCAGCGGTACCAACGCGTTGCTGCTGCGGGCGACCGACCTGATCCGGTTCGCCCCGTCGGGCCTGGCCGCAGAAACCGCCTACTTCAACTTCCGCGCCTGGGACCAGACGAGCGGCACGGCGGGCAGCTTCGTCAGCATCGGCAGCACCGGGGGCACATCGGCGTTCAGTACCGCCACCGAGACGGCCTCCATCACCGTCACCTCGGTCAACGACGCGCCGCAGTTCGGCACGCCGGAGCCGGGCGTGTCGGTCTACACGCCGCCAGCAGGCACCGATGATGGCTGGGATCAGGCGGGTGTCGTGGCCTTGGCCGACGGCAGCGTCATCACCGTCGGCTCGGCTACCACTGGGGGCCTCCGCAATCTTGTGCTGACGAAGTTTGCCGCAGACGGTTCGGTCGAGACCAATTTCGGCGACGGTGGCCGCGTCACCTCGCCGTTTACGAGCGTCAACGACTACGGATTCGCCGTGGCCGTGCAGGTCGACGGCGGGATTGTGGTGGCCGGGCAGGTTTACAACGGCACGAACTTCGATGCCATGGTCCTACGCTACCTGGCCAACGGCACGCTGGACACCACGTTCGGCAGTGGTGGTTCGGTCATCTACGACGGCGGCAGCGCCGACCGGCTGAACGCACTGGCGATCCAGAGCGACGGCAAGATCGTCGCCGCCGGCGCCTCGGGCAACGACACGCTGGTGCTGCGCCTGAACAGCGACGGCAGCCTGGATACAAGCTTCGCCGGCGACGGCAGCCTGAACCTCACCGTCAATGGCACCTATGCCGATTCGGCCACCGAGGTGGCGCTGCAATCTGACGGAAAGATCGTCATCGCCGGCACCGTGCGCCCGGGCGGCAGCGGCAGCGCGTACGTCGCGCGCATCGCCACCAACGGTACCCTGGATGCCACGTTCGGCACCGGCGGCATCGCCAGCACCACGTTCGGCGCGACAGCCGTCTCCGAAGTCACGGCGTTGCTCATCCAGGCCGATGGCCGCATCGTCGTCGGTGGGCGGGAAGCGTCCGCGTGGCATTGGGGCCTGACCCGCTTCAACGCCAATGGTACGCTGGACACCGGCTTCAGCGGCGACGGCCAGCTCGTCGAATCATTCAACGGCAACTGGGGCGGCGTCGCCGGCATCGAGCAGCTGTCCGACGGCACGCTCGCCGTCGGCGGCTACATGGACCTCGGCAAGGGGCAGAGCGACTGGGTACTGGCCCGCTATAACGCCGACGGCACGCGCTACGCTGGCTTCGGCAGCAACGGTGTCGTCTACCCGGCGCTCGGGCCGAACTGGAACGAGGCCTACGGCATGGACCTTGGGCCGGGTGACAGCATCGTGATGCTGGGTCACCGCTCGGAGTTTGCTGGCACCACGGTCGTTCGCTTCACCGGGGCCACGGGTGCCTTTGATGCGAGCGTGCAGTCCGGCCTGCTGGATGGGAATCCGACGTTCACCGAGGGCGGGCCGGCCGTCGTATTGGACGGTGATGTGGTCGTCTTCGACGCGGATCTCGCGCTGAGCAACTACAGCGGTGCCACGCTGACCTTGGTGCGCAACGGCGGCGCCAGCGCCAACGACCTCTTCAGCGCCACCGGCACGCTCGGCGCACTCACCGAGGGCGGCGCGCTGGTGATCAACGGCACCACCGTCGGCACGGTCACGACGAACTCCGCCGGCACGCTGGTGCTGACCTTCAACAGCAGCGCAAGCGGGCAACGGGTGAACGACGTGCTGCGCCGCATTGCCTACGCGAACACGAGCGACGCGCCGCAGGGCAACGTGCAGATCAACTGGACCTTCAACGACAACAACAGCGGCGCGCAGGGCAGCGGTGGGGCGCTGTCGTGCACCGGCAGCACGACGGTAAACATCACGGCCGTCAACGACGCGCCGGTGCTGGCGGACACGGCCCTCTCCCTGACGGTGGCGGAGGACGCGGGGGCGCCTTCTGGGGCGGTGGGCTCCACGCTCAGTGCGTTTACGGGCGGGATCACGGACGTGGACAGTGGGGCGGCGAAGGGGCTGGCGATCACGGGGAGCAGCGAGACGAACGGGACGTGGTACTACACGACGAACGGGGGGACGACCTGGACTGCTGTCGGATCAGTGAGCAACACCTCAGCGCTCCTCCTGGCGGACAATGCGAGCACGCGGCTCTACTTTGCACCGAGCGCGGATTACACCGGGACGAGCACGGCGGCGTTGACGGTGCGGGCGTGGGATCAGACGAGCGGGACGGCGGGGACGAAGGTGACGACGGCGAGCAATGGCGGGACCACGGCGTTCAGCAGTGCCACGGATACGATCGATGTGAGCGTGACGGCGGTGAACGATGCGCCGGTGCTGGCGGA
>FKKE01006117.1_pt2 | contig 21825 bp, 23 predicted proteins | sample 1106331 | NCBI WGS metagenome assembly FKKE01 (sample SAMEA3931202, study PRJEB13176) | freshwater metagenome | biome: Drinking water system; feature: drinking water; material: freshwater | place: China | collected 2013-02-06
AAAAAAGATTAAGCCATATATTCAGCGTTTTTGAAAAAAACTACAAAGAAATTCCCCTCGAAGTCTTTGGTAAACACCCTTATAAAACTCTCGTATCAACACTTTTATCATCACGCACAAAAGATGAAGTTACTCTTAAAGCTGCTAAAAGATTATTTGCTAAAGCTCCTAACTTCAAAAGACTGGCTAGTTTAGACAGCCAGACAATAAGCAGTCTTATTTTTCCTGTAGGCTTTTACAAAACGAAAGCAAAATTTCTTAAAAAACTGGCAAAGATAGTTTTACAAAAATATAAAGGTCGGGTACCAGAAAACTTTAGAGATTTAGTGGCTCTCCCCGGTGTGGGTAGAAAAACAGCCAATTTAGTAATAAACCGCGCTTTTGGCAAACCTGCAATTGCAGTTGACGTTCACGTTCATAGAATTTCGAATCTACTAGGCATAGTAAAAACAAAACGACCAGAAGACACTGAGAGTATGCTTAAAAAAATTGTTGTGAGAAAGTATTGGCACAAGGTTAACCGACTTTTCGTATCAATAGGTAGACAATTCAGGTCAAAAAAAGCACTCACCGAATTTCTTCATAGCCTTTGAAACCCTGGCTTTCTACGTAGAACTAAAGCCTTACCCAAATATCGTCCAAGGCAATTTTCGCCGTCTTGAAATTAACTGGCCAAAAATACCGCCAGCTAGCAAGCATTCTTGCTCGTTTAGTAATGTACGGTCTAGCACCTTTTGCTTTTAAAAAGCTTAATTTAGGAATATCGGCAGCAAGCTCTTCTGCAAATCTAAAGCGAGCTGAAAAAATGTATTTGACAAGCCAGATAAATGGGCCATCCATTTTCTGTCTTTTAATATGTTCTTGTTCATGCAAAAGGAGAGCAGTTGACCAAATTCTGGGTGATGGCGACAACAAATCATCATAAATACTGGCGGGTAAGTATATGTTCGGGTATATTGCCTGGGCTGTTTTATTAGACAGCCATGGAACAAGATTCCAAAGTAGTGATTTGCGCTTTACGTGTGCACCAATTTTCATTTCTAATATGCAAGAATGCCAACAGCAAAACTTTCCTGTGCATAAATACATCCCCACACAAATTCTCCCCCGTCAACAATTTTTTTATGTCCAAGCGTATTTTCCCACAAGTTAACTGTTGTCTGTGCTGTTTCCCCACCGCTTGCCAAAAACTCCGCCACAACCGAAAACTCGTCAAATATCCACTTTAAGTCCGGCCTTCTTTCCTTCAGGTTACCAAAGCCGGCATGACCGTCCAGTTTTCCAAGTTCGAGAAGTTCATTCAACCTAAGTGATGCGATTGTGCAAAGTTCGTCTTTTTGACCAAGAGCATTAACCCCCAGTTCCTTACGTCTTTTATTTACCAAACCCCAAAGCTCTGGCCCACCCCACAAAACAGGTTTTACTATAACTGGTGTTGGTATTGGTGTAGGTGAAGGAGTTGGCGAAAAATTAAAGGCTTCGCGCCGTTTTTCTGCGAGTTTGTCATTAACAAGTTCAATAAATTTTATCTCGGCATCTGACTTGCCAAAATTATAGCCCTGAACAAGTCCAACAAAGTAGACAAGCACAATAATGCCAATAACCAATGATATTGTGAGTGCAAAAAATATACCCTTAACAACTTCCCTCAATAAACTTGTTAGCTGAAAACCAGTTTGTTTACCCATCTGGCTTTGCTGATTATTTTTAAAGGCTTGCGAATTACCCAAGGAAGTTGTGGTCATTGTTCCAAAATTATAGTTACTGGTCCATCAAGATTACTATCAATTAACATATATTCGCCAAATTTGCCTGTGACCACTTCAACCGCCAAATTCTTAAGCTCGTTAGTGAAAGCATTAAAAATTGCCTCAGCCTTATCTGATTGCTCTGCCTCTTTAAACGAGGGTCGATTACCCCCAGTTGTATTGGCATAAAGAGTAAACTGTGGAACAAGTAAGATTTTGCCGCCAGAAGAGTTTACATCAAGACTCATTTTGCCATGAACGTCAGAAAAAATACGCAGTTTAACCAACTTCTCAGCCAGACTTTTGGCAGAAGCTAAAGTGTCACCAGCTTTGACCCCCAAAAGCACCAACATACCAGACCCAATTTCCCCCACAACCCTACCAGTGGTTTTAAGGCTAACTTTGGCACCTGAAACACGCTGAATAAGTAATTTCATGTTGGTAAATCAAAATATTATGTTTCACATGCGACCCAAAAGTACTTTCCCCAAAAGAGAAAAGTTGATCTTGCCGAAAATTAAACCAAAAATAACAAGCACGACGATTAAAAGAGGAGTCATAAAAAGTACAAAAAGCCACCAAAGTGATTTGGATTTATCTTTAGTGACTCTAGTAAATACATTGTGATTAAAATTCACAAAAATAGTAGTAAATACAATAAAAAAAACTATTGAGAAGTACTGCATAAAAACTAAAAATGCTTCAGTTGGGTTTATGTTGGGCTTCATATTGGAAAATACTAAGGCTAGTTAATTTTCTCACATCGCTTGTTTGTCAACAACTCTACGGGGCGTTAATATGAATAAGCATGTGGTCTGGTATTAAAAATCCAATTTGTTACCTTTCTGCCGAGTTTGGTATTGATAGCGATTTGCCCACCTACTCTGGGGGGTTGGGTATACTTGCGGGAGATATCATCAATTCAGCCGCTGATATTAACTACCCGTTTATCGGTATAGGTATACTTTATAAAGGTAAGGGCTTTATCCAGCACATTACTGCCGATGGTAAAATGGAAACTCGTGATTCGCAGTTTGATCATGACGCTTCCTTTCTGCGCCAAACCACCATAAACGGCAAGCCTGTTATTGTTGATATCTCTTTGGGTGAAACCAATATCGCTGTTAAGAGCTACCACATAAGACTTGCTGATAATACAGTGCTCTTTTTCTTATCAACAGATCTTGACACTAATCCTTCCGAATGGGTGCATGACATGGACGCACTTTACCAAGGCGACACGGCAAGTCAGATACGCCAACAAATACTTCTAGGGGTTGGCGGATACAAACTTTTAAACGCTTTAGCTATCAACCCTAAAATATATCATCTCAACGAAGGTAGACCTTCATTTGTTATTTGGGAAATGGTCAAACATGCAGTTTTGACTAAGCATGTTGGTTTTGAGGAAGCCTGGCAAACTGCAAAAAGTAAGATAGTCTACACAAACCACACCTTAGTTGCTGCAGGTAATCTAGTTTATCCAATTGAAGCAGTAAAAAGTAGAGCACAAGAATTCGTGCAAGGAACTGACATTGATGCCAACCTGCTCATTAAGGATGGTGTAACAAATGATGGCAACTTTAGTATAACCAAATACGCCATTAGTGTCTCGAAAAAACAATCCGCGGTGAGCAAGGTGCATGCACAAAAAGCAGTTGAGGACTGGCCCAGCGTTAATTGGCTGGCTATTACAAATGGCGTTCACGCACCCTCTTGGCAAGACAGTGACTTTAGAAGAAAACTGACAGATAGTGAGCTGTGGCATTTACACCAAAAGAAAAAAACAGAGCTTTTAGAAACTGTTATTCAGCGCACAGGTATCGGTTATGACCCCACTAGGCTTGTGGTGACCTGGGCAAGACGCCTTGCTGAATACAAACAACCAAAGATAATATTTTCCGACTTAGCTAGATTAAAAAAAATCGTAACTAATCCTTCAAGGCCCATACAATTAATCTTTGCAGGCAATTCACATACCGCTGATATGCAAGCCAAGCCACTAATTGAAGATGTTATTAAAATATTCTCACAAGAACTTGTTGGACATGCTATTTTTGTTCCCAACTACAATATTGCACTGGCCAATCACTTAACTAGCGGTTCGGACGTCTGGCTCAACACACCCAAAGGCAACTTAGAAGCTTGTGGCACGTCAGGCATGAAAGCAGCTTTAAACGGCGTAATTAATGCAACTGTTCTAGATGGCTGGACTTACGAAGTAGACTGGCAAAACAAAGGTTTTGTTTTGGACAGCAATAATGTAGCTCAAAACTTTTATCAAACTCTTGAAGAAAATATTGCGCCGCTTTTTTACGAAAGGGACGCTGACAATTTGCCAACCAAATGGCTCGCCTTTATGAAAAATTCAATGCAACTAACTGTTTCCTATAACGCAGTAAGAACGCTTGAGGACTACAAAAAGATGCTTTATGAAGATACTGCTTAAATTTTAATGCAACGCTTAACCGTCTCAACTACCTGCTCAGGTGTTTGCATGGCTTTAACTAGGTAAACTTCAACTCCCAACTTAATAGCTCGTTGTTTCTCTTCCTCTTCAGCGAGATTTGTCAAAGCAATAACAGGTGTAACCTTGCCCTTTGGTTCTTGGCGGAATTTCTCCAAAAAATCTGTACCAGAAACTCTAGGAAGCATAATGTCAAGAAGGATAATATCTACATTTTGGCTAAGAGCTGTCTTTAAAGCCTCGTCGCCATCTTTGGCGGTAAGCACATTAAAGCCCTCAAAAGTAAACTTTTCCGTATACATATGAAGTAGTACGGGGTCGTCCTCAACAATTAGTATTGAACTACCTTTTCCTTTTCCGGTAGCTTCTACTGGGGGTATATTATTCATACGCTACTAACCTAATAGTAAGCAATTTTTAAATAACTTTCAATTGATATGGAGCAAGGGCAAAATTATTTTTTGGCAATAGGATTACTAGCTATATAGTAAATTTAACAATCCAGAACCCAAAAGCTTTTGAAAACAGCAAAACTATCAGGTAAACTTTATTCAAAGACAAATTACATGGCACTAGAACAAAAATTTAACATCTTGCTTTGTAGCTTTATTACTCTTGTCATTTTACTCATAATTCCGAGCGATAGTGTTGCCTCTGAAGGAACCATTGAGCTTCGAAGTACTGGTAATGAACCATATCGTTGCTATGCAGCCTCCATTCGCATGCTTGAACCAGAATATAGAATTTTATTTACGTGCAAATTTATTTTGTACCCTGCTGAAGAAGACGTTTTTAATTACATTATGTGGGCAAATCCCATAGAAGGCACCAGACCCGTTAAGCTTGGTTTAATTGGCCAGGGTAGAGGTGAATTTAAAACACGCGTACCCTTTACCAACCTTTTTGTAACCACAGAGGTGTCAAGAGACGCCAAAACTCCAACCGGTAGAGTAGTTATGACGGGCGGAGTTAATAAAATAATGTTTCTTGAAGAAGTACAGGAGTATGAACCAACACCCACCCTTTCAGCCCAGGAAAAAGAAACAAGCCCAACGCCCACAGGTATTGCTGGTAGCCAAACAGGTGCAACAACTCGAGACAAAATCCTTACTGCTTTTAAACGCGCAGGCGTTGCAGCTGTCGTCGCAATTATTGCGCTTGTTGGCCTGATCTTCGTTATAACCCGCTCGCGCGGATAATTAATAACTGCTAGGTTGTCAGAGGTAAATCAAACCAAAAGACACTCCCCCTACCAAGTTTTGAAGAAACACCAATTTTGCCACTAAATTTTTCAATTATCAGTTTACTTATATAAAGCCCGAGACCCGAACCGGTTGTTTTACCGACATTTGTCTCAACTCTGTGAAACTTTTGAAAGAGTTTCTTTTGTTCTTCTTCAGAAATACCCGTGCCAGTATCTTCCACTTCGAAGCGTACGCGATTCGTGGCTGAGCGCTTTAGCCTGACAATCACCGTTCCTTCATCTGTATATTTGACAGCATTACTTATCAAATTACCAATAACCTCCTGTACACGGTCTGGGTCAACATATACTTTATCCCTAATACTCCTTGGAATGCTTAAGGTATAAGCAAGACCTTTCCTTTCTGTTTCAGGAATAAATTGACTAAAAACTCCGCGCACTAGACGTGACAAATTCTCTTTATCCATTTGATATACGAGCTTACCTTCTTCTATTTTTGATACGTTTAACATATTGTTAAGTAAACGAATTAACCTATCGTTAATATTGTTAACATCGGCCAAAAATCCACGCACTTTAGGAGGTATCTCACCAGCATCACCTTCAAGTATCATTGACACATAACCTTTGATGGCGGTAACTGGGGTGCGCATTTCATGAGCAGCCATATATATAAATTCATCTTTATTTTTGTCAATATCTTTGAGTTTTTGATTCATATTAGTGAGACTTTGCGCAGTACGTTCTTCCAACTCCAGGCGCTCAAAAAGAATGGTCGCATAACTTTTAACTAAAATTAAAGAGATTAGCCGTACTGCGAGAAAAACGAATGACAAAAAATCAAACTGACTATAACCTGCCAGGCCTGTCCAGAAAAACTCCAGGAATGTTGCAAAAAACAAAATACCAAACACAATGTTTTGCACTAAGCGTGTGGCAGAAAATGCCGACTCAAGAACAAACACCAAAAGAACAACGAAAAAAGGCCCATTGATACGCCCAATGACATGTAAAAACCAAGAAAGCAATAATGAGTTGGTTATTACCTGAACGTTAATCAAAAGTTCATGTTCTTTTTCGCGGTTTTTAAGAAATATCTTCAATACTTCAAAAACTATGTTAAGAAAAAGTGTAAAAACAACATTCAATGCAACCACCAGGGGGTTACCCAACAACACCAAGTCGGGGTTAATGTATGGAACGACAACTAGGGATAAAAAAATTGCTAACTGAACACCAACCCTGTAAGTAAAAGACAGGTGTAATAGATCAAACGCATGTCCAGATTTATTTCTATTCATGTAAACTTATCACCTTGTTATTGTAATAACAGGTGTTATCTCACCCACCGCAGAAGCATGAATTCGATTGTTGGTATCCACATAAACAGTATAACCAATATTACCCGGTGATGAACCTGTCTTGGGATCAAATGGCAGCTGTGCCATATAAACTGGGACTATTGTTTCACCTGTTAAACCAGCTCCTGCCAAATTAAAACAACCAGCATTCGTACCAATACAGGTAGCAGATGTTGGAAAGTTGCTTGTTAGTGGATTTCCATCGGTATCTGGCCATGCGCCACTATGCTCAGAGGAATATTGATAAATGGCACTTAGTATCGCGTATAAATCGGTTTGTCGCTGAGTATCGCGTGCTTTGGCAAATTGTCTACCCGGATTGACTGCCACTATTAAAAGTGTTGATAGCATACTAATAATGGCAATTGTCACCAAAAGTTCAATCATTGTGAAGCCGCGCTTTAGCATGTTTTTTTAATTACTCCAACTTCAGTCTTTCGTATTCTTTTTCAAATACTGCCTTATACGACTGATCAAGTTTATCCTTATCTACGCGAATTTCTCCCAACTTAGCACCATCTGTCTCATATGCAGTAATAACGGCGGAGAAAACGCCTTTAAATGTTACTATCACAATAGCAGCCAATGCAACAGACACTACTGCTAAAACAAAGAAAAAATTATCAATTTTTTGACGTTGTTTCGCTGACATATAAAAAGCCGCCGTAGCGCAATAAAACTTGGTTTACCTCCTCACCAAGCGTTAAAGAAAAGTTAATTGGTTTAAAAACAAAAGGTAACTTCTCAAACTTCTCCAAACCATTTGTAACCTCAGTAAGCGCACCTTCAAACTCTATGACAAACGGGTAACCAAGGTAGCCAGATTTCTCCTTAACCGCACTCTCGCTTGCAAAAGCAAAGTTTATAACATTTCCGGAAACTTTAAGTTTGTCAACTTCGCCAATAAAATCAAGGAGCTTTTTTTGGTCAGGGAAAATAGCATTTAAGCTATCAAACTTTTCTTTTGAAGACTCAACCTCAAATTTAGACAGATCCAGATTCAATGCGGCTTTATTGAAACCTACCGAGTTTCTATACTCTTTAACTTGGTTTGCACGCTGTGGCAGTTTTGCCAAGTAAACAAATGTCGCAACTACAAAAATGACGTTAACGAGCGTCAAAACTATTTCCCGCCACCACACCAGAAAAGCTGGACGTTTTTTACTAACAACTTTGGCTTTTGACTCAACAGCACTTACCGTGGTTGTTGGTATTGTTGATTCCCTTGGTATTTCTTGCTCAGAATTTTTTTGTTTTATCATTTTGTTTTCTTAATCTGCAAACGACTTTTTATCGGGAGATAGGCAAAGTTCATTTCAAACTCAAAATCTTTGTCATTCTCAAAACTTGATATAGGAATAGCCACCAACGAAAAGTCACCGTTTTCTTCAAGCTTATATTTAAAATCTATTAGGCTTACTCTTGAAGCAGAAACACCCAAAACGCGTATATCGCCTGTTTCAAAGTCGATAAAATACTCGTTTAAACTAATACCTTCAGGTTTAGCAACGTATATCTGGTTTAAAACAGTAGCCGGAGAATACGAACCTGCTTTAATATTGATAACTTTTTGTGAAATTCCATTAATAGCTTTAACTGTCTCGAGTATCTTAGCCTGCTCTTGTGGCAGGCCACCCACATTAGCACTTTGGTAAGAGTTTGAAAGTTGGTTACCCAGATAAGAATAGACTATGAAAGTAGACATAAAAGAGAACCAAATAAAAAGTGTAACAAAAAGTGTGAGCGTCCAAATATTCAGACGAAGTCTGGCGCGTAAATATTTTTGCACCAAGGGTGGCGGTAGTAAGTTTATTGTATTTTTATCTGAGGGTTCGTAAGCATCTTTAAGTTGTGATGAAATAGCAATCAAGTACTCTTGCACCTGTTCTTTTGACATACCCGCCACGGCAATACTAAATTGAGCAGCCTCTATACCAAAGGTGGTCTTTACTTCTTTAACGAATTCGGCCGCATTAACACTCCCGCCAAAAAATATTTCATCTACCTTAACTTGTGCATAATACTTTAGCATGCGCTTAATAGTTAGGGTCAAATCATTTAACGTTTTCGGAGTAATAACACTGCTACCGACAACTTTTGCTCCACTGGTCAAAATTAAAGTTGTCTCAAGTGGTGCCTGGTAAACAATTATTCTACCCTTGGTACTAGGAGAAATAATTTCGTTCAGAGTGAGCGAGGGTATGTCAACTTTAATTGGAATAAGCCCAGCTTTCTCAAAAGCTAATATATAACTATCTAAAACTTCTTGTGAAAGTGCAGCTGTAATAATCTGATACTTGTCAGCTTCTTCACCCGCAACTTTCCAATCTAATATAAATTTTTTTGCATCGCTTGGTAAATAGTCAATCGAGTGCCAACGCACCGCTTCATCAAGATCACTGTCTTCAAGTTTGGGCAGCAAAAAAGTTTTTATGAGTGAACTGAACTCAGGAATAACAACGCTTACTGTCTTTTCTTTAATACCTAGCTTTTTCCAGACTGTTGATAAGGCTTCAGACAAAGCTACTATATTGGTTATGCGCGAATTTTCAATAAGACCTTGTGGTAAGTCTAAAGAGAGAAACTTCTGTACTCGCTTTTTATCATGCGACAATAGCACCACTTGAAGCTTCGCTGGATTAATGTATACCGATACAAACCTTTTTGTAAAAACCATGGCAGGTAAATTTGGTTAACCAAATTGATTATACTAAAAAAAAGCTTAAGAATGCTTGCCAGTCGTCAGGAGCTCAAGGTATGCGCACATAAACCCCATAAGGCTTGTGTGGATTTACTGATTGTATATACTTTAATTAGTCACCCATGCCCAAATTGCCTCTTACAACAAAAAACCAAAATATAATTTTTCAAGGCCAAACACTGATAAGTCTTTTAATCGCGCTTGCTATCTTTGCCATTCTTTCGCATGCAATATTCACTCTAACAACAGCATCTTTCAAAACGGTAAGCTTCTCAAAAGCAAGAATTGCAGCCAGACACATTGGTGAAGAAAAAATTGAAACCATCAGAAATATGCCTTATGACAGCGTTGGAACTGTAGGGGGAATTCCATCAGGCCCACTAATACAAACTGAAAACAGATTTCTAAACGGCTTAAACTATGTTATTAAAACCGACATAGTCTATATTGACGACCCATTTGACGGTCAGTCTCCTGACGACCTCTTACCAACAGACTACAAACGAGTTCGGGTAGATGTGTCTTGGGGGGGTGCAGCGGCATCAACTAATAACCCAATTGTCATTACAACAGACATCGCACCAAAGGGTATCGAGGAAGCAACGGGCGGCGGGACATTGTCTATTTTAGTGTTTGATGCCAATGCCGAGGCTGTTGGTCAGGCACAAATACATATTTCTTCCGACGATGTAACTCCAGCTGTTGATATTACCCAAAACACCAACGACAATGGCCGAATGATCATACCTGGCATCCCTGAATGTACTGAGTGTTACGACATAACAGTAACTAAAAGTGGCTATAGCACTGATAAAACTTATACAACCGCCGAGGTGGCCAATCCGTCTAGACCTCCAGTAAGTATTGTTGAGGGTTCGCTAACAGAGGTGAGCTTTGCAATTGATAGAACCTCAACCGTCAATATCTCAACGCTGGGAGATAGAGAAAATCTTTTTGCTCCCATACCCGATACACCATTTGTGCTAACTGGCCAAAAAATAATTGGCACAGATATTGGTGATTACCCGGTATATAAATTCGAAAGACAGTTTGTAACAAGTACAACTGGCAACTTAACAATAACAGATGTGGAGTGGGATAATTACACACTAACTCTTACTAGTGGATCAACTTATGAAATAGCAACCGCTAACCCAATAATTCCGTATGTTTTGCTACCTAATTCAAATATAAACTGGCTCGTTTCTCTGGTTCCGCAAAGTGCGCACAACCTATATCTTATTTTTAGAGATGAATCTGTAAACCCAATTGCTTCGGTAAGTGCAAAGTTAACGGGACCGGCAAGTTTTGATCAAACAAAATATACGGGTGCATCAACTGAGGCCGATTGGGGACAAGTTTTCTTTTCAAACCTGTCATCAGACGTATATCAGCTTCTAGCAACCCACGCTGCCTACGTAGACACTACAAAGAGTATTACTGTTAATGGCAATTCGGTTGACCAAAATGTACTGACCACTCCAACACCTACGCCATAATATGATTAAAAAAAATAAAGGTGGCTTTACGCTTATTGAAATTCTTGTAGCCTCGGTTGTTACGGTTGTTCTTGCAGGCGGCATAATTTCACTTCAATACTTTATCGGCCAAAATCAGGTCACAGCTTGGAAAAGTTATCTAGGTATTAACGAGGCCAACGCAAGTGTAAGTTCTTTAGTTGCTGAATTAAGAACAGCAAGAAATGGCGAGAATGGCTCTTATCCACTCGAAATTGCTAACGCCAACGAAATTGCATTTTATTCTGATGTCGATTTCGATGGTGCAATTGAGCGAGTGCGCTATTTTTTAGTCGGTTCGACATTCTCAAGAGGTGTAACCGAACCTTCCGGTTTCCCAGTGACTTACCCCAGTGCAAATGAAAAAGTAAAGGATATATCAACAATTGTACAAAACCAAGGAACTGCTGTTTTTAGTTACTATAATAATGATTGGCCAATTGATACTATTAATAATCCCCTTACTACCCCAGCAAGTCCCGTAAATGTTAAACTAATTAAAATCCATTTGGTGTTAAATGCAGATCCTTCATCAAACAATACTGACTATGTTTTAGAAAACTTTACGCAAATAAGAATGTTGAAAACTAATTTATAGGTATGACACTAATAGTTAAAAGGTGGATTCGTGGTACTGTACTACCAGCGCTTCTTATTGTTTGTGGAGCCTTCATAGTAGTAATTTATGGCCTTCTTTCGGTACTAACTTTGCAATTTGACTATTCTAATAGGCAAACAGCTTCCGAAAATGCTCTAAATATTGCGGAAGGCGGTATTAATTATTACAGATGGCACCTCGCCCACGACCCTGCCGACTTTACAGACGGCACTGGTCAAGCGGGACCTTATGAACATGCATATTACGATCCTCAGGGCAATAAAGTCGGTAGTTACAGCCTAGAGATTGCACCACCCGAAAACGGCTCTTCGATAGTAACTATAAAATCTACGGGCTGGGTAGACGAATTTCCTAATGTAAAAAGAACAATTGAGGCTCAATATGGTAAACCTTCTCTGGCTAAATATTCATTTTTACAAAACGCTAGTAGCTGGTATGGCAGCAATATCACAGTTAATGGCCAAATACATTCCAACAACGGTGTACGCATGGACGGCATAAATTTATCAACCGTTACGAGCGCAAAAGATACATATGTGTGTGGTTCAGAAACAGGCTGCAATCCAGCGCAAAATAAACCCGGAGTCTGGGGAGCAGGACCCAACACTGGGCTTTGGCAATTTCCCATCCCAGCTGTTGATTTTGCATCCATATCATTTAACTTCGCACAAATGAAGGATAGTGCTACCACCAATGGGCTTTATCTCGGACCTTCCGGAAGTCGCGGCTACCATATAGTGTTTCTCAACAATGGCACTTTTAGGCTTTACCGCGTAACTGGGACTAATTATTACAATGCTTACGACGTTGATGATGGCTGCCAAAGGCGCTATATGCGCATAACCTCCGAAAGTCTTCTTGGAACTTACAACGTGGCTTCTGAACCAATAATCTTTGCAGAAGACCACTTGTGGGTCGAGGGTACTGTAAGAGGGCGCATAACAGTAGTTGCTGCCCGTTTTCCAATTGAAACAAACAGTATGAATATATGGATTAATAACAACATTTTATACACAACTTACAACGGTACGGACATATTGGGACTACTCGCGCAAAAAGATATTTACTTCGTAAGAGATGTGCCAACAAACTTTCAAATTGACGCCGTTTTAATGGCACAGTCAGGTAAGATAATTAGACATGGTTACCTATCTTCGTGTGGAGGTACAACGGGAGCTGTTAAAAACAAGCTTACCATCAATGGCTCAATTATCTCGTACAATAAATCTTACTGGAACTTTGGCTCCGGACCCACTTCGGGATTTATTACTCGCGAAATAATTTATGACCCGCATGTGCTCTACGCTCCACCTCCATATTTTCCAACGTCGGGCGACTACGAATTTATTTCTTGGAAAGAAGAATAATTATTATTGATTCTCGTTAACGCAGAGCGTATTTGAAATAATTGTCCGTCCAGAAACCTGCGATGTAAAAAGTGAACAGTCATTTGGTGGTTGTATCCCACTTGTCCCCCCAGAAGATCCCGGAGATTGACCATCATTAGCTGAGACAACTCCTGGACCACTAGGGGTTTGTGTGGGTGTAAGTAATGAAACTACTCCTGAAGTTGGCGAGGGGTTGAAATAGTCATCAAAATATTCATCAAGTGAGCTGTCGTTGCCAACAAAGTCATTAGGGTCTGCATCAAAAACTTGTGTAATAATTTCTTCGTCTCCAGACACCCAAATCTTAACTTCATTACCGTCAAGGTATAACGTGATGTAATAACCGTCAGAGTTCTCCTCAGCTGGCGGACTTGATAAATATTCCCTGGCTTTTTGTCTAACAAATTCAAAAAAGCTCCTCGTTCTTTCTGAATCCCAATAGTCAAAATATACTCCGCTTTTTGAGCGATACTCAACAACGCCATTTTCATTAACTACAACTGTTTTATCACCTTTTTCAATTTTTATTTGATCAGGTGTAATAGCGGTAGATCTACTACCACCCACACGAAATGCCCAGTACAAAAGCAGGGCAGAGAGTATCGCACCTGCCAGTATAAGTATCATGTTAAGAGATATTTTTTTTGTAATCTTACTTCTAGTAGTCATGTTATAAACCTCCTTCTAAACCACCAACAACCGAGTAAATAGGTATTACCATCATAACAACCAAAGCACCAACACCAACACCTATGACAATCATAATAATTGGCTCAATTAATGATGTAAGATTTTTCAAAGTGTAATCAACTTCCTTCTCGTAAAACTCGGCGAGTTCTATAAGTACTTGTTCCAAAGCACCTGTTTTTTCACCTGCCTTTATTGTTTGCGTAACAACTTTTGGAAAAACATTTCTACTTTTTTCTAAAATGTCAGACAGGGCCTCTCCTCGTCCGACGCCTTCCGAAAACATCTTAGCTTCATGTTTAAGTCTTGCCTGATTAATAACGTCCGCAGAAACATCCAGAGACTCCATTATTGGCACACCATTATCAAGAAGGGTGGATAGCGTACGTGCAAAGCGCGAAACATCAATTTGGTCACGCAACTTTTTAACGAGCGGAATCTTTGTTAAAAGTGCGACCAAAAGGTCTCTAGTGACCTTCCATACAAATGTAACAATCGTTAAAATAAGTAAAACGGCTATACCTCCCAAAACCAAACCAGTATTTGCACCTACAAAATTACCCAGATCAAGAATCATCTTTGTAGCAGTGGGCAGTTTCAAGTTAAGTGTTGAAAAAACTCCAGACATCTTCGGTAAAACGAAAACCAACATAACAATAGCGTTACCAATCATGGCAGTTACGATAACAGCCGGATAAACCATTGCCCCTTTAACTTTTTGAGTCATTTCGTGAGATATAAGAAGTTGTTTAGACAAATAATCAAAAGACTTCTCCAAAGTGCCTGCCTGCTCACCTGCTTTTACAATAGTTAAAAAGATTGGATCAAATACCTTAGGGTATTTACTCAAAGCCGCAGAAAGTGACGTACCTTGACGAGTTTGAAAATTAATTTTTGGCTGGGTGTTTCCTTTGCAATAACATCCAAACCCTCGGAAAGCGGTAGGCCGGCACGTAACATTGTTGCCAAAAAACGTGCAAAAGATGCTTTATCAGAAACCGAAACAGAACCTTCAAAAAGTGATGACCCGGAAGTGTCGATATTTTTTAAAGTAAGTACTTTTAAACCACTAGATTTTAGTGCAGAAACGGCCTCTGAACGACTGCCTGCCTGGGTTATCTCATTAATTATTTCACCCTTCTCATCCTGGGCTTTATAGGAAAAAAGTGCCATGAATATATATTAGTTTTCGCGAGCCACCCTTACTACCTCTTCAATTGTAGTTAAACCTGAAGAGACTTTGTCTAAACCGTCTTGCAACATGGTTGTCATACCTTCTGTTATCGCCACCTTTTGTATTTCGTCGCTCGTTGCCTTGGCAGTAACCATTGACCTAATTTTCTCAGTCATTGATAACGCCTCATAAATACCCAGCCTACCTTGATAGCCTCGACCACCACACTGTGGACAACCTTTACCCTTGTAGAACTTTTGCTTAGTTAGATCAACGTTTAAATCTTTTGATAGTTTTTTTACTAGCGCCTCAGGGGGAGAGTATTTTGCTATACAAGCTGGACACACTTTACGTACAAGCCTTTGGGCAATAATTATGTTAATGGTGGAAGCAAGTAAAAAATCTTCTGCGCCCATGTCTAAAAATCTAGGTATGGCACCTGCCGCTGTATTAGTGTGAAGAGTCGACAAAACCAGGTGACCGGTGAGTGCTGAGTGAATAGCTATCTCAGCCGTTTCTTGATCCCTAATTTCCCCAACCATAATAATGTCAGGGTCGTGTCTCAAAAGTGCACGCAAACCTGCCGAAAACTCCAAACCAGTTTTAGGATTAACTTGGATTTGTGTTACCCTGTGCATACCATACTCAATCGGGTCTTCAATTGTACAAACCTTCACATCAATGGTATTTAAAATATTCAAAACCGAATAAAGTGTTGTTGTTTTTCCTGAGCCGGTTGGTCCAGTAACCAATATCATACCGTGGGGCTTGCTTATATTTTCCCTAAGCAGCTCCAGGTTGTGACCAGTAAAACCAAGTTCTTCAAGACTTAGGGGACGATTTGCCTCACGCAAAAGACGCATAACAACATTTTCTCCGTAAAATGATGGGATGATAGAAATACGAAGTGAAACCATTTCATCGTCACCCGACTCAAATTTATATCGTCCGTCTTGTGGCACGCGGTGCTCATCAACTTTGAGATTGGATAAAATTTTAACCCGTGCAACCAATGAATTCTCTATACCTCTTGGGAATTTGATAATATCCCTTAACATGCCATCGATACGATAACGTACAACAACTTCACCCTCCATTGTTTCAATATGCACGTCACTTGCCCGTTCACTAATAGCATAACTGAGAATGGTGTCAAGAATTTTAACAACAGGAACTTTTTCGGCCAGCTTGGCCAAGTCTTCATCTTTACCTCGCTCAATTTTTCTAAGATTTTCCTCTATAACTTTTCCAAAGTCTTCCTTAATACCTTTTTTATATTGACCCATGGCTTTGGCCATATCCTCTTTGGTAACGTAGTAAACTTCAGGATTTAGACCGGTGTGGCGTTTGGCAAATTCCAAGGCTTCAAAGTCTTCTGGGTCTTCCATGGCCAGACCAAACTTACCTTTGTCCATAGAGAAAGGAATCATGCGATACATGCGTGCCATCTTTTCAGGAATGAGTGCCAGAGTTTCAGGAGTAAAACTTACTGTTTTTAAACTAACAAATGGCACCTGAAAATAATCGGCCATAAGTTTACCAACAACGTCTTCATTTATAAGCCCGCGAAAAATAAGAAGGTCAACTATATCCTTGCCCACCTCAGATGAAGTTTGAGCTGCTGCATCAAAATCGGCTTCAGAAACAAAGCCTGATTTGGTTAGAATCTTTTTAAGGTCGTCAGTAGCAAGTTTCATATGGACAGCAGGTGCAATAAATAACTACTAAATTAGTATACAAGATACTTCTATGCCAAAAAAGCCAATTATTGACCAACCTAGTTGTTAACAAAAAAGACCCACCAAGGTGAGTCTTTTTTGTGCTTTGGAGAATAGTAAGCCGGATTCTGTTTCTAAGCGACAATCTATCTTGTGCCCTCAATCCTTTGGTCGTCCCCGCTTTTAAGCGGAATCGGGAAAGCGTCCTAATAACGATCGGTTCGGAGGTTGCAGCAGGGGGGATTGCCCTTTTACCATTTCAGGTAAAAACCCCAACAGTTTCTTCCGGAAACTCTTAAGGGCGTTTCACTCCCAACAATTCTTTAGGAATCATCGGAACTCGTCTCTGTTGCTCTAACCAGCGATTCGGCTAGTTAAATTCTCTTTATTTTGAGTGTGCGCCGGAAATGCGTGAAATTTACTAACCTTCTCGTTCCAACATTCTATTTATAAAAAGTTGGACACCTTGCTTTCTGCTGTCCGGACTTTCCTCCATACTCATGACAAATATGGTAGTCGCTCTTTCTCCAAAGCAAATAAATTGTATCACAATTTCTAGAATAAGTATACTATGGGGTTACTGATGGTCTAATTTACTTATTATCCCAGTTTTGCAATTGCTCCATCAAGCGCCCCCATCACTCTTTCACATCTCAAGATTAGGCCAGCACGTTTTCGTACATCTTCAGGAACAAGGCCGGGCTTTAACTTCCCATTTGCCCAGGCAACTTCCTTAACCCAATCTAGTGGTTTACCATACATGCCAACCTCGCTACCAACAATTACCTCCTCGCTACCTCTAATGAATTTGATAGAAGAGTAGCCTTCACTTGCACCATAACGCTCCAAATACAGCTTGCCAACATAGTTAGTCACTGCTGATCTAACCAACGTGTAGCCGGATTTTTTAACAATTTTAATACCCGTAAGGCTGTCAAGACTCAAAACATTGTTTAAACCCTCCTCAACTGCATCACCAAAAAGGTCGTGTGCGTCCGGCAGAAAGGACGCCCCGCTGTTTTTGGCAACATGAGTAGTTATAAGTGTCACGCCTGAGTTATTAAATCTTGCAGCAAACAGCAGGGTTTGCATCTGAAGATCTGTTATTTTAAAAAGTAGCGGCTTAGCGCCCACTTCACCACTTTCACCCAAGGCTTGCTTTTGAACACTTTCATTAATAGTTAATGGAAGAAGAACACCAAATGTTTGAGCAACTTTAGTCAAGTCATCTTTAGACAAGTTCTTACGCCAAAAATAAAGCGGGGATGAATATTTTCTTTGCAATTTTTGTATATCAACCTCGACTTGGGAATAAGCCGCCACCGCATCTTCAAAGCTTAATTCGACAATTTCAGCAAACTGCCTATTTTCACGTTCAGTCATAATATTTACACACAAAAGCTATGTGGGCATACATTCACCACGAATTATAGGATGGTGACGAAGTTATTTCAATCTATCAGCAACTTAGAATGGCAAATCGCCCTGGATATTAGCGCCGTGCTTGTGCGCTATTTGATCACCCACATGCCGATACTGACACCACTTACATTTGAGGCTCTCGTTGGGCAGTGGTCCAGAAAGCAGTAGACTTACTTTGTTTGCAAAATCTATAAAACCCGAATCATCAATGGGTACCTCCAAAAAAGTCGGAGGAAAAGTTAGTGTAATACTTTCTTTTTTGAAGGACACCAAATCGGGGTAAAAAATTAGCAATCCCAATTTCTTGATGTTAATTGGTTTTTCGTCTTTTGGATTTTCTAAGGCAAATTTATAAGCATTAAGTTGACTTTTGTATTTATCAACTTTGCCATCCCCCGGTGTGCTTATTTTTAGATCAACCACCATATAAGATGCTTTTGTCAGCTCCACCAAAAGATCATATTTGCCTTTTATAAACACTTCAGTTTGCGGAACAATTACGGACTCGGCCCAGCCTTCTTGAGAAATTACTTTACCTCTGGGAAGTTGATTAGAAATTACCCGAAGGTCTTTCCCCAACAAGCTACCCTGGATCCTGGTGTTAATCGCAGAAAATACGCCAGGCATTGGCATGCTGGGTTGATAAATACCATGCTTAACTTTGAGATAGTAACAAAGTTTGCAATCTTCATACAGGTAAGCAAAGTCAGAAGGTGAAATTTTGTACATAGGTTATCTCTCAGACAGTTTAAAAGTACTCCCCAATCTGTTTACCAATAAAAACCAAGGTTTTATTATTTCGATGAGGCGTACTCGTTAATGAGCACTTGGGCAGTTATAAAAATGGGTACTGACAATATAAGACCGGCAGGACCAGCAAGTCTGAGTCCAATAGCCAAAGCAAGAAGAGTAATTACCGGATTTATACCTGTTGATTGTTGCATAATTCTTGGCACAAAAAGATAGTTTTCCATTTGTTGAATCAAAAAATACAAAACTATTGTAGCAAAACCCATAACAGGTGAAATGCCGTAACCAATAAGCACCGCGGGTACAGCTGAAACGAATGGCCCAATATAAGGAACGACTTCAAAAACACCAGCCAAGATAGCTAGCGGTAATGCATAAGGAATTCCGAGCAGCAATAAACCAACATAAGTAGTGACACCAACCACAAGCATAAGAAGTAGCTGGCCTCTAGCCCAACCGCCCAAGCGGCTTTCTAATATTTCAAGAACGCGCAATGATTCTTCCTCGCGCTTTTGGCCAATGAAACTTGCCAACTGAACAACGAGCTTTTGGCGTTCAGAAAGCAGATAATAAGCAAAAACCAAAACAGTTATAACGGATATAACGTTTCCAAATATACCAAATATCAACTTGGCAATTTGCGAGGGCACGCTGCCAAGTTGAGAAATCACTTGCTGAACAATTTGAGTTCCAACCTCCGAGGAAATGGGCATATTATGCAAGAATGTTGGAAGACTGGCTGCAAACAAAGTGGTTTGTTCGACTAATGGTGGTATGACAGCAGAAACAACAAATACCAGGCTTGCAATGGACAGAAAATAAACAAGAAGTATCGACACGGGTCGTGGAATTTTATACTTTGAGAGTCTGGTCGCAAAGGGATCAAGTATCGCTGTAATAAGAAGGCCAATAAAAACTTGCAACAAAATGTCCCTTATAACATATATTAACCACAGGCTGATCAAAAAAAATACTGTAAAGACAACTGTTTTATAAGATAGCTCCACGCGTTTTACAACTTGTTTCATATTACTCATGGTACCATTTACGCACTAAGTTTTCTATCTTTTTTTCAAAGCCGGAAATAGCCACATCAAACCAATTTATGCTTGATATCTTTTTAAACCAGGTCATTTGTCTTTTAGCGTATCGCCGCTCTGCGAACAGCCAATTATTCTCAAACACACTCTTAGACAGACCCAGATTTTTAGCTTTAGACCACTCTTTGTAAGCAATAGGGGCAGCAGACAAAGCTACTTTTGACACGTCTTGAGTAAACCACGCTTTTAATTCGCCATAAAATCCACTTTTTATACGACCCAATATTTTCGCACGCAAATTAGCTTTTGTGTTATCAGGTGAAGCAGTTAAACCAATCGTAAGTGTGTTATATTCTATTTCTCCTAAAGTGTCTCTTCGTGGTTTGCTATTTGCAATATTATAAAGCGCAATTTCTAAAGCACGTATCAAACGCCTTGGGTTATTTTTGTCTGAAACATTTAACGACAGTGCTTTCTGTTTATCGATAGCAACAAGCATGGTGTAAAGCTCATAAGTTTTTTTGCTCGCAAGTTTACGTCTAAGTTTCTTATTTCTAGGAACGCCCAAAGTATCAAGTCCGTAAACAAGTGCTTTTATATATAAACCTGTTCCACCCACTACAATGGGCAACTTCTTTCTAGAAGTTAAGTGCTCTATTATTCTTCTTGCAAAACCCACATACTGAGAAACACTAAACTCTTTATCAAAGGAAACTAAGTCGTAGCACCAAATTGGCACACCCCCCACATTATAAAAACCTCCCAACTTAGCATTTTGCTTATAAAACTTGGCATCTGATGGCAAGTCTTTACCAGTAGCAATATCCCCACCAATATACACCTGTCTTGAGTCAGCTGAAATTATCTCGCCATTAAACTTTTTTGCGAGACTAATTGCCAGTGATGTTTTACCTGTGGCAGTTGGCCCACATATTATCAGCAGTTTTCTTTTGTGGCTTTTTGTCATACTTTAAGTGCGTTTACTTTTAAAAGCTGTGTTGCCTTAAAGATTGCCCACCATCTTTATACATGCTCAACTTGAAGCGCTTGTGTATTTAGTCAATGCAAAGTTCCAGAAACGCAGTGCAAAGATAATTGCTAATATACCAATTAAAAAGGATAAAGTAACACTTAATGGATTAACAATGCCAATAAGAGCCTTAACCGGAACGCTTATCATAATGCCCAAGGGTATAAAGTAAGTAAGTATTGAGCGCAAAGGCTCTTTATATATATCAATTGGTAAAGTGGCCAACTTTGTTAAGTCTCGAAAAATCATCACTGAATGGTCTATCTCGTAAGTAATAATGCCAGCTGCTAACACAACTATATGAAAAGCTGCAGAAATTAACAGACCATTTAACACTAAAGCAACATATAACAAAATCTCCAACGGTCCTTGTGCAATTTGTCGACCGACAAACCATATTGCAAAAACTATCGGTGGAAGGGTTATAAGATCAATAATGTCAGCACCTCCAAAAAGTACACGAAAAAGTGGATTTAGGGGTTTTAGTAAAATTAAATCGAAATCGCCCGATACAACGTAAGTACGAAACCTGTAAACTTCTCTAAACAGAAACTGCGCTAATATATCAACCAGGTTAAAGGTCAAAAAGAAAAAAAGCACCTGGTTTGTCGAATAACCAGCGATATCACTAGCACCAATAACGAGAAAATACAAAAAAGCTATAAAAAAAGTAAATCTCAAGACTTTACCTAAAAGAAATATCCCTAAAATTGTTTTATTGTTAAGGTAAATTAGAAAAGAATTTCTATTCATCATGAACCAGATATCCAGGTAGTACCTGAAGTGTTTTAGCTGATTAAAAAAGCTACCAATGTTTGGTTTCATATATAAAATTTACTAATAATTAACCAATTTACCTTCCGTAAGCTTGAAAAACCCTCAAGCCTTTGTTCCAAATAAATCTCATTAAAAAATAAAGTACAAAGGCCCACACACCAGAAACAATTAAACCCTTAAAAAGGGCAAGCCCCGAAACTTTTCCTAGGTAAACTTGCAGTG
>FKKE01000820.1_pt1 | contig 21790 bp, 15 predicted proteins | sample 1106331 | NCBI WGS metagenome assembly FKKE01 (sample SAMEA3931202, study PRJEB13176) | freshwater metagenome | biome: Drinking water system; feature: drinking water; material: freshwater | place: China | collected 2013-02-06
GGAAAGCAAAGACAACACGAGTCGAGTGCTCGACACCTTTCAATCAACAGGGCGTCTACCGACTCAATCAAATCACCAGCCGAAAGAAGTAGCGAACGCGTTGTCTGGGCTCCTTCAACCGGGGAGCTATCTGTCGGTGCTTGGGTACACGACTCCCACGCGTCCTCTCGAAGCAGCCGTCGGTCGGCTCCGCCGCGCACTCATGTCCAAATACCGCGTGGCCACGACTTTTGGCTACGGACCGCGCTATCTCCACTCAACAGGACAACTCCATAAGGGAGGACCGAATACCGGGGTGTTCTTGGAATTAGTGGATCACATGGCTCCCGATCTGCCTATTCCTGGTAGGCCGTTTTCATTTGGAACGTTGGCGAATGCCCAGGCGAGCGGTGATCTCGAGTCACTCCGTACACACCATCGGCAGGCCATACGGGTTCAATTGGGGAGAAACCCTGTGGCTGTCGTCAATGCCATCGCAGCAGTCGTGACGGGGACTGCTGCGCCTAGCCGGCGCACGGGATCAAAGAAACTTCGCCGGAAGGCGCGTCGTTGATATGCCTGCGATTCCGGACATCCGCATTGCGGGCTCTGTTCAGGATTGGGCACACCAGGCTGCAGGATTCATTGCGGCCGTCAGCGAACGGGCGATTCTGACCAATGGTCGATTCATCATTGCTCTCTCCGGCGGATCGACACCCAAGACGCTCTATCAAGTTCTGGCATCGTCCGAGTGGCGCACGCGGTTCGATTGGACGAAGGTCTATTTCCTATTCGGCGATGAACGCTGCGTCCCTCCAGACCATCAGGACAGTAATTTCAACATGGCGCAGGCCTCGCTTTTCCACCCGTTGGCTATTCCGCCAAATCACATATTCAGGATGAGGGGCGAGGGCGACGATCCCTCAGTAATCGCCCAAGAGTACGAGCAGACCATCCGTCAATTGACCAAGTCTCAGCCGCAGACAGTCCCACGGATAGACCTTGTTCTGCTGGGCATCGGAGACGACGGGCATACGGCGTCGCTCTTTCCTGGAACCTTAGCCTTACAGGAAACAAAGAAGGTCGTGACCGTCGGGCAAGCCCCCACGGGCATTCGATCCCGTCTGACGCTGACCCTAGGTGTGTTGAATCGGGCTGCTGTGGTACTGTTCCTCGTGACCGGCAAGGGAAAGGCCGACATGGTCCGTCGGATTCTCGAACCGACATCAGAAGCGGATCGTTCTCTGCCGGCCGCTCGGATCATCCCCGAATCTGGCCAGCTGGTCTGGATGCTGGACCAGGCGTCTGCAGAAGGGCTGACAGGGCGACGGCCACAGCAAGGAGAGGCATGATTCTCGCGGGGGATATTGGCGGAACAAAAACCAACCTGGCGCTCTATGATTGGACGAACAAGCGTGTGGACCCCATTCGCCTGGAGAGTTTTCACAGTGCCGACTACACCTCGCTGGAGGATATCCTGTCGGAATTCCTGAGCCCGCCGGCACCACCGGCGGCAGTGGGCTCGGACCAATCCGATGTCAGCGAGAAACAAGGACCACAGACCACTTCAGAGACGAGGGTAACAGCAGCGTGCTTCGGCATTGCGGGACCGGTCATCGACAACCATTGCGAGACGACCAACCTCCCCTGGGTCGTGGATGGACTCACGATCGCGGATCGTTTTGCAGTTTCCCGCGTGCAGTTGCTCAATGACTTGGAAGCCACGGCGTACGGCATTCTGTGGCTGCGTCCTGATGAATTGGAAGTATTAAATGCCGGGAACCCGCCTAAAAAGCGACAAGCGGTTGCCCTGATTGCGGCTGGGACAGGATTGGGCGAGGCCATTCTGTTCTGGGACGGCAAATCATATCGCCCAATGCCGTCCGAAGGAGGGCATGCGGATTTCGGGCCGAACAATGATCAGGAAATCGAGCTCCTTCGGTATCTGCGGAGCCAATATCTCCATGTGAGCTATGAGCGTATTTTGTCCGGGCCGGGGCTCCACGCGATTTATGAGTTCCTCCGCGATACCAGGAAGAATGAGCCGACATGGCTCATGGAAAAAATAAAGGCCGGCAATCCGGCGGCAGAAATCGCCCAGGCCGGTCTCCAAGGCCAAGCGGAAATCGCCAAGCAGGCGATAGAACTCTTTGCATCAATTTATGGGGCGGAAGCCGGGAACCTTGCGTTGAAGGCACTTTCGCTCGACGGGGTGTATGTGGGGGGTGGGATTGCGCCGAAACTCATTACGAAACTCAAAGACGGGACCTTTATGAAAGGATTCCTGAACAAAGGCCGTTATAAAAAATTGCTCAGTAAGATGCCGGTCAAAGTAATCATGAATCAGCAAACGGCTTTGCTGGGTGCAGCGTCCGTAGCCAGTGCCCTGTCGCTCAAGCCAGCATCATGATCTCAGACGACCTCGACCAACTCAAAAAATCGGCTGCAACCGAGGCGGTGCAATTCATCCGCAACGGGATGGTGGTTGGACTCGGAACCGGCTCCACGGCCAAACATATGATCCGAGCCTTGGGGGAGAAGGTTCGGGCCGGTATGAACCTGAGAGGGGTTCCGACGTCTCAAGAAACGGCGGCGCTTGCCAAACAAGCCGGTATTCCCCTCCTCGAAGCGGACAACCGATGGGAGATTGACGTTGCCATCGACGGGGCCGATCAGGTCGATCCACAGTTCAATCTCATCAAGGGTGGAGGCGGCGCTCTCTTAAAAGAAAAAATCGTGGCCTCCTCAGCCAAACAATTCATCGTGGTCGTGGACCACACCAAACAAGTCCAAATCCTGGGTGGGTCGTTTCCCTTGCCCATCGAAGTCATTCCCTTCGGATGGGGAAGTACCGCAAGGGAGATTGAATCGCTCACTAAGAGCCCTGCTGTCTTGCGCGAGCGGAACGGTGGTCCCTTTCTCACCGAAGCCGGCCACTTCATTATCGATGTCCATCTCGATCGGATCAGCCAGCCAGGCGAACTCGAGACGGCGCTCAATCTGATCCCTGGCGTCGTCGAAACAGGCCTTTTTGTCGGCCGGACGGATGTGTTGATCGTCGGTACACCCCAAGGTGTTCGTACGGTGCATGCGCCTGGGAAGTAGCCTGAGGATCAGCAGACGCAACCTTCTCCTGATTTTCCGTCGATACACTCGCTTCCTTCCGGCCATCCCGATAGCGTATACATTTCTTCCAGCAGCAATCGCCCGTGCCAGGACAAGGACCGGACTCAAAGGTGAACACATCATGCCTGACGAGACTCTCACGATCGATCCCTATCGACTGCCACGCCATGTGATTCCGACGCGATACGAGCTACGGCTCGAACCGGATCTCACAACCGCCGTGTTTGCCGGCCATGTGACGATCAGCCTTACGGTGCGGCAGACGACACAAACGATTGTCTTGAATGCTGTCGATCTCGTGATCGAGACCGCGCATCTGGCTGGACAGGATGGACATCGAATTGATGCGACCACGGAATTGGACCATTCGCTCCAACGGGCGATGATCTCGACTGGGAGGCCAATTTCACAAGGTGCCTGGAAGCTCCATCTCTCGTTTCAAGGAAAGCTGAATGATCAGCTCCGTGGATTTTATCGGAGTACATACAAAGATCAGTCAGGAACAGTGCAGACGTTGGCCGCCACGCAGTTCGAGGCGACCGATGCCCGCCGAGCCTTTCCCTGTTGGGATGAGCCTGATTTCAAAGCCGTCTTTGCCGCGACCTTGGTCGTCGACCCACAGCTCATGGCTGTGTCGAATACCACGGTCCTTTCCGAGTCAACGGAGAACAACAAGAAGGTAATCCGATTTGCCGAAAGCATTACCATGTCGACGTATCTTGTCGCGTTCATCGTGGGACGGCTTGAAGCGACGGAGCCTGTTTATGTTGGGAAGACACCGATTCGCCTCTGGACGATTCCAGGCAAACAGCCGCTCACCCCATTCGGGCAGGATATCGCCGCAGCCTCGCTCAAGTTTTTTGAAGACTACTACGGTATCCCTTACCCCGGAGATAAGCTGGATCTTCTCGCAATCCCTGATTTTGCATCAGGGGCGATGGAAAACCTCGGCGCGATTACGTTTCGGGAAACGGCGTTGCTCGTGGATCAACGTACGGGAACGCATGCGGAGCGAGAACGTATCGCCGATGTGGTGGCCCATGAAAACGCTCATATGTGGTTCGGTGATCTCGTCACCATGTCGTGGTGGAACGGACTCTGGCTGAACGAAGCCTTCGCAACCTTCATGGAAATGTTGGCCGTTGATGCTTGGAAATCGGAATGGAAACGGTGGGAGAGCTTCAGCGTTGCACGAGCCGCCGCCTTCTCAGTCGACGGGCTGATGAGTACGAGACCGATCGAGTACCCGGTGCGCGCCCCTAAGGATGCCGATGCGATGTTCGACATCCTGACGTATGAAAAAGGGGCCTCGGTCCTTCGGATGCTCGAACAGCATATTGGGCCGACCATCTTCCGTGATGGGGTGAGACAGTATCTCCGAACCCATGCCTATGGCAATGCCGATACGAAGGATCTGTGGACGTCGTTGGGGGCGGTGGCTCATCAACCGGTTCCCGAGCTGATGGACGGGTGGATCTTTCAGCCGGGTTTCCCGTTAGTGACGGTGGAACTACAGGGAAGTCAACTGAGGCTTCGGCAACAACGATTCACCTATCTGTCGCAGGAGTCGACCACGCAACAACTCTGGCAGATCCCGATTCAGATTCGTTTCACTGTCAGAGGTCGTACGGAACATCACAAACTGCTATTAACGGAACGGGAAACAAGTATCGACCTTCCGGCCGGCGTCACCTCGCTTTTTGTCAACGAAGGGGGACATGGATTTTATCGCGTCCGCCACCAAGGGGTGCTCCTGCAGCAACTCCTTGATCAAGGCCTTGAGCGCCTGGCAGCCATTGAACGATTTGCCCTCGTCAGTGACGCCTGGGCCACTACCATTGCCGGGGTGACACCACTGCCGGAGTACCTCCGGCTCACTACCCATTTCAAAAGTGAACGAGACAGGAATGTCTGGGCGGTGCTGCTGGAGTCCTTCTCTTTCCTGAACCGGATCATTTCAACTGAGGATCGTGCGGCGCTCGAGACATTTGTCTGTACTCGAGTAACGCCAGCAGTCACGGAATTGGGTTGGGATCCCAAGCCTGGAGAATCAGATATCACGAAACAATTGCGCGGAGACCTGCTCGGCGCTCTCGGGAAGCTCGGCAATGATCGAAACACTCAACAACAGGCTGTGGAACGCTATCGGCAATACCGGACCGATCCGACAACCGTAGACGCGAACGTCGTTCCCGCCCTGGTTAGTATCCTGGCGCATACGGGAGACGAAACACGGTATGAAGAGTTCTCCGAACGCTATCGGACTGCCTCGACTCCACAAGAAGAGCGACGCTATCTGTTTTCGTTAGCTGCCTTCTCTCATACAGAATTGCTCGATCGTACGTTGGCTCGGACGATCAACGGTGAAATTCGTACGCAGGATGCGCCATTCATCGTGGGAGGCCTCCTGACGAACGTCTATGGTCGTGAACAGGCTTGGAAGTTTGTGAAGGCCAATTGGGATCAGATGGACCGACTTTTTCCAAAACAGGGCCTCAGGCGCATGTGCGGAGGCATCGTCGGACTTGCGATTCCTGAACTTGAACAAGACGTGCAGAGGTTCTTTCACGCCCGCAAAATCGATTTGGGTGGAAAAACTTTGGATCAGTATTTAGAACAACTTCGCGTGGCCGTCTCCTTCCGTGGGCGGGAGGGGGCGACACTGCGGGCATATCTCCTGCGCCCACCATCAGGAGGCTGATCATGATCAAGCATATCGCCTGTATCATGTATCTCGTGATGGATGTGGCGTGGGCTAGGAATCCGCCCGAGTAATGCGCCGTTGTTGACCGGACAATCAGAATGGGATGTGATTTCCCTACCGCATGGCCGACAACTTTCAGATCCGGGGATATCGATCAATTGGTGCCGGTCCCTACCGGATATTCGAAAAATTTTCTGCTGGGCCTAAGGCAGGTCGACGCCGAGTAAGGTTTGATCTGCAGTGCTCACAACGCCAGGAAATCCGCCAGATGGAGAAAATAACGCTCTCAAAACTGGTCGACGTCTCGCCTGTCCCGCGCTCCACTGCCGCATCTCACAGAGACTGCTGAGCGGAGCCCTGCTTCTCGCTGCCGCGCCGGCCGAGCGAGTGCGGCTCGGCGTTCGTCGTCGGCGTTTGGCTCCGGCGCTTGTAAGACGTATCCTGGCAGCAACGTCAATGAGAGGGTCCCTCATGACGAATCGGGGGCTCCTGGCATACGTATTAAATCGCTACGCATATGCCCTTGATTGTCGAACACATCATGGCTCGCTACAATCAAAAGAAATGTTGAGGGGGAAGTCCGATGTCCGATCTTCGCTGCCCGACGTGCGGGGCGAGCAAAATCAGGCTCGCGCATCGAAAATCTTTTCCCGATATTCTTCTGGGCGGGTTCACTATATATCCGTTCCATTGCCAGCTCTGCGCCGATCGCTTTCGCATCTTCCTCGGGCGCCGCACGCCCAATCCTCGTCGCAGTTTCGATCGAGTGGAGGTGTCGTTTCCCGTCTGGTTTCGCCCGACCAGGACCCCGGGCTCTCCTCGGGCCGGACAGCAAGGTGTGATCGATAATCTTTCGATTCGTGGGTGTCGGATCCGAACCGCTGCTCCGGTCATCATCGGCTCAAGCCTGGAACTCGAATTTGAGTATTCCAACGATTCGCCGCCGATCACGATTGAGGAGGCTGTGGTTCGCTCTTCAGGTGGGAAGGGAACGGTCGGTTTGCGATTCACCCGCCTCCATCGAGGAGAGGAGAGGCGGATCCGGCGCATCATCGACGTATGGTTGCCCGAACTCTTGCTCACCGCCTAGCGGAATGCCGCACATAATCCTGTGGACGATGCCAACCACGTGCTGAGACGGAATATGCGGACTGTTGCACGATTATTCTTGCCGGAGCACTGCCAACGGCGGCTGTCCAAGTAGCCGATACGTGCTGAGAAACCCAACGAGGAGCGTGAGCGTGATTGTTGCAGTCATGCCCATGGCAAGTACGGTTGGTTGAAGGCTCCAGGAAAGATCGAACACGGTTTCCAGGACCGCCCACGAGAGAGCACTCGCCAGTCCCGTGCCCAATAGCCCGCCCAAGACACCCAATAGAGCATATTCAACGGCAAACGACCAGGCAATCACCGTTCTGGTTGCTCCCAAGGCCTTGAGAATCACCGACTCATACAAGCGTCGATAGCGAGTCGCCGCCAATGCCGCCGCCATCACGAAGCAACCGGACAGGACACAGAACAGCGCCACAGCGCGAATGGCCAATGAGAGGCGATCGAGCACCCGTGCGAAACTGTCGAGCATGTCGCCCATGTTGATCGCCGTCACATTCGGAAAGGCTGCCACGACCGCCTGCTGTACGACGACTTCTTCAGCTGGAGAGACCCGAACGGTCGCCACATACGTATGTGGCGCACCATCGAGGGATCCGGGGGAAAAGATCATGTAGAAATTCGTCGAGAAGTTTCCCCATTCCACCTTGCGAATGCTCCCGATCTCTCCCGCCACGGGAACTCCTTGAATGTCTACTTCCATCGTATCTCCGACGGTGAGGCCGAGATATGCGGCAGCCTCCTCCTCGATGGAAATCAGCGGTTTGGGGAAGGTCTGACCGGGTTTCCACCATTCGCCGGCGACAACCCGGTTATCTTTGGGAAGCTCCTGCAGGAACGTCAAGACATATTCTCGCGTAAGGTACCACCTTTTCCGCTGCTCCTTTTTGGCCTCGGACTTCTCCTTCTGCTCTTCAGCCTCGGATGACGCTTCGAGCTTGATAGGGTGACCGTTGATCGCGGCGAGCCGTGATCGAACCAGGGGCGTCAGATGAGGAGCCGGGTCGTTGGTCTGCCGATGCATCAGACGAACAAACTCTTCGGTTTGATCGGGCTGAATATCGATGAAGAAAAAGGTGGGGGCATCGGTGGGCCGATTCTCGCCGACCTGCGCGAGGAGCGACCGTTCGACCAGTGACACGGTCGTGACGACCATCACTCCGATCCCGATGGCAATGGTGATGCTGACCGCTTGGCTGCCGGGTCTCAGCACATTGCCGAGTGCTTGGCGAATAATGAGCGGGTCAGGCCTGGGCCATCTTGTGAGGGTACGGAGCAGGACGCGAGCTGCAAGCCCCACTAGCAACACCGCGCCGGTAAAGGCCGCGATGAAGAGCGCTCCCACCTTCCACGAGCCAGCTTGCCACGTTGACAAAAGCGCCAGGCCCAGTCCGATCCCGATTGCCGTGATGGCTTTCGCCCGGTCACCCGCTCGCCAAGTCTTCCACCATCGGCGCGTGTCCTGACTTGTCGTTGAAGCCATGGGGACGATCTCGCGCCGAAAAATTCTCGCCGGCTTCACGTCACGAATAGTCAACAGCGGCCACAAGGTGAACAGCAGTGTGGACAACAGGCCCAAGGCCAACCCCTTCACCAAAGGCCCAAGCGAAATGCTTATCCCCCCCCCGGCCAATCCCAGTTGATCCAAGAGATCCGAGGCCATCAAGGCGGCAATGATCCATGGCAGCCCTTGCTGGAGCAAGACGCCGATGGCCAGACCGATCAGACTGCCGGCGAGACCGAGCATCATGGCCTGCAGGGCATAGGTACGGATGATCGTCGGAGAATCAGCCCCGATCGTCTTGAGGATGGCAATGGTCGGCAGCTTTTCTCGTACGAAGGCATGCACGGAGGTTGCGACCCCTAATCCGCCGATGAACAACGCGGTCAAGCCGATCAGGCCGAGATAACGGGTCAGCTGGTCTAAGAATTGTTTCAGCTGCGGTTGGGCGTCCTTGTACCCCGACACGCGGGCAGACTCCGATTCCAGGCGGCCCCGTAGTTCATACAGCAGCGGATCAGCGGGAAGGTTGGACAGGATCTTGACCAGATACCGCTCGCGTATGCGACTGCCCGCCTTCACCAGCTCGGAGGCATGGAGACCTTCTCGAGACATCAATACACGGGGGCCGAGGCTGAAGGCGTTGGCCATACGATCCGGTTCGGTTCTGACTATCGCAGCGATCGAGAAGAATTCCTGACCAATCTTCAGACAGTCACCAATCCGGAGCCCCATCTTGATCAAAAGCGACTCCTGGACGACTACTCCAAAAGTGCCCCGGTCGTGACAGCGGCCTGACTGTTGGCCGAGAAACTCGGCCAGGTTGCCATGGGGTTCCAAGCGAACCGTGCCATAAAGCGGATATCCTGGCTCCACCGCCTTCAGCTCCACGAGCTGTGTCGGCTGCCCGCTTGTGGTGGAGTCGGCCCTGGCTACCATCGCAATCAGCTCACGCACATGTGTGAGCGATATTCCGCGTGGGTTCAATGACTCCAAGATCGCCTGGCCTTGAGGACTGATGGGGTGAGACAGCCGGATCTCAAGATCGCCCCCCAGGAGGCTTCGCGCTTCCTTGTTAATGGTCTTCTCCACGTCCGCTCCAAAGAGCGACACCCCGGTCAACGCACCGACGCCAATGGCGATGCAGACTAAGAAATAGACAAAGTGCCGCCAAGCCGAGCGTGTCTCACGCCATGCCATGAGGAGCGTGAAGAGAATCATGAGCGGAATCTTGAGGAGAGCGCAGAGGTTGGATGCCCGGTGCCATAGGGTGGCGTATCGCGAAATGTGCTGTGGGCGATCCCGTCAGTGGATTCTATCAGTGACGGCAGGGTGTCGGATTCCATACGCCCATCGCGAAGGGACAGCACCCGTTGCATCGATGCCGCGAGTGCGCTGTCGTGAGTCACAAGGACCAAGGTGGTTCCGTGATCACGGTGCAATGACAGCAGCAACTCCACGACCTGTGCCCCGGTAGCGCTGTCGAGATTACCCGTCGGCTCATCGGCCAGGAGGATCGGGGGGCGACAGGCAAAGGCCCGTGCGACCGCGACACGTTGCTGTTCTCCTCCCGATAATTGGACCGGATAGTGCCCCATGCGGTCGGATAATCCGACCGAGGCGAGTAACTCTGCCGCCCGATCTCCGGCTCGTTTCTCCCGACTCAATTCCAAGGGAACCGCAACATTCTCAATGGCCGTGAGAGTAGGGATCAGATGAAACGATTGGAAAATGTACCCGATTTTTTCACGCCGAAATTGTGCCATCCGGCTCTCGGTCATGGTCGTGATATCGGTCCCATCCAAAGTAATCGCACCGGACGTCGGTTGGTCGAGCCCTGCCATCAGGCCCAATAGCGTCGACTTCCCGCTTCCGGACGGTCCGATAATAGCCACCGACTGTCGAGCCGGAATGATGAAACTAATGCGATCGAGAATCGTGACGGATTGCCCCGCCGCGACTAAGGCCATCGAAACCTGTTGTACCGAGATCATTCCAACCCTGTATTTCTGCCGGGGAGACGACAATGAAAGTGATAGTATACTGTTCGGGATGTAGGTGCGAGTGATGAGTACGTTATGCCGCTGTGCAGGATTCTTCTCCTAATCGTGTTCGCCATGGTCGCCGTGCCTTGGTACCTTACACCAGCAGGGGCTGCTTCCTCCACGCCGGATACCAGACCGCGTATCGTGGCTTTTGGAGACAGTCTGACGTCGGGATTTGGGGTGCCAACCGAGGCGTCATACCCGGCTCAATTGCAGCGACGGCTCGATGCAATCGGCTACACCTATCGGGTGATCAATGCCGGGGTGAGCGGGGACACGACAGCCGGCGGTCTGCGTCGTGTGCCGTGGATCCTCAGGAACAAACCAGAGGTGGTCATTCTCGAGCTGGGTGCAAACGATGGACTGAGAGGACTCAGCATTGAGCAAACACACCACAACCTTCGCGAGATCATCCACCGGTTGAAAGAGGCCGGCGTGGGGATCGTCTTGGCTGGGATGAAATTGCCCCCGAATTATGGCCGGGACTATCTTGCACGGTTTGAAGGGATCTATCCATCGCTGGCCAACGAATACCGACTTCCGTTGATTCCCTTCTTTCTTGAGGGAGTGGGCGGCTCTGGATCCCTCAATCAGGCTGATGGGATTCACCCGACCGCGCAGGGCTACGCGTTGATCGTGGAACAGGTGCTCACGATACTCAGTCCGCTGCTCAAATTGCCGGTGAGACGGCAGTGAGACAGACCGTGCCACGGAAAACAGACAAATCCTCCCCGTCTCCGAGTAGACGGGGAAAGACTGTCACGGGTTGATCGATCGGGATCTTAGGACTTCTTAAAAAACGTGTCGTAGACGCCGTAGATGAGAACGATGGCGATCAAGACGTAATACAGGCCGGTGATCCCACTATAATCAGGAGGCCCTTCCGACACATTTGCCACCGCCGGCAATGCCTGGACCAGTAAGGCCCCGGTGAAGAGTCCCGTTCGTGAAAGTAACTGCTTCATCTCTTCCCCCTTCTAAATCCACAGAAGACAAAAAGTGGGCGCATTCTACTGGACATCGGCTCAATGGTGCAAGAGGTACTGCCTGAGGAGAAGAAGGGCAGGGAGAGGACCGGGAACTCGTCAGGGTTGAGGCGTGGTTTTTACCGAGGCGTGGAGCGTTTCCGCAACTTCCCTGCAGGACATGGCCACCTTGTCGAAGTGAGACCCCTTCTCTAGAATTTCACGGGCTGCCGTACGGATCTGTTCATCATATTGTGCCACCTCGCTCGTCAACTCTCCAAGCTTTGCGAGGGTGGCCCGATAGGTGTTCACTTCACGTTCAAAATTCCGTGAGACCGCCTGAGCAGTCTTGAGCTCTGCCATAGAGGCCTGGAGTTGTTGCGTAAGACGTGCAGCATAGGCGTTACGATCTCGTAGTTCTGCCTCTAAGGTCACCAGCACGTCCTCTGTTTCCCGTCGGCGATCATCCAAGCTCTTGATTGCCAGAATCCATGCGGAAACTCCTCCTGCCTCGTCGGTAGGCGACGGGGGGAGCGGCTGCTCTTTTTCAATGGCCTTCATCGCGGGCTGCAACCATTCGACAAGTTTCAGGATCTCACTCAGTGTAATATCGGCAACGGACGACTGCAAGGCCGGAGGTGACGGTTTGTTGGAGTGATGGGTCTGCGGCCGCGACGGGGATTCCGGCTGAGTACTCGACGGCGAACTCTCTTGATGACCGGCCCATCGATGATATTCCAGCAGGACGGCGATAGAGTGCCGACACAAGGGCTCTTCTGGGACCGAACAGGAGCATGCTGAAACGAGGTGGCCGTCTTTCAAATGGATCTGCTGCTCATAGAGGCCGGCGTTCCCGATTAGGGTCGACAAGATTCGGGAATCATTCGCGTCCGAGATACGGACCCGCTTTTCCATCACGTATTGGCGGGCAACGCGAAACGCGGCTGCCTGTGCGATTGATTGGATCATTTGTGGAACCAATAGATTGAGCCGTTCGGCGCTGCAGGGAATTCTGTTCGTCATGGCGGGCATCCTCGATACTCCTTGTAGGGGCATGCTGGCGTCAGTGTGCCCACTGACCCGGAGGCTGTCAAGCAACCTTCCGTAGCCTGCGCCCATTACCTTAGGGGAGGATTCAACGCGGAGGGAGATGCACTATCTGCACGGTTTGGTGGGGTTCGGTTTTCCCATCGGAGTGAGCCAAATATAATCTGCGATGGGATCGTCCATGTGGGCTCGAACGTCTTCGGCCCGGCTTGGTTCGAATGACATCATGTAGACGGTTGTTTGCGTGATCTCACCGGACAGCCGCCTCGCCACGCGCTTCGGGACGGGGAGCCCATATTGGATGTGTCCGCCCCCTGTATAGCTCAAGATGATGCGACGCAATCCGTCTGTAGCACGACGGATTTCTTCCTGTCTCTGGACCAGAGTCTTGGCCATACCCTCATCACGGACCATCGACGCCTCATACATCGTTCGATAGTGCTCCTCTGTTCCGCCGTGGCACCGACGCAGTTGATCGATGATTTTGGTGTGGTAGGCGGGATCATCGACAATCTCTTCTCGGGCCATGCCCGATGCCGCCCACTCGGGTTCTTGTTTCACCGGTTCCAACCCGGATTTTAAGATTCGGCGGATCAGTGGCTTCGGCGGATTCATGGCACGAACCGGCAGCTGCCGCTCGCGAGCAAACGTGACGAGCGGCCCATAATCGCTAAATTCCCCTCCCCAGTTCTGCTTCCAACGTACCTCCTCCAAAAACTCATCGGACATCGGCTGGACGCCGGAGACATAGGAATCCAAGGCTTCTTGACCGTCCCACCCGAACATTTCCATGCCGATGGTAGGGTAAATCCGATCCACGAGCAGCTGGTTCAAGACTTTCAATGCGGCTTCGATATGGGAGGGGTTGTGGTGTTCTTCGCCCAAATAGATAATCTCAGCCTGCTCCAGGGCCTTGATCCATTCAGGAAACGGGACGATGTGGCCCGTTCGGGTATCGATGATATGCCAGGGCTGCCATGTCACGGCTGGTTCGACTGCCGGTGAGTCGAGCGGTGGCATGGCACCGCCCGCGGAAGCAATGAAGAGCCAGAACACGAGACTCAGAGCCAGGACAATCCCCCTACGTCGAGGCAGGGGCAGCAACGCATGCATAGGGCACTCCTACCATACTGCGGTTCAGGCGAACAAGCCGCCTTGACGGCAAAGTTGGCGGCCCACTATGCTGGTTCATCGGGTTAGATGTGTGCGTCCTCACGGTAAACGACCTGTTGCCTTCCCCATGAACTCCGGCGACCCATTCGAGTCATTTCGCCGTCACATTAGCCGGCAGGCTCACCGTGTTCCTAAACAGTGGGACGCGTCAAGGGGACTGCTCGAAAAAAATGCGTTCATCTCGACGGTCGATCGTCTCGTCTCCGCCATTAAAGAACAGCCTCTTCCGGACAGCGTGAAAGCGATCTTGCTCCAATTATTTGAGGCGAAACAGCCACAGCGTGTGCAAGATCTCGACGGAGAGGATCTCAAACGGGTGACGGGTCTTCCGCCTGCCAAAGCCATGCGGGCACTCACCATTGCATTTGGTTTGGTGCCTGCCCCAACTTCGAAATGGCCGATGAGCGCTCTCTCGGGTGAGGCAATAGAAAGATTGGTGCGTGGCCTCGCCAATCCGTTCGATCTCCTCATGAATGCCGATGTGGCTTCTGTACTCGATATTGGCGCGGGGGATCTGTCGTTCGCCGAAGAACTCGCCGATCAGTACGGGCCCCAGCTCCATCAGAGCGATCGGCCGCTTATTCTCCATGGGGTGGATAGGCTCGATCCGCAATCACAGTTAGGAGGCCCCCTTCATGCCGATCCAGGCAGACTACGCAGGTTGCAACAGAGACAAGGGCTCTCCTTTGCCTTTTTCGGCCATCAGGACGTATTCAACCTGAAAGAGCTTGACGGGCGTGACCTCCTCGCGCCGCGTTATACCCTGGCCACCTGTTGGGCTCCGGCCACACCGACGTTTGCGTACGAACCGAGTCGGCTTTCGCGTGCGGTAATTCACGAGGAGCTGCAACGGACCAAGGGCGTCTTTCGCCTGACGCGCTTTGGGAAAGAACCGGCGTTGGAAGTCCTGCACGGGACTCGTGCCCTGCTCTTTCCACCCTGGAAGTTTGATGTCATTGGCCCGCTGGCTCTGCTCCAGCTGCTCGCCCGGCGAGGCGCTCTCGTGGTGTTGGGTTCAGTGGACGACCAGGTGTTTTGGGAAATCCTGGCCCAGTTGCTGGATGATCCACGCTACCGCCCCCAGGACGAACCGTTTCATGCGGCAAACCTTCCCGCCATATTTGGCGGGATCTACGATCAGCTGACGAACCTGCCGATTGGTGCGTCAGTGGTGCTTGCCGATCTAGGAACCCTTCGGCGTCAGCTGCCTCCGGCGGATCTGCCGTCGGCTTCCACAGGGCACTCGACCGGGCTCTTTCGCTATGTTCGGATCAGCCGTGGCGCCACCTTCCCAGGAGTGCCTGCCAGCAGTACCGCGCGCAAGTTTTCGGCCATGACCGAAGAAGTTCCTCCCTGGCTGGTCACGCTGGTTCCGGCGTAGGGAAGTCGATTCAGCATCGGCGTCCAAAATACGCGATTTATTGACCGTCTTCCGGCCCTTTGCTAGACTTCGAGCGTGTCCGATCACCACGCACTTCTCCAGCATTCCAGACCCTAATCCCATCATGACTTCTACGGAGACCATCCGGGCCATTCAGGAGAACATTGCCCGGGTGATCAAAGGGAAGCCTCACGTCATCGAGATGAGCCTCGTCGCACTGCTTGCTCGAGGACATCTCCTGCTCGAAGATGTTCCGGGAGTCGGCAAAACCACGCTGGCCCATAGTCTTGCCCGGTCGCTGGACTGCTCGTTCAAACGTATTCAGTTTACAAGCGATCTGCTCCCATCCGACATCGTGGGGGTGTCGATTTTCAATCGGCAGAAGCAAGCATTTGAGTTTATTCCCGGACCCATTTTTGCCAACATTGTTCTGGCGGATGAAATCAATCGCACGACGCCGAAGACGCAGAGCAGCCTCTTGGAGGCGATGAGCGAAGCGCAGATTTCATTCGACAATAAGACCTATCCGCTCAACCCGCCTTTTATGGTCATTGCGACACAAAACCCCGCTGAATATCACGGGACCTTTCCCCTTCCGGAGTCACAACTCGATCGCTTCCTGATGCGGTTGCGCATCGGCTATCCGGCTCCGGAAGAAGAGAAGAAAGTTCTGGAACGAGCCTCATCCCTGCATCCGGCTGAGGAGTTGCTCCCGTTGTTGACCGCATCGGAAGTGGTTCAGCTTCAGGACCAAGTCGACAAGGTCTTTATGGAGGAAAGCCTGACTGAGTATCTGCTGAGCATTGTCCGGAGTACCAGGCAATCAGAACTCTTATCCCTCGGGGTAAGTACAAGGGGCGCGCTGGCATTAAGCCGTGCTGCAAAAGCACTGGCGCTCGTACGGGGACGGAGCTACTGTCTGCCGGACGATGTGAAAGAGCTTGCCCCGATCGTGCTGTCTCACCGCATCATGGTGGCCCGTCAGGCAGGTCTCCACCAACGAAGTTTTGAACAAGCCGAACGCATCATCCGCGATTTAGTCGACACGATTCCTGTCCCTGTCTAGTTCCGTTCCGGAGTCGGGTAGCCCTCACATCTCGGTGGGATATGCCGTTTCAGTTGCCGTCGTTCGCGCATCGGGTCTTTCGTTACCGCTCCACGAGGATCACGTCGGAGGGGCTTCAATTCCTGATCTTCGCGTTGGCGATCGGCATCGCGGCCATTAATACAGGGAACAACCTGTTTTATCTCCTCCTGGCCATGATGCTGAGCCTGATCCTGATTTCAGGCATCGCGGCGGAATACTGCCTGCGACGACTTGAAGTCCGGCGTCACATACCGGATCTCCTTTTTCTGAACTCCCCGGTCACAATCGTTCTGGCGGTCAAAAACAGGAAATCACGACTACCCAGCTTTTCGCTGGCCCTGTGCGACGTCGGCGAGGGGCAAGCGGTATTCCCTCAGGTGGACATTCACGCTCTCCCTCCGGGTGTCAGTCGATTGCTCTCCTACCAATTGATTCCGACACGCCGCGGGAGATTGCACTTGAGCGGTGTTCGACTCAGCACGGAGTTCCCGTTCGGCCTCTTCACGAAACGGGCCTTTTACCCGATGGATGACGTGGTCGTGGTGTGCCCGGAGCTTCGGCCCGTGAGCGAGCGTCTCCTCCAGGGGTTGTTCGCGGCGGGATATGAGCAGGCCGTCCATCGAAGAGGGCACGGCAGTGAGCTGTACAATCTTCGTCTGTACCAAGCAGGCGATGATTCCCGGAGCATTCATTGGCTCACGACGGCACGGACCTCTCAACTGACCATTCGAGAAACTGAGGCGGAGGAACAGCGTCGAGCCATCATCCATCTTTCAACGAGCGTCCCCGCAAGTCACGACACCATGTTTGAACGCGCGGTCTCACTGGCCGCGTCGCTGGTCCAGCATCTGGCGCGGCACGGCTATTCCATCCAGCTGCGCGTCGGATCAGAACGTTCTTCATTTGGCCAGGGAGACGCGCATGGCCTAGAGCTCCTCCGTATGCTGGCCCTCTGCCAACGCAGCGATCCCACGGCGGAGTCGATGCAGCAAGACGAATGGCCCGACGGTCATGCCGAGATCGAGGGAGGGGGCACGGTGGTGGCCGTACAGGCTTGGTGCGGTGCCGGCGCGTGCGAACTCCCTCGTGTCTTGATTGACGGGGAACTCATCCCTGGAGCGGCCTATGCCACTTAGTCAGGCTCTTCATCTGACCTCGATGTTGCTGGCATCCGCCTCCTTCATCGGATTAACGCTGGGCGCTGGTCTGCCGGAATGGCTGGCTGTGCTGACCGGTGCAACCCTGATCGCGGTGCTCCTGCGAAACATGGGACTCACGTCCGTCGACCACATCACGACGCAGATGCCCGTGTCATCCATCGGGTGGAATCTTATCGTGCTGGGCGGATTCGTGGGGTTTTGGATCGATCTGCTGTGGGTCTCCGGTGAACTGCTTCCCGCCGGGCTCCACTTTCTGATGATTCTGATGATCATCAAGCTCTTCAATCTCCGGCTTCGTCGTGACTATTTGCACCTCTATGCCATCAGTCTCGTCGCAATGCTTGCCTCAGGATCACTGACAACGGAACTGTGGTTCTTCCCGATTTTTGCTGTCTATCTTGTGGCCGGTGTCTGGACCCTGCTTCTGTTCCAGTTGACCAAGACGGCGGAGGCCAGCGGCGATGCCTGGATGCCCGCCCCTGCACGACTTCGACAGGAGAGCTACCAGGGGAACGACCGGATCTCGCCCCGGATTTTTTGGATGGCCAACGGGTTGGCGTTCGGGGCATTCCTCTTCACGGTGGCCATTTTCTTCACCATTCCACGGGTCAACGCGGGGATTTACCAGAAGGGATTCGGGGAAAATATTCGCACCACCGGGTTTTCCGACAAGGTGAACTTAGGTGCGATTGGATCGATCAAGCATGATCCCAGCGTGGTGATGCGAGTCGAGCTTCTCGGGACCCCGCGGCAAGCCGCCAGACCGCTCTACATCCGCGGGGTGTCCTTCGACCGGTACGACGGCAAGGTGTGGACGAATCAACTGAGCTATCGACGGAGCTTTATCGAGGAGAGTCCTGGCACGTTCGGGTTTCGGGGGAAGCGCGGCGTTGTGCGATCCGATTCCGGTGACGCAATACGGCAGAAAATCCTGCTCGAGCCGCTGGATACTCCGGTGCTATTCGCTGCCCCGTTCATCGAACGTGTGACCGGTGCGTTCCCCAGTCTCTTCTTTGACCCGGCCGGGGCCGTGTATTTGCCCTTCCCGAGCTCATCGCGAATCGAATATACGGTCGTCTCCCGTTCCAACACACTGGCATCTGCGGATCTCGGAACCGGCCCAGGCCATTATCCTGACTGGGTCGTCAGGCATTACCTGCAACTCCCCGGTCAGTCCCACCGTATCAATGCCCTGGCCGGAGATCTGACGCAGGGGCGGCACACGCCATATGAACAGGCTGCCGCCATTCAAACGTATTTAACCCAAAACTATCGATACAGTTTGGATGCGCCGCTTGCCGCGCAAGATCAACCACTCGAAGAATTTCTCTTCGTGAGAAAAACCGGCTACTGTGAACACTATGCGACCGCGATGGTGATCATGCTCCGGACCGTTGGGATCCCTGCTCGCTTGGTGACGGGTTTTCTGGCCACGGAATGGAACGACTACGGAAGTTACTATGTCGTCCGGCAGCAGGACGCCCATGCGTGGGTCGAAGTGTATCTGCCGCATTCCGGATGGATGAGCATGGATCCGACTCCCGCGGAAGACAATCGAGGGTCTGGAGGGAAGGTCTGGCAGGTGTTCGGACCGATCATGGACAACATCAGACTCCAATGGAACCGATTGTTTGTCCAATATAGCGCGGCGGACCAACTGGCCGTTGTTCGGGAATTAAAGGCGGAGGGAATGTCGGTTCGAAACAAGGCGTTGGATACGGTAACCGCACTATTCGGCACGTTCCTGGCGGTCATGGGCGGGATCGTGACCCATGATGTGTCACAGATCAGGATCGGACTTCTTGGAGAGATCGTGGGCTTCGTCCTGGCGGGCTTTGCGGTCCTCTTCTGGCTGGGGTGGGGGCGGCTCCGGGAGGGCTGGAGTCTCTGGAAAACCGACGACGGCAGCGAGCTGGCCATTACACAACTCTATCGCCGCATGAGGACCTATCTCTCCGGGCAAGGGTTTTCAAGGTCTGCGGCAATTGCCCCGCTTGAGTTGGTCGAGATCACTCGAACAGGCTGGAGGGAAGCCCATACTGCAGTGGCGGCTATCACGGAACTCTATTGCCGGACCAGATTCGGCCACAGGCCGCTTACCCAGGAAGATGTGAGACACGCAGAAGACCAACTCCGGCGGCTATTGGAATTACGAAAACCGCGCGTGTGATGTGCTGAGCCGGATCGGGCTCGGTCTCCGGGCCATTTGAGCCGATCAGCACACAATCAAACAAAATAGAGGAGAGAAGGACGCTCAGGAAGGAGGTTGGAGCGGGAAAACGGCTTTGAACCAAGATCCGTCCTCAGCTCAACCCCGGAGTAATATTTCGTTGACTCCTGCAGGGAGACCGGCCCCCTCGCATACACCCCACCAAGGGGGCTCACCCTTTGTCGAGGGTTCAGGTCAACGTTCAAGTGGAAAGTGTTTGGAGCGGGAAAAGGGATTTGAACCCTCGACCCTCGCCTTGGCAAGGCGATGCTCTACCACTGAGCTATTCCCGCCCGTGCACAACCAGGGGCGGAGTGTACTGACCTCTCCTGGCACTGTCAAGCGGCGATTCCTTCGTATTGCGCCGACCTTATCACCGATCGGCCTGGGCGCGCTTCAGTGGGCTGACTCTGATGCGCTGCATGGTATTCGCCCGAGACTTGAGCTGAACGGAATCCCCTCCCTGCCTGAGCTTGAGATCGAATTCAGGATGACCCGTTAATCCGGATTCATATGCGACCTGGGTGAAGGAGAATCCCATTCCCACAAGACGATGAATAGTTACTATTTGGTAACGTTATCGTCTGAAGAGAGGAATATTTGTACAAATAGGCAATTTGTCAATAAGTTATGCATGAAGTGACCGGCCAATCATCTATGAGCATCACGTTTAGTGATACGTATGCTACTCATCAAGAAACCAGACAAGGATCAAAGCTCTCTGTTCCACAAAATAATAAACATTCATGTTATTAAGCAGTTAAATAACATTCCATAGGAGGAAGCAGGTGCTGCCATAAATGGTTTGAATCTTGCGAAGAATTCATATTGAGACGTTTGATCCATGGTGGTATATGTGTGGCCTATTTTTATTCGATGAACTACACAGTAAGAACCTGGCAGTCTTGTTGAGTAAGAAAGAAACAAGGTCTTATTCAGTAATCAATATAAAGAAAAGCTTCGTTCAAGTTCACTTCACGTGAGGAGGTATTCACAATGTTCTTGTCACGTCGACAATTTCTAAAGGTCTCTGTCGGTACGGTTGCGGCCGCAGCCGTGGCGGACAAGGTCCTGGCATTGACGGCGCTCCAACCGGTGATCGAGGTCGGGAATCCGTTGGGGGATTACCCGGACCGGTCATGGGAGCGTGTTTACCATGATCAGTATCGTTACGATTCGTCTTTTACCTGGGTCTGTTCTCCGAATGACACCCATGCCTGCCGCGTTCGCGCGTTCGTGCGAAACGGGGTAGTCATGCGTGTGGAGCAGAATTACGACCACCAAACCTACGAAGACCTCTACGGGAATCGAGGCACCTTTGCGCACAATCCGCGCATGTGCTTGAAGGGTTTTACCTTCCATCGCCGGGTGTATGGTCCCTATCGTCTCAAGGGGCCGCTCATGCGGAAGGGTTGGAAGCAATGGATGGACGATGGATCACCGGAGCTCACACCGGAAACCAAGCGCAAGTATAAGTTCGACAGCCGGTTCTTGGACGACATGCTTCGGGTTTCCTGGGATACCGCCTTTACCTACGCCGCAAAGGCCATGATTATCATTGCCACGCGCTACTCGGGTGAGGCCGGCGCGAGAAGGTTGCGCGAGCAGGGATATGCGCCGGAGATGATCGAGATGATGAAGGGCGCCGGTACGCGGTGCTTTAAGCATCGTGCCGGTATGCCGGTCCTCGGGATCATCGGCAAAATGGGCAACACCCGGATGAACGGCGGTATTAATGCACTGCTGGATACCTGGATCCGGAAAGTCAGTCCTGAGCAGGCTCAGGGCGGTCGTTACTGGTCGAATTACACCTGGCACGGAGATCAGAACCCATCGCAGCCGTTCTGGTCCGGTGTCCAGGGGTCGGATATCGACCTCTCGGATATGCGTTTCTCCAAGCTGAACACGAGTTGGGGAAAGAACTTTGTTGAAAACAAGATGCCCGAGGCGCACTGGAAGTTGGAGTGTATCGAGCGCGGGGCCCGCGTCGTCGTGATCACCCCCGAATACAATCCAACCGCCTACCGTGCCGACTACTGGATGCCGCTGCGTCCTGAGTCGGACGGTGCGCTGTTCCTCGGTGCGATGAAGATCATCGTCGATGAAAATATGCACGACGTGGACTTCCTCAAGCAGTTTACTGATGCGCCGATCCTGGTCCGTACGGATACGCTGCAATACCTGGATCCCCGCGACGTGGTTGCGGATTATAAGTTCCCGGATTTCTCAAAGAGCTACTCCGGCCGAATTCAAGCGCTGAAGCCTCAGGATATCGAACGGCTCGGCGGCATGATGGTGTGGGA
>FKKE01006258.1_pt2 | contig 21774 bp, 24 predicted proteins | sample 1106331 | NCBI WGS metagenome assembly FKKE01 (sample SAMEA3931202, study PRJEB13176) | freshwater metagenome | biome: Drinking water system; feature: drinking water; material: freshwater | place: China | collected 2013-02-06
CACACCTTGTCCTTGTTTTGACACTGCATGTCGGCCCTTTGGCCGCAAACATCGCACCTCAGGTCACGGTGCTCTTCGCAATACTCGCCGCCGCCCGTCGGCACGCCACAGTAGTGTGTCGTCGGGGTATTGATGACAAAGCTGCAGCGACCTATCATAATTCGCTGTACCAAACACCAACTCCGGGCTCGCTAGTAACTACCGGGAAAAACCACTCCACAACGCGACACAACCAGGGACAACGGCGGTATAACGCCCGGCCATGTGAGAAATTGATCCACCAATCTGGATAGATTCGGAATCTGCGAAGCTTTCTCATTGGTTCTCCAGGTCCAGCTCCACGCCGAACACCGCCGACCGGATCACGGCCGCGGCTATCGTGTTTGCGTTATCGGCCGTTGCTGTCGCGGTCGCGGCCATTTGCTTTGCCCTGTACGCCCAGATAGCCGCAAGCACGCCGCCTGTTGCACCGACGACCGAGCCGAACACCATAACGATCTCCGGCAATCCGCATATAAAGAATTTTCCCACCTCATTTGCTTCCATATTCCGATTCTCCTTTCCTGAATGCCTTGCTCAGGCTGTCGCTGTTTGCGATCCTGGCCGTGAACCGGCGGTACGACAACCCGAAGTGCGGTGCCATGTCACGGCGTGACTTACCTTCTCTCGCCAACCTGTAGACCGTTTCCGGGTCTATCGGCCGGGCCGGTTTTGTCCTCAATGACGATGCTTGAAATCCTGCTTTTCCAAAAATGCTCATGCTGGTACTCCTGTTGCGTCTGCACGAAAATCTGTCCCGGTGAAAACAAAAGGACAGGGCTTCTCCCACGACGGCACTTCAGGAAGATCGATCAGCGTTTGTTTCTCCATGTAAAGCTTCTTCTCGTAAACGCACCTTCTGTCCGCCCACACGTTCCACTTCGATACCGGCAGGTTTCGCTTCGCACCCCAGCCGCACTCGAGGTCGGCTTTTGTAGGGTGTCCTTGAAGCAAAACAAAACGAACCTGCCGCCCCAGCTTCGCGACCGCTCGTTTTGAGCGTTCCGAGATCGAGGTGTACAGGTTCTTTTCTGCGGCAGGGAAGCGTTTCGACCCCAGCACGACCTGCTCGTAATCGCTCTCAACGCGAATACGTGCAACGTCCGAATCGGTGTAGATCACGCCGTCCCAACCGTCGGGCAGAGCTTCGATCGCTCGCACGATCGCGATCTGCTCCATGTGGTTGTTCGAGAGTTTCTTTGTGGGGTGAGGACAGAGAACGACGCCGGACTTGAACCCGAGGTTGCGGTCAGTTGCCGACACCGCGACCCAGGCCCATACGCCTCCGACGTCCGAGGGGTTTTTTGTGAGAAGACCGCCGTCCGTATAGACAGCTACCGCATCAGCAAGCGGGTGCGTGGGAGCTCCTTTCATGGTGGTGTCTGATCATTCCTCTCCTTGTCCGTTACCGACGGTTGAGACCCGTCGCCGGCGAGTTGAGACCTCGCCCTTTTGTGTGTCCTACTCGCTCATCTCCACGATCTCACCGAGCTCGTGGAAACAAAGTGTTGAGTTGTCCAAAATGTTCGCTATGTTGGAACCGCCGCCCTTCCCGTTCCTTGCTTTTCGGATCTGGATCTCACGCTCGAAGTGGTAGTCGGCGATCTGCCCGTCTCCCGGGTCCACCATTCCACTCTCAGGTCTGTCCAGGCGTCTGAGCCAGAACACTGTTTGCGAGAATCTGGGATATGCGGCACCGCCTGCGAGACCCGCAAGCGATGGTTTACCTTTTATATCAAGTCTCGGGTGCGTTGTCAAGAACAATCTCGACCCTGCGTTCTTTACAGCCTCTTTCGCCGCGAAAAGGAACTCGTGGTCGTCGATCCACGCCTTGTCGGTGTTCGCCGCGGCCGTGATCGGGTCGACAAACACTACGTCGTTGCCCTCGGCCACTGCTTTCTCGACCCACTCGGCCGCCCAGTATAATGTTGGCCGCGACGGTGCGATCTCGACCCTTCGCATGAACGCGTCCAGGTCCGCTTCGTGCTCGTCCAGCAGCCGTGTCGCGATCTTGATATTATGCTTGACCCACTCGATCTCGGTGATCTCCGCCTTCTCGGCGATCTGTGCCAGGGCACGACGCTGCCAGTACTCGTGGTCCTCTTCTAGCATCAAAACCTTCACCTTACGGCCCTTCTTGTGGAGCTTGTACGCTTTCTCGAGCACCCAGAACGATTTTGCGGCACCAGGCTCGGCACACATCAACGTCACCGAGCCCGGCAGCAACGCCTGGCTCAACCTTGACAACATCGGTGCGTCCGGTATATGTATGTGCTCGTACGTTCCGGCGGCGATCTGTGCGAACTGGTCGCGAAGCCCGTTCGTCGCGTTCAGCGACTCGGCGTCCTGCAGCACCATCTTTAACGCGATCTCTTTTGCACGCGGCTCTCGGTACTCCGGCTTCTCCAGAAATTCTACGATGTCGCCCTTCGGCGGCAGGTCCAGCTCTTCGTGTCTTATCCGTCGCACAACACACGGCGGGTCGAGCTTCAACAGCTTTTCCGCGATCTCTTTCATGTGGTGCTCCCCCGGGCACCGTCCGAGCTTTTCGTCGAACGGATCGTTGTCGGCCCACAGGTAGACCGTCTTGCCCGCCAGAGGTGACAGGTCGCAGGCGGCCGACTTTCCCGCACCACCCGGTGTGGTCGTCGCCGCCCATCCGTCGATCTTTACGTGCTTGGTAAAATACTCGACATCCCACTCGCCTTCGACAAGAAGTATGCTCTGAGCTGCTCTAACGCGGCTTCGGTTGTATAAAGGTAGTAATGTGTCGCCGTCGGTTGGCTTGTTGCCCGACACATACTTTCCACGACTGTCCAGATATGCTTGTGAATAGGATTTTTTACCGCTATCTTTATCCCGCAACCTGAACACACAATAGGTGACCACGCCTGTGTCGGGGTCCGTGTAGTTGTGCTGTCGCTCGAGCACCAGTCCGGGTTCTTTGCGATGTCGGTAAGTAAGTACGTGTGTGATGAGCAGATCCAGGGAATCGAATCCGCGAGGGCGTTCACTCGCTCGATCTCTAGCTCGTGAAACCTCGCGGATCTGTTCCCGCCGCTCGTCCCCAGCCGGGTTCTGTTTACACTGCTCGTCATACGCATCCAGCACCTCCTTCTTATACCTCTTCAGTATGGTTTCCGCCGTTACGCCTTCCGACAGACCCAACAGGTCCCAGATGTCGTACGTCACATTACAGCTAGACGCGTGACACGAGAAGAACCACTTACCGTTCGATTGTTTTACCGTGGCCGACGGATGCTTGTCGTCGTGGAACGGGCATCGCAGGTTCTCTCGTGTGCCTACTTCGGCACCGTGAGCCCTCAACGCGTCCGTCAGCTCACTTCGCGACGCTTCCTTTTCGCTTTTTGCTGCGAGCCAGCGACTCCCGGAGTCCTTCATACTGTTCGACTTCTGCTAATCTTTCCTCGTTCCCCTTTTCCAACGCACGTTTTACCCAACTGTCGCGAAAGTTCAGGTACTCCGGTGATCCGTAGTCATACTTTTCCGCATACTGAGTGAATGTCTTAGCCGGCATCTGCATGTTCGGGTCCATAATGTCGCCCGAACCCTTCGACCGCTGGTACTGGCTCCGCATCTCGGCCTGTTCCGTGTTTCTTCGTTCGCGTCGCAGGTCTTCCAACAGGAATTTGACAGCCTTCTGACGATACGGTTCGCTTTCCTTTTGTTCCGGCGTCATCCCAACCCAGTGGTCCTTTACCAGCTTCTGCCACATCACCAGGTTTTTCGTCCCGACCTCGTCCTCGATGTGTCTGATCGCTTCCATGTCAAGGTTGACGCGGAAGATCTGCTGGAACACGAACGCCGCCGGGTACTTGGCCGTGCGGGTCTCTGTTTTTTCTGTTACCGTCTCCGGCTCCGCCGCTTCAGCTTCCGCGTCGGGAGGCAGCACCTCGACCGGCTCCGATTTCGATCGCCCGAATACGTGCCACTCTTTGCCTTTGTACGTTCTCGTCTTTTCGTCGTACAGCGACTTGATCTCAAGATACCCGGCCGTGCGTAGCTGAGTGGTCATCCGACGCAAGGCCTTCTCGCCTATCGGCGGCTCGTCGTCCGGTTTGTTCCGGTTCAGCTCCTCGAGTAGCACCTCGACCGAGAAACGAAAGCTGCTCGGGTACGACAACATCATCGTGAGCAGCCCACGCGTGTCTAGGCTCAACCGCCCGTCGCGGGCGGCCGAGTTGTACACCTGTGTAAAGTTGGTGTCATTCTTGTGTACCTTGATTATCGGCATTCGTGGGAGAATGATCGGATCACTTTTCGTAAAGATACAGCCCGAGCCCGAACTTCGCTGCCGCCCTCCGCAACGCCATAGACTCTGCGTTCGACGTCGGGTCGCCGTAGCCGGTCACCACGTCCTCCTCTATTCCCAACGCAGATCGCGTCACAACACCTTCCACGCACGGGATCGACAGGTCAACACGCACTACTACCTTTCCTCGGTGCGTCTTTTTGTCCGATTGGAGCTTCTCCGGTGCCGGCACGTGTCCTTCGTAACGTATGTCGTACGACCAGCCCGGTGCGTGCAGATCAAGATACTTCACCGCGTAGTACCACGGGATAAACGTAAGGTCTGCTCCGCCTTGTCTCTTTGTAAGCAGGTGCCTTTTCGCTATCGGTTTGGACAGGTCTGCTATGATGTCTTGGATCGGTCTGAGAGCACCCGCAGCGGATGTCTCGGCATCTTTTTTTGGCATGGTGTGGGAGTGTGTTGTGTAAAAAAGCGGGCCGCAACCTCTAATGGTCCGACCCGCTTCGCGTGTTGTAGGTTAGATTGGGATCTCTTCGACACTGTCGCTCCCCGGGCTGCTGACCCGGCCGCCGTCCGCGAAACTCGGTACGTCGGACGGGATGACGCTCGAAAGATCGTAGGACTCTTTAGCTTCGGCGACCGGAGTTTCCTGGTCAACGGACGCTGCGTCGTTCTCGACCTGCGGCGTTGTGATCTCGTCGACGCCGATCGTGTAGACGTCCGCGTTGTTGGTAACAACCACACCCTGAATGGCGAACACCCGTCGCCCGTCGTTCGTCCGGGCTGAGAACACGATCGACGTTACGCCTTCCGCGTCCTCACGCGTTGTCAGCTCCGCCGTCGACGGGTCTTCCTGCTTGTACTCGAACGAGCTGATGACGTCACGATTGGTGACAAAAAACTTGATCGATGATATGTCAATGTTGTTGGGCCGCTCCGAATCTAGCAGCTCAGTGAGAGTGACGCGGAACCGTCCGTTCGGCGTCAGTACGACTGTGTTCATATCTATGTTCTTTTCTCCTTGAGTTTTAGCTTCATCACCTGGTCGCGAAGAACGAATATCATTCCATCCTCGTCCTTCGTTCTCAGGTTCCCTTCGTTGATGTGATAGTAGATCGCTTGACGATCCACCTCGCGTAAACGTGCTGCGGTTGAGACACGTATCCATCGAGACTTGCCCCGCTTCGAGCTTGTCATAAGGGGTCCCCCTTTGTGATCTATCAATTCCTTACTGGGAGTGATCTCTTAGAGCCGTGAACCGCGGGTTCCAAGTGTTAATATGATAGCACTGTTTTTTACTGCCGTCAAGACTAGCAACCGGTTTAACCGCAATTATTACCGGTATTTACCCGAATTTCGGCGGTCCGTAGTATATGATCTTCCAACCACGCTCGACCGTCTTCGCAAGAACCTCCTCAAACTCTTCCCGAGCCGAGCTTTCGCGGTACCAAGCGTCGCCGTAACGCATAGTATGCGTCCGGCCGCAGTAGTTGGCTACGCGAAACCCGTTTCCTTCTGAACCGAACGCCACAAGAGCCGATACGACATCGTCCTTTTCGAGAAGGGTAAATATATACATGAGTAAAATGGGTGCGGCCCCGGTGTGTCACACCATTGGGAGACAGACCGCACCCTCGGTCCCTTCTAGCGGAAAGTTTTTAGAAGGGAATGTCGTCGTCACCGATCGCTGACACGGTCGTAGCGTCTGCCGCCTTCTTTCCTTTGCCTTTACCGGCCGCTGCTGCCTTGGTCTTTGCTTTAGGTACTGGTACAGGCATTCTTTCATCGCCGGCCGTGTCCTCTCCGCCGGCGTATTCGCCCGCCGGGTTGTCCTCGCGTCGGCTGCCGCTACCGATGAACTGCATGTCCGTCGCCGTTACCTCGAGCGTGTACCGGTTGTTGTCGTCGCGATCAGTCCATTCCTGTATCTTCAGTCGCCCCTCGATGTAGACCTGCGATCCCTTCGTCAGGTACTTCGCCGCGACCTCGGCCCTCGCACCCCACAGCGTTACCTTGAACCAGGTCGTGATGTCGTCCTCGTTCTGACGCTTCTCGGTTGTCGCCATTGAAAAATTCGCGACCGCGGTGCCTTGCGGTGTGTACCTGAGTTCAGGATCCCGCCCGAGGTTGCCGACGATGATTACTTTGTTGAATGACATTGCTCTTGTCCTCTCTTTTATTTTAGTTTTAGTGTTGGTTGTTGATGAGGGAAACGATCTCTGATAAGCACGAGATCGCGGCAAGCCCCTCGAGCTCCGCTGCGTCTACACCGCGATGAAACGGTGCTCGCATCAGAATTGCCTTCACGCCCATCTCCTGGGCCATGCGAACGGTCTTTGGATGATCGTCCACGAATACGTCGCCGGGTCTCAGATGTTCCATCTTGTCCTCCGGCCTGTCCACCGTGATCACACCGGCCACCGGCAGCATTTCTTTTTGGATCCACTGACCCGTGATGTGCGAACCTACCGGACGTGCGGTCAGGTACATGTCGGGCCATATGCCGTTCGTGATCATCGTGTGACGCACACGCGGCATACGCTTCAGATTCATCCAGAAGTAGCTGTCGTTAGCGATCTGCTTCCATAACGCGTTGTCCCATCCGCCGAAGAAGTGGTACGTGTCCACGTCCTTCCAGCAGCAGGTGTCAGGTATCGGATCGCCGACCTCGTCGGCAAACTCGATCATCCCCTGCACAAAATTACAGACAACACCGTCGACGTCCAGTATCAATCTCAAAACGGAACCTCCCCAAAACCGTTGCCCGTGCCGTACAGTTGACCGGTCGTCTTCTTGTACGATCCCTCGTAATAGCGGATGATCCCTTTGTGGAGGTCGCCGACGCTTCCGGTGTTGTCAAGGATCGCGTCGACCGACAAACGATCGACCCCGCTATCGGAGACGTGGCCGTTCACGGGATTGCAGCCAGGTCTTTGGATCCTGACCACCTTTCCGCCGCGGTGTCGTATGGCGTTCGCTTCGTTCTCGAACCGAACGTCGGTCATTACGACCGGCTTTGCGTATGGCAGCCGATCCATGCGGTCGAACGCACGCTCGATCCAGAAGCTGTCGCCGAAGATCTCGCGGCCGGCTTCGGTCCCTAGCCGCTGCAACAGTTGTCTTATTTCAGGGAATTTGTCTTTAGCGTCACGCCAGCCGTACTTATAGACGATCGTCGACGCACGCACGTAGCTGTCCGTCGGGTGAAAATAAACGATCGGGTCCAGCTTTACCAGTACCTCTTTCAGCGTGTCCGCAAACCCGATCCGGGTGAAACCGTAAACCTGAACGAGTGCCGTAGCGGCCTCGTCTTTGCCTGCACCGGCATACCCGGTCAGACCGATAATGTCTCGCATTGTGGGAGCTTCTCCTGTTTGTAGAGCTTATGCGTTCGCGATCCGCGAATCGCGGATGTCCTTTAGAGAGAATGGGATGTAAGGACTCTGGGAGGGCGAAAGGCCACTCAGTGTAGCCGCAGCTAGATTACCTTCCTTGATTTGCAACGAAGCTGAATAGCCCGGAATACCGATGTGCTTCTGTAGATCGAAACCCGCGAAGACTTCAAGGGCATCGTAATATCCCAGAATTAACGTTATATATCCGGCTTCCTGTGCCAATCGGCCTTCTTTGAGCTGAATACGATACTCGTCGGCGGCACGCTTCTTACCGCCATGGGTAATGTTGTAGATGATGATCTTGAGGCGGTAGCTCTCGTCGCCCTTATACATTGCGATCTTGAAAGGATAATTAAGATTGAGGTAGACGACGTTCCAGCCGGATTCTTTAACTGCTTCGACAACAATATCCAACAGTTCGCGCTTTTTATAGATTGTCGCCATGAACTATTAACTTGTGCTTTTCAAAGAGATTCTCGGCGTTCTTAAACCTGAGCAAGCTGTTCTTCATGTAGTCCTCGTTTATCTCACAAGCAATCCAGCGCCGATTTAGCTCCTCAGCGACTGCGCCAGTTGTGTTCGATCCGGCGAAGGGCTCGAAAACCAAGTCCTTTTCGTCCGTTAGAAACTTAATAAAAAACTCTGCGAATCTTTTGGGGAAACGCGCCGGATGTGGCTTAGCGCCGTTTTCTTTACTTCGCAGCATGTAATCGCTATTCGAATCGTTGTTACCCATTTCGAGGACGTTTGGCGGAATCGCGCCCCCGTGATCTTTATTAAATTTGTGCGTAATCTCGTGACCGCTCGGGCGTTTTTTTGCGACGTAGCCTTTTTTGAGCAAAGACTTCATTGCTTCGGTGTAAGGGCGTAGCACCTTCTTGTTGTCAGCTTTCGGATATTCTGTTTTTGAAAGCCACCAAACGAGATTGACGGAATCCTTCACGCGGATTCTTCTTACGTTTACCCATTCTGCGGGCGCAGGTAAACGGGCCGGATTGTAATGAAAAAACTCTTGCGCTAAATAAAAATTCTGTTCTTTGACCATCCTGCACAAGAGCTCGTATTGGTAAATGCTTCGAATCGGATGGCCGGGCAAGTACGCGCCGCCCAAGTCGACCACGAATGAACCGTCATCGGTCAAAACGCGATAAAACTCTTTCGAAAACTTTAGAAACCATTCGATATATGCCTGTTCCTGCTTATTTCCGTATTCTTTCTGGCTAGTGAGCGCAAACGGCGGCGATGTTAGAACGAGATTTACAGATCGGTCTGGTACGTTCTTGAGTATTTCCAATGTGTCCCCGAGATAGGCCTTACCAAGTCCAGTTTCGTAGTAAGGCTTAATCGATTTCTTCGCGAATGCATTCATGTAGGTTTGTATTATGGGTTTGTTTTTGTAAACGAATTTACCATCAGCGCGTCCAACTTACAAAGAAAGGTGGTCTACTTGACTACCTGGGCCGGCATCACTTCGTCGCACGCGACTCTGAGAACGGCAGTGTCGTTTATCAGGGCAAAGCACATACCGTTCGGCTTGTCGGCGTAATACTTCACGGTGGTCCCGTCGTCGGCCCTGCGTGTGTAGATGTCATTTCCAGGCCACGTAATCACCAGCAGGTAGGCGATGCCCAGCAGCACTACGAGCAACGAGATTACCGAGATCTTTAGCCAGGTACTTTTTATGGTGCTCATCTCGTTGACAAACCTATCACGATAGCTTTACAGTTGTCAAGACCTTTTTCCAGGGCCGCGATCCGGTTCTTTAGGTCCTCGTTCTGTTTCACCAGCTCTTTCAGGTCGCATCTTACAGCGTCCTTAAGCCAGTCGAATGCCCAGTGGATCTCTTTCAACAGCTCAGGTGACGTTTTATGCACCTTCGCCGCCGCAGCCAATTGTTCCTCGCTCATGTCGCCGACAGCGATGGGCTCCGGTGAAAAGTCGTTCGCTTTCGTGGCTTTTTCTGTCGGAATGGAAAAAGCGAACTCGTCTATCTCCGCTTCGAACACCTCTTGTGTTACCAGTTTCATGTTTCCGTTCTCCTTACGTGGTTAATTGCCTTATCCCGACCTCTCGGTCGATACCTTTACATACTTGCCCTGGGTGTATCCGCCGCAGTGGTTGCACTGGTACCGCTGGGCGACGCTCATGTTCGTCCACCGTACCCCTCGCTTCCGCATGCTGCTTCTCGGTGCCCCGCACTTCGAGCATCCCGTGTCGCGGTTCATAACGACGTTCAGGTTCGGGTGCTGTTCGATCCACGGACGCAGCTCCAGGTACCACTTTTCCAGCAGGTTGATGTCCTGCTTGTTATACCGCTCCATGATCGACCACGACTTGTCGTCGCCGGCGTCACATCCCAGCCACAGCGAAAAACCCTGGTGCGGCAGCTTACGCCCGATCTCCATGTCGTCCCCAAGCTCGTCGAGCTTGTTGCTCGGGAACCTGGCCACCTTCTTGGCCTCGAGCTTCGTGTCGATCACGCGGTAGTACGACGGCGAGAGCATTCGGTGCTTGATGAACCGGTAGTTGATCATCCTCACGTCGAACGCACGTCCGTTGTGTGCAATAACGATGTCGGCCTCGTCCAGCAGTTCCCACAGATCTTCCAGCAGTTGCCTTTCTGTCGAATCGCCACCCTTATAACCTTTGTAGTGACGAAGCGATTTGACTGTCGTCTTCTTTTCACCCAGCCATTTGTACCCGAAGCACAGCATGTAGCCGCGTTCTTTGTACGCGATCACGTTCTGGTCGAAGTACCCCCAAACCCATGCCAAGTGTGCAAACGTCTCTATGTCGATAAAGAGTATCCGGGGCTCGCGTACCGTTACCTCAAAGTCCGAACTCGTCCAGTTCTCTATCTTTACGTCGTGCTTCTTTGTGGTGATTTGTGTTGCAGATTTACTCATTAGTGGGAGGTTTTAGTTGCCTGCGACATCCCTTACACCTTGCCTCGAACCCCTTCTTGACACGCACGTATACCCAGCCCTCGTCGAGGCACCGGTTGGCGTCCGTCTCGTTATCGCCTGTGTGGTAGTGCGACAATGTGGTGCCGCACAACGAACAGATCCAGGTCGTAATGGTGTTGGTGCGATGTTTAGCCGCCGCCAAGACACACTCCGACCATGTCATCTCGCTTACGAGATTCAGGTCGATCTTTGCCATAGTGGGAGGTAAGGCAGCAAACTAACGTGTAAGGGATTTGTAGATTCGGTAGGGAAGCTGGGCGATCTTTACGACCGCCCATTTCCAAACAAACAAAAAGGAACCGTTCCTTTTTGCAGGAACAAGCATGTGTAGTTTAACCAGGCCGCACTCGCTTGTCAACAACTTTTTTACGTTTCTACCAGTTTTGTTTTATACCCGAAACCAAGGTGATTGGTCGGTATATGCTCGATCTCGGCATCCGCAGCAAACCGCACCGTTACGTCTTCCGCCGGGTACACTGTCCGGTCCCTGTAGATAAATTCTCCAGACGGATGTTTCACGTCATAGAACGCCTTGACCGCATTGTGCTCATTAGGCAAACGGTTCGTAAAATTCAACTCGAACCTTCGTTTCGACATACGCTTGATCCGTGCGTGCCGCGTATAGTCCTCGGCGTCCTCCGCCAGAACCTTCTTGCCGTACGTTTCCTGCGATCCCCAATCCGCTACGGCCGGAAACACGTCCAGGCCCGAAACTTGTTCCCAAAGGTGATATTTATGGGCAAAATACTTGTACATTCGCATCCTCTCCGCGTCCGTCAACACTCGCGTGTACACCATCCACTCATAAACGTACCCGTCCCAGATCCTTGCGGAATAGTCCCGGTCCCTTCCGATCTGCAGTCCGTTCGCTTGTCCGTGTCCGCCGGTGAAGTGTATCTCTATGACTCTGGGCACCCCGGACATTGGGGCCGACATTGATGCGTTCGCGTAGATGTGGTTCGCCATCCTGTAAACCTGCGACGACCCGTATCCGTTATCAAGAAATCTTGATTGTCCCGTTTCGCCAACCAGGCACGCCGGGTTCGCGGCCACGACCCCGCCTATCAGGCCCCGGTAATCCGACGCAAATGTCGCCGTGTCATAACTTGCAACTATGAAAATCGAGTAGAGCGTGACCGGCGAGGTATTTGTCAGAGGATTGGTTGTCGACCCATTGAAGGTGATCGCCGGCATATTGTTCGCTGCCGCAACTTCCGCGGCGTAAACAGGACGGTTTGTAGCACATGAAACTGTCCTGCCGTTGCCCGACAGGTCCGTCATGGACGCGACGTCTGATCCCGACAACACCGGAGATTCGTCCGCCGAGTGCCACATATACAGACCCGTTCGTGATACTAGGTGTTTTAACGTAGTTGCCAGCATTCTATGTCCACTCCGTCAGCACAAACCCACGCCTGTCCGGCGTCGTCTCTGGCGAATAATCGATCGCCTCCAGAACGAGAAACTGCTTATCCACAAACTCGTACGGGGCCCACGTCAACCCCACTAGGTCGCCCGGAAGTACCTGGTACGTGTCCTCAGTCCCGTCAAACTCCAGAAACACATCCATCTCGACCTCACGCTTCCCGTAGTGATCCAGCACCTTTTTGGCTTGCCAGTGTGTGCAGTTGCTAAGACCGACCGGTTCCGCCTCTATCACCCGCCCCTGGTCCGTTTGAAGGTCGTCGTATTCTTTTATGATCGGCGGGTCCGCCGGCTGCAGGTACTGTGAATCCAGGTCGCGAAACACCGCCTGGAACCTGTTGGCGATGTCCCTGCGGTCCCTGCGTTTCAGCAACATCGAACCTTCCTTTATGTTCGTGTGGTCGAACGTGAACGAAGGCGTAAGCTCGTCGAAGCAGTAAAAGTTCGTCTTCCCGTCCGCCTGCTGCATGAACGAGTTCGACATGGCCAGAACGTGACGCAACGCATCGTCCAGCGTCGTGGGTGTCGCGAACAACGCGTGTGCTTCGTACCTCGGTCGCGATTCTGATTTCGGGTACAGATACTGCTGCGGTATCACCTGGGTCGATTCGCTCGGGGGTGTCCAGCTCAGCGTCATCGCGGCGTTGCCTGCCGCGTTCGTCCACTCAAGCTTGATGTTGTAGAACTGACCGGCCGTCAGCGATTTGCTGCCTGAAGATGTTGACGCCGACGACACGTCGATCAGCGGCGTCGTCATGTCGTCGACCCACAGCTTGACACTATCGTCGTGCGTTACTATGAAGTTCGTGGGACCGGTGCCTTTGGCCTTGATCTTTCCTTCCCAGCGGACCGAAAAGCTTGTGGCCGACAGCCCGAGCGACGGTGCTCCACTCGACGACTCGAAGTAGATCGAAGGATCTATCCTTGTCGTGTGCAGCGTCGTGAAGGTCGTGTCGCTGTAGTACTTTCCGGTGAGTCCTAAACCGTCGAATTTTGTAAGCGTAGAGTAGTCTACCGTCTCAGTGGTGTCGATGTAATCACGCCACGCGTCCCACCTCGACCAGTTGATCGACGATACCGGCTCTCGACCGCGTGCTATGATCAGGTCCGCCACAACACGAGCCGGAGACGCCGAGAATGTGGCAGAGCTCTCTGTTCCGGTGTTGTCGTAGTCCTTGACCTTCAGGAATTTTGCTATCACCGACAGCCGGTTCGGCGGCGAGCTTGTAATGTCGAAGTCGCCCATGCCCGACGGCAGTGCGACGTCCAGCATCGCTGTCTGAAAATGTGCAAAGTCCTGCGACCACGGACTTGCCGGTGCGGACGTTTGAGTTCCCGCGTACAACGTGTAGGCCGACGATGCAAGACCGGTGCCGGCGTACCAAACACCCTCGATAGAGTCGATCACGCCCTCGCTCAACGCCTGCCTGAATTTGATGACGTGCGTAGGATCCGATCCGGTGACCTCAGACATTATCAGATGACCTTTTGCGATATGCCGCCCGTACGGCAACGCCAGCGTTATCGAAGCTCTGTCCACGTCTTTTAGGTGGTCGACAGCCATGTTAATCTATGTTCTTAGTGTTGTGGACCGGAACGCCGTCCGCAAAGTAGGTGTGGTGTGTACCGATCGTCAGGTTGTAAACGTCGACCGGCTCCGGTGACGACCACCACTTGATCGACGTCAACCTGTGACCGCCTATCCGTTTCAGGTCGTCTGAAAGGTTTCCGAACTGCGACCTGACCCGTGCCCAGTCGGCTAGAAGGAACGCACCGTTCTTTACATACAGCGGATGTTCTGGCGTAACGCCGCGAAGACGCCGGCCGCTGTCAAAACCAAATTCGTAGTATTCGTAAGCCTTGTGGCTGAACGCCTGTTCCACCGGCGAGCGTGTTATGACGTCCAGTCCTCGTTCGTGGTCGTAGTAAAAACACAACACCAGGTCGCCCGCTCTTACGTCTCGTATCGGTCGCTGGGTACCGTCCCACATGGTCACGAGCGTGTCGCCGGTAAAGCAGGTCGGACCTCCTCCGCCCGGGTCCCCGCCTATAGGCCCGGTCGGTTCGGTACCGCTTGGGGCCGACGCAACCTTCGGGAACGGCCACATCCACCCGCCGAATTTTCCCGTGTTGCTGCGTCCGGTGCAGCCGTCGGCCGAGAATGGGTCCTTGTTGCACGTAGTCAATCCGCCGGAGTATCCGCACGTCGCCGGGTCCTTGAACTTCCACGGGCACTTTGCTCCAAGGTTCCGGGCGGCTATGATCCTGCCGGCGGCCGTGTACCGATCGATGACGTCGAACCTTACTTCGGTCTCGTTCACCACGGGAACGGTCACCTTGCCGAAGAACAAGATCTTGTGTCCGTCGGACAGCCCGTCCGTCCAGTACCGTCCTATCTCGGCGTCCGCGTTGTTGAACAATCGGACACCGCTCGCTACGTCCAGCCCGAGCGTCGAATCCTGGTTGTGTAAGGCAATGTTTACGTGGTCCGTTGCACCGAACAGACTTTGACGTATTTGTCCTACACTCTTCAGGTATGGATCGTGTTGGACCAACGGTCCGTCACCGCCAACAGCGAATGTCAACGAAGCTGTAGCCAGGTACAGCACCGTCCCACCGTTCGATGGGGTCAGCCGCAGCGTCGAGTGCGATCTGGTATTGGTCTGTCCCAGAAAGGACGATATGTCGGTCGTGTCTCTAGGCATGTGTGGGAGCGGTTACAAAACCTCCTCAAGGTCTGTGCGGGTGTGTAGGTTACGTAACGATCTGCTTGTTCTTGATCCCCTCGTTTACTACCTTAATGGCTTCCTGCTTCACGTCGTCCGAACGCAACGCGATCTTGACCATTCCGTTCGCGTCGACCTCGCCAGACACGTAGAACGTGAACGTCGGTCCGCCGTTCGTTGTCGTCGGGCTTGTCGCCGCAGGGCTTGACGGCATCGCAACGCCGGTGTTGAACCCGGGCACCTGTGCTCGCGAAAACACGTCGTGTCCCGCCATCATCTGTATGCGTCGCTGGTGGTCCTGGTTCAAAACGACCTCGTTCGCGGTCAGCAGACTTGGAACAACATCGCCAAGGGAAGCGAGCCCCGGCACTCGTCCGGACCGTCGTTTGAACTTGCTTAGGTCAAGGACGCTTCTGACCCGGCCCCCGTGTGCAAACTCGGGAAGAAGCCTTTTCTCTCGCTCGTCCGCAGCGTCGGCGGCCTCGGCCGCCTTCTTGATCTGGTCCAGCTTGTGCCATACGGCGTTCGGGGGATTCAGCTCATTCAGTGCGATGTTCCGCGTCTTCTTGTCTTTGATCTTGCTTACTTCGTCGACGTACTGCTGCCGTATCTGGTCCGCCTGTGCCAGTGCCTCCGCTCCCGACATGCGTCGTCCTCGCACTGCCGACAGGATCTTGTCTAGCTCCGCCATCGCGTTGCCTTTGATCGCGGTGCGAATCTGTTCCGCCTGTTGCCGCTTTTTGTTCTTACCGAGCAGCAACGCACCCACCAAAAGGGCACCTGCGGCCACGGCCGTGAACGGATTTGTAAGCAATGGAGTCAGAAACGACAACGAGCCCCCCGCCGCAAAAATGCCGGACGATGTTCCGAGCAGCCCGACCGCACCTATACCGCCCAGGGTCAGGCCGCCGATGCCTCCCATGATCGACCCGAGCATCGAGCTGCCGCCCAGTCCAGATCCTAGGCCCAGCCCCAACAGCGGTGCCATGCCTGCCAGGTTGCTCCTTAGGCCTTTGAGTCCGCCCGCCCCGAGCAGCCCCTGAAGGAAACCGCCAAAGCCGACGCGACTGCCGCCCGTGCGCGTCATGGTCGGGTCTCCGGGCAGTCCGGTGTTGTGGTTTGCCAGCATCGCGAGCCCGAGGAACCGCGACACGTCCGCACCGCCGCCCGAACCTCCGCTGAACATCGCGGCCGGGTTGAACGTTGCGGTTCCGCCCGGGCCAACCCCTAATCCCCGGCCTCCGAGCAGTATGCCGAGAAGATTGCCGGCCGTGCCGAATCCGCCACCGCGACCGCCTGACAGCACGCTCGTAACGTTCGTCGGCGACACAGGGTTCGTGTTCTTCTCGATCTTTTCGAGCAGGTCGATCTGTCGGTCCAGCTTCTCCGGCACCGACGCGGGCTTCGGCATTGCCGACCCGAGACCGAACCAGTCCATCACACCACGCGTCGCGTTCGTCAGTATCGACCGGACGCCTACCTTTAATATGTTGCTTCCGACGCCGCCGACCTTTCCTGTGATCTTATCTATGACGCTGTCCAACCCGCCGGCCGCCTTGTCGTATATCGACTTGATGTCGTCGGCGATGCCTTCGTTCATCGTCTTCTGCGTCGCCAGGTGTTCCATTATGTCGGCGTAGATCACCGACCCGCGTATCTCAAGCGTGCGGTTGAGCTCGACCTCCGCCTTCTGCGAACGAACTATCGCGTCGCGTTCCTCGTTCCTGATCTCAAGCTGCTGCTTCAGCAGCTCCGATCGGATGTAGAGCTGGTCGTTCACACCCGAGTTCGCGATCTGGTCCTCGGTCTGTGCGATCTCCTGCTCGATCGACAGTTGTTCCTGAAGGGCACCCAACCGACGCCGCTGCGTCACAAAGGCACTGTCCTCGCTCTGCTGTTTGAGCACGGCGATGTCACGCTCGACCTCGCCCAGACCCTTCACCATCTGGTTACGCTGTCGTGCCTTTTCCAGGCGTACCTCTTCCTCGCCGCTCAGGTTTTGCAGCAGGTTCAGCTCCTTGTCCAGATCGAGTTGTTCGTTCTTTCGCTCGGTACGCTGAGTCTCGAGTGCGTAGGTCAGCTCGTGCTCGAACCCGAGGATCCGTGCCTGCAGGTCGAGCGTCGCCTGTGCGTTCGCGTTCCTCTGCTCGCGAAGCCGCATTTGCGACTCCTCTTCCGCCGAGATGTCCAGTATCAGGTCGAACTCCTTGTCCAGGTCGAGCAGCCGGTTCCCACGGTCTGCGACCTGACCCAGCTTGGCCTCGCGGACCTCGCGACCGAACCCAGCCTTTCTCCTGTCCAGGGCAGCGTAACGGTCGAGCATTTCTTCGCTCCAACCTGCAGCTCGCATCCCCGGCGTCAACACAGCACCGGTCGGGTCCTTATACGCGATACCGGCCGCGGCGGCTCTCGATATGTTGAGCAACCGGCTCACCGGAGTCACACCGAATCCCGCCGCCGTCTGACGCATCGTGGGTTGTGCCACACCGGTCTCGCGGGCCTTCTGCACCTGGTACGCGTTTATCTCAGACAACAGCGATTCGTCCGGCGTCAAACCCCGCTGCTGGTAGTAAGCGATCGTCTCCAGGAGCTGGGCTTCTTTTATGTTGGTCGTGATCCAGTCGCTGTCCGCCGAAAAGTCCCTGTCGCCGTACGTTGTCCTCCCGTCCGACGTGTTCACGGACCTCAGGAACTTTGGCAGGATCTTCTTTACGTATTCCTGCGTCTCGCGGTACGGCGGTATCTTTCGTCCATACTTTAAGACCGCACCCTCGCCGGCGTTGTACCCGGCAAGTGCGAGCGACACGTCGCCGCCGAACATGTCGAGCAGCATACGCATGTACTTCGTGCCGCCCTCGATGTTCTGTTTCGGATCGTAAATGTTGGTCACGCCTAGCCGCTGTGCCGTCGCCGGCATCAACTGCATCAGACCGCTTGCACCCTTGTGCGATCTCGCACCAGGCTTGAATCCTGATTCCTGCGACATCATCGCCCAGATCAGGTTGGGCGACACCTTATACTTTGCGGCCGATTCCTGAATGTACCGGTCGAACACCGGATTGCCGGTCGTTTCCGTCAGCTGCGTGTGTGTCTTCCATAGGTACTTTTGTGCCAGTGCCTCTTCCGTCGCCTGTTTGCGTCTCTGCCCGGCCAGCGTCGCGGTCGAAGCGTTCAGCTTCGCCATGTCCAGGTTGTACTGTCTCTCGAGTTCCTGCTTCTTTTGTGTGTTGTCGGTCGACAACAGGTCGGACTGAAGACGCATCCTGAGCTGCTTCTTCTGCTGCTCCAGGTCCGCCATCGCTATAGCAAACGACTCGCGATTGAACTGGTTCTGACCGGCGATCGTGTCTGTCCGCATTCCTGCGACGCGACCGCGACGGCCGATCATGGACTCCTCGTACTGTGCCGAGTCCACCTTCATGTTCTCGTTCTGCCAGTACTCGTGCTCTGCCCACCGTGCCTGTTCCAGCTTCGCACGCTCAGCCGCCAGCTTTTCTGCGATTCCGCGTTGCTGATAAACGAGCCAGGTGGCGTAGTCTTCCTGCAGCTTCTTCTGACGCTCTATGCGATCCTTTGACAGCTCGATCTGCTGCAACCTCTCGGCCTTTTGTATCTCGAAGGTCTGCTCTATGCGGTCCTTCTCGATTGCTATGAGATCGCGAGAAGCCGCCAGTTGTTCCGCCTTCGATTCCGCCTGCATTTGTGCCGCCAAAATACGCCGCCCACGGAAGGCGTGCTCCATGTCGAGCAGTGCTTTTTGTGTAGCGTCCCGGGTCGCTTCTTCCAATGCTCGGATCTGCTGGTCTATTGTTGCCTCAGCGTCACTGAGTAGGCCGGAACGCCGCAGCTCGTCCTCACGTTCCTTGTCTCCACGTTTTATAGCGTCGGCAAGGAGTAGCTGGTTGGCCCGTTTTCTCGGATCGGTGATCGTCGTGTACCACTCGCCGGCCCGGTCCGCGATCGCGTTTACCAATCCGCCTGCGGGTGTCGACCGCATTGTGCTGCCGTAGATATACCCAGGTAGTTTCGCTAACGCATTAAGTGTGGTAGAGTTGGTCAGGTCCTTGAGCAGGTTGATCAGGTTGCCGACCTCAACACCCCACTCGTAAAACATCGCCCTGTTTTCGTCTATCGCCACTGACAGCTTCAAGAAGAAATCTTTCAGCGGATCAAGAATAGGTTGAGCAAACGCGTCTTGTGCAAGCGTCCACGAATTTTGAAGGTGTATGAAGGCAGACGTGGCGGTCTCCGCTCTAGTTGGAACCTCCTTAAGTGCCTGGTTGAACCGCTGGAAAAATTCGTAACTCGTTAGATCCATCTCACGGATCTGTTTGATGTCCACCGTCCCGAACGCCTTTCTAAAGACAGTCGCCATCGCCGGCATGCGTCCCAGTGTTTCTCGAATTTCGTCACCAGTGAGCCGGCCAAGTGATTTGATCTGTGTAAGGTTGAGGATTACGGCACGAAAATCTTCGTCCGTCGCGTTCGACATCATGCGAACCTTCGAGAGTCCGACCAACATGTCCGTGGTCTCGGCTGCGGCAAACCCAACGGCCTGCAGACGCATCTGTCCCTCGACCGCATTTCGAAAAAGCAACCCTGGCGTCGCCTTTGCCGTTTCCTCTAGAATTCGCACACTCTGGTTGGCTTCCAACGCAGACGTCGAGACGGCCGCGAGACCAACTTTGAGTTGCTGCAGCTCCATCCCCTTCTGTATAGCGAGCACAACCTGTTGCCCGAGTGCCGACGCAGTACTCAACACCGCACCGATACCGATGCCGGTCAGGATCCCGATGAACGCTCCGCGGAACGACGACCAGAACGACCGCCCAAAGTGGTCACCCTGCTTCGCTAACAGGCCGTCCAGTGTCTTCGCCTCGTCACGCAGTTGTTCTATCACCGAGTTGCTGAACCCGGCGTACTTTCCGGCCGCCAGCGACCGCTCGAATTTCCCGGTGTGTACTCCTCGACCCAACAACTTGTCGAGTTTTGTCGCGTTGGCCTCGATCGCGGCAAATTCCTTGTTCGATAGCGTCTGTTTCAGCTTCTCTCCGGCCTTCGACATCTTGTCCATGTCGATCGCGGCCTGTTTGAACCGCTGGTCGGACACCATCGCACGAACGGCGTCTCCAAGCTGTGTGACGTGACCCTTCGCGGCACCAAACCTCTGGTTCCACGCTTTCATGTCCGCGTCGCTCGACACGGACTTGAGTGACCGCTTAAGTCCCTCGAAGGTCTCGAACAGGTTTCGCACCTTCTGCCCCAACACACCCGCCTCTCTCGACATTTCCGGGAACATGTCCCGGGTAGCACGGCGGACCGAATTGGCACTGGACGCCAGGCTGTTCAATTGCCTCTCGAACCCGCCGATCTCCCGTTTCGCTTTGGCGGATGCGGTTCTCCAGTCGGATTCGAACGACGCCGCGGCCTTTCGGTTGTTCCGCGTAACGTTCTCGTTCGTTCTCTTCGACTCTTCCTCGATCTGCCTGGAAACAGAAGAGCCACGCCCGGACACTTGTGAACTGTCCAGGCTGGCTCTTATTCGAACGTTATATGTATAGGTCTTACTCGGCACGGTGGGAGTGTCGCGGACGTGGTTGTTACGAACCGTTTCTCAATTTCGTCTCGCGACGTATCCGGTCCTGTTCCTCCCGCTGATGGCGGCTGCGGCCACGCCACAACCCGCGAAGGCACGCGTCCAGTCCCGGTGTCATCAGGCGTGGGTCCGCCTGGTTGTTCTGGTTTGCCTCTTCATAACGGTTCGCCTCTATGAAACCGTCATAAAGTCCGGGCGAGTCGAGAAACTCGAACTTGCCGTGGTTCTCGTGACTCGCCCGGTAGAAAAATTCTTCCGCCTCTGCTTCAAGTTCCTTGAGGCGGTCTATATAAAATTTCTTATCGCAAACGCGACCGAGATCTTCAATACCGGGTCGGTGCCGGCCAGTACGGCGTTCCGGTCCTTGGCCGAGTACGGCTTCCCATCGAACGTCGCGTCCTCGAACGTCTCGAAGCTCCGGTTGTACACGTCGATGAACTGACGCACGTACTGCGTCGTCTTCGTGAACGCCACACGCTCTCCTTCGTCCTCGTCTCCGGTCATCGCCGCCAGGTTCTCGTCGCCGATAAATTCGATCAGCGTCTCATCACGCTTCTCGTCGATGATCGACGTCGCGTGCGAGTGGTTGCGGAACCTTCCCAGCGTAAGGTCGTCCAGCCGGTTCAGCACGATGCGGAACGTCTTATCCACCTTGCTGCCGTCCGGCCGCGTCTTGACTATCGCCGTCAATTGCGTGTCGCGGTCGAACAACAGGTCGTCCAGGTTTCCGCTCGCCGATACGAGCTCGACGTCGTAGTACCCGCCGAGATAGGCCAGCATGCCGTCCGACTTGATCGACTGGCGAAGCCCGCGTATCTGCTCGAGCGTGTACTCAGCCGATACGTCGCCTTCCATCGTCAGGCGTCGCACACCGACGCACGTGTTGTCGTGAAGCTCGGCCGCCGGGGCGTCCGGTGTGCCGACCATCCTTACCTCGCCCTTCGAGTTTGCCTTTACCGACGGGGCCGCCAGATAATACTGGATCAGCTCTCGGTCGTCGGCACGCTTTATGTCGTGCTGCAGCTTGAACTTCTGGTCTGCGTACTCGACCTCCACCGTTCGTGACGGCTGGTTGATCTCGTACAAATCGCTGTTAATGGCAGGTGTGACCGGTGCCGCTTCCGACACCGGTGTGGGAGTTTCGTTTTCCATTTCTCCTTCGTTCGGGACGCCTACCCGGCCTTTACCTCGGGACCGAACACAACATCGCTGTCGGTCACCTTCTCAGGTTCCGGTGCCGGCGTCTCTTCTTTCTCCTTTGGTTTTGTTTTGCTTTGGTCTTTGGCGAGTTTCTTCAGGTCAAGAACACGCTTCTCGTCCTCTCGCTTCAGGTTCTCGGCCTTCAGGTCCTCGA
>FKKE01006320.1_pt1 | contig 21764 bp, 15 predicted proteins | sample 1106331 | NCBI WGS metagenome assembly FKKE01 (sample SAMEA3931202, study PRJEB13176) | freshwater metagenome | biome: Drinking water system; feature: drinking water; material: freshwater | place: China | collected 2013-02-06
TTTACAGATAACTTAATTGTATAAGCCACGGCGGTAAGCCGGATATGCTGAATGATGAGTTTGTTATTAAGGAAAAGAGAAATAGAATCGCCATCTATTTGGGCATTATCATAAAAATTAAGTTCAATTGAATCGCCGGTAACTGGTATTTCTGCTGCTATTATTTTTTCTCTTACTATAAAGTCATCTTCAATATTTCTCTTAATGGATACAGGTTTCTGTTCCGGCTTTGGTGCTTCTAAGATCTTTACGGGTTCTGTTTTTTTAATTGGTTTTGATGCTGACCTTACCATTTCATCATTGCCAGTGGCAGGGTTTGTTTTCAGAGGAGTGATCTTTTCTTCTTTGGTAATATTTTTTATTGAAGCAATAGAAGCTACACTATCGATATAGTAAGGATCACTGGCACCGGCCGTATAGTTATCAATAATAAAATCCCATTCATCCGGGAAAGATGTTTCATAAATTTTTTCCAGATGAACAGGCCCGCGAATATTATCACGGTTGTCTTTTAACGATGCATTACCATCCAGGAGCATTTTATTACTGCCGGGGCAATTGAAATCTGCTGATGATAAGTAGGGAATTTTTCCGGGTGAGCTGAGATTAAATTTGCCCGTTTTTTCTTCTATCAATTCATCATCCCACCACACAGCTTCGTTTGATTCAGGATCAAAATATCCTTTGATCGAATAACGCCGGTAATTATTTTCCGATTCATAATAATAAGATGTACCAAGAAGGCTATCGGCTTTCTGAATAATTTTCAATTCAACCTTATTCTTATTGATCTTTCCTCTCCACACACCGGTGATCATTTGAGCATTTGAATGTGGTGAAAAAGAAAGAAAAATTGCAGGGAAAAGTAAAATGAATAATGAACTTTTAATACGTGTCATTTCGAAAGTCTCCGGGCTTTAAAACGGCTCTGGCAGGCAATTATTTTATTCTTATTGCAGCTTTAAAAAAGCTTTGGCTATAAAGGGAATAGATAGTACCGGGCATAATGGAAAACCCCCTTAGTTTTTTTTCATGGGTTTTGCTCGGATTATCAAAAAAACACTAACTTAGGTCGCTGTAACTAACGCTTAACTTTTTTAATACCAAAACAATTAACTGCCTATGTCAGTTTTATACCCACTTACCTTAAGGACAGACTGTACCCCTTCTGAAAGAAAAGGAAATTCAACATTCAGAATTCTTATCTTTTTACTGATCACCATGTTATCATTCCAGGCATCATTTGCGCAGGGTGAAAAAGAAATACTGAATAGAAAGGAAGCTGAATTGAAAAAGCAGGAAGCAACAGAGCTTATTGAAAAGCTCAAAACCAATCCAAAGTTGCTGGAAAGAATGCAAAAGTCACCTGCTTCAAAGCAAATGCTGGAGCAATTGTCTGCAGAAGATCAAAAGAAAATAGCAAGCATTGAAACAGATAATGAAAAAGCAAGATATAATGCAAAAATGCTGGAGCAACAAAAAATTCCATCGTTGCCTGGTGTTGAGTATAAAATAATAACTGCAGGCAACCAGGTGGAATATATTGTTACAAATAAAGGAACGGAAATATTCCGCCAGCAAATAAATATTGCCGGTAGTCTTTATGATAAAAAAGTACAGGCTGAAAAAGAAGCCATATATGCGGCTAACAAGTTAAGAGCAAATAATAATTATCCAGCTGACGCATTAAGAAAAGAGATCAGGACATTGGCAAATATGCCCAGGCCAACGAATGTAGTAACACAATCGCTGAGCCGTACAACAGCAGATTATACATTTAATGGTGGGGGCGGTACTATTCCCAGCAGCGGAGCGGCAACCCCTTATCCTGCTATCATTACTGCTAGCGGTGTTCCGGCTGGTGCACTTGTAAAACAGGTTATTATCAATGGCCTTAATCATACATGGAATGACGACGTGGACATTGTGCTGCAATCTCCCACAGGAATAAATGTGATCTTAATGTCCGATTGTGGAGGAAGTGGCGATCTTATAAATCATAATTATACATTTACTGATGCAGCGGCTTCATCCCTGCAGGATGCAGCAGTATCTCCATCCGGTTCTTATAAGCCTACCAATTTTGATAATGCGGATAACTGGGTAGCGCCAGGTCCGGGAACTGCACCAAACTCAGTTACACTTTCCACTTTTGGAAATGGCAATCATAATGGCGACTGGAAACTTTTTGTACTGGATGATTTGGGTGGTGATTCAGGAAACTGGGGTAGCTGGAGCATTGTTTTCACAGATCCTCCTTCAGTTTGTTTCCCAATTGTTATTACCGGGCAACCTTCCAATACTTCAGTTTGTTCCAATGCAAACGGATCATTCAGTGTAGTAGCTGGTCCGCCGGGTGTTAGTTACAATTGGCAAGTAAATACAGGATCTGGATTTGTTTATTTAAACAATGGAGGTGTTTATTCAGGAGTAACAACTGCAACATTAAATATAACCGGTGCAACTCTTGCAATGAGTGGATATCAGTATCGGGTGGTGGTTACTTGTTCAGGTGGTGGTTTACCAGAGATCTCTAACCCGGCAACATTAACAGTAATTGCATCGCCAAACTCACCGGTAGTTATTCCAACATCAGCTTCAATTTGTCCCGGAGGTAGTGTTGCGCTTAACGTATTACAAAATTCAATACTGCAAACATCAAGCGGCACAATAACGATTCCAAGTGGTTCTTCTTCTCCGGCATCGCCCTATCCATCAATACTAACAGCAAGCGGAATTCCTGCAGGTTCAATTGTAAAGCAGGTGATACTATATAATTTTTCACATACATGGCCAGCTGATATAGATATAGTTTTACAATCACCTACCGGAACAAATGTGATATTATTATCTGATCGTGGTGGAAGTACAGATGCAGTAAATGCTACACTTACTTTTGATGATGCAGCGGCAGGCCTGGTTTCAAGTACAGCGATCGTCAGCGGAACTTTCCGTCCTACAAATACATCAGGACCGGATGCATGGCCTCCACCAGGTCCGGCCTCATTCACACAAGTAAATCCTACGTTAGCAACATTTGGAAGTGGTAATCATAATGGAAACTGGAATTTGTATGTAAATGATCAGTTTGCCGGTGATGGTGGTAGTATTATTGGTTGGTCTATTATATTCGAAACACCGCCGGGACCGCCTTCGAATGCTATCTTTAGTCCTACAACCGGATTGTATACAGATGCTGGTTTAACTACTCCATATACGGGCACTCCAACTACAACTGTATATGCATCACCAGCAGCAACAACAGTTTATTCTGCTATAATAAATGATGGTACATGTAATTCTGCACCAACAAATATTACAGTTACTGTAAACCAACCACCATCTATAACAGTACATCCTGCTAACGGCAATGCCTGTATTGGCTCTGTAAAAACATTTTCAGTAACAGCAACAGGAACGGGCTTAACATACCAGTGGCAGGTAGATATGGGTAGTGGTTATGCTAATATTACAACAGGCACGCCAACTAACCCTGGTGGATTTATATATACTGGTCAAACAACGGCTACATTAAGTATTAATACCTTGCTTGCAACGATGAACACATATAAATACCGTGTTATTGTTTCAGGTACATGTACTCCATCAGCAACATCCAATGAAGTGATCCTTGCTGTAAATAGTTTACCATCCATTTCAGTTGCCAAAAGTGCATCATGTGCACCTATGACATTAACAGCATCAGGTGCAAATACATATTCATGGTCGCCGTCAGCAGGTTTAAGCTCAACTACCGGTGCCACGGTAACTGCTAATCCTACAGCAAATACGATTTACACAGTTACCGGTACTAATACAACTACGGGTTGCAGCAATACAACAACAGTGGATGTTAAGTTTACACCACCAATACCTGTTGTAGCTCCTGCAGCTCCGATTATTTGTTTAGGAACCGTTCAGCAATTATCTATAACATCATCTTCATTGCCGCCAGTTGCTAATACAACTTCATCAGGTGCAATAAGTGTGGTTATTCCTGATAATGAACCTTTTAATGGCGCTTCACATTCACTGAATGTTGCGGGTGTTACAGGAGCAGTGCAAAGCATAAGTGTCACATTTAATATTACCCATACATGGGATTCAGATCTGGACATTAATCTTATTGCGCCTAATGGAAATATTTTGAACCTTGTGGGTGCCAGGGGTGGTTCAGGCGATAATTTCACCAACACAACAATAAGCTCAACATCTACAACTTCATTAGGTACAGGTACGCCCCCATTCAGTGGAACTTTTGCAGCTGACGGATTTATCGGATGGGGACCAATAAATTTTGCCTCAAATGTTTCTTCATTTGCAAGCCTATTCTCTGTGCCAAATGGCACATGGAGATTAGCAATGGCAGATTTTGCAGGGGGTGATATAGGAACACTTACTTCATGGTCTATCACTATCAATTATGCATCACCAGATGCAGGTATATGGACACCGGTTACAGGATTGTTTAGCAATTCGGCTGGCACCATTCCTTATGTGGCAGGTACACCAGCAAGTACTGTGTATGCTAGTCCAGCCAGCACGACAACATATTCAGTAACTGTAACAAATACAAGCACGGAAACCCGGACATTCTCATCAGGAGGTACAGTAACTATTCCAGTTGGTGCTCCGGTCAATACGGCATCGGGTGCCGGTGATCCTTATCCCACTACAATTTCAGTTTCCGGATTACCTGCAAATGCAATATTGAAATCTGCAACCCTAAAAGGTGTCAAACATTCATTCCCCGCGGATTTAGATATCGCTCTGCAATCGCCAACCGGAACGTATGTTATTCTAATGTCTGATGTAGGTAGTGGTTTTGATGCCACTGGTCAAAACTACACTTTTGATGATGCTGCCGCCGGATTGATGTCAACGACAGCATTAAATGCAACAGGAACATATCAGGCTACAAATTCAGGAGCTACTGACATATTCCCTGCACCAGTAGGATCACTAACCCAGGCTACACCTACACTGGCATCATTTACAGGTGATCCAAATGGTACATGGAATCTTTATATTAATGATGATGCCGGCGCTGATATAGGTGCAATCAGTAGTTGGGAATTGACCTTTACTATTCCAACACCTACAAATTGTACTTCTGCTCCAAGAACAGTTACTGTAACTGTTCACGTACCAATTGTATATACAACACAACCACAAAACAGAACTGTTTGTCAAAATAGTACAGTAACATTTACTGCTGCTGCAACAGGTACAATACAAACAACCCAATGGCAGGTGAGCACAAATGGTGGTGGACCTGGTGGTAACTGGACAAATATTGCCGGTGCTACTACCACTACACTTACACTAACTAATGTGCAGCCATCACAGAGCGGTTACAAGTATCGTCTTGTATTGGCAAATACAGGATGCGGTGCAGTAAACTCTGCTGAAGCCACACTTATTGTAAACCCATTACCAACTGTAAGCTTAAGCTTAAGTCCTGGTGGTCAAACACAATTAAGACCAGGTATGCTGACAACAGTTACAGTTAACTCAACACCGGCAGGTGCATCTTACCAGTGGTTTGTAAATGGTGTGCCACAACCACAGATTACAACTTCATCTTATGTTGTAGATGCTTACCATCTTGGTACCTATACCGTAAGAGTGACCGATGTTAATGGTTGTGTGAACACTACAGCGGGTGTTACATTCACTGCATTGCCAACCTCAAACCTGTTCATTTATCCCAATCCGACAACAGGAGCATATTTTGTTACTTATTATATGCCTAACCCTGTACCGGTTACGATCAATGTAATTGATATGAAGGGCAGAGTGATCTTACAACGTCAGGAAGCAACAACAGCTCCTTACACAAGGTTTGATTTCTCAAGTTCCAAACTGGCTGCCGGAGTTTATGTAATACGGTTCTTTAATCCACAAGGTAAGCTCCTTGCATCGGGAAGACTGGTAGTATCAGAGCATACAGATTAAGAAGTACATGATAATAAATTTTAAAGCCCTCGTAACTGAGGGCTTTTTTTATTTCTTCAATAATTTAAAAGCATGGGTCCACCTGTTATGGATAAAACCGGGTATACACCATAAAATACACAATGGTTCAATGGCTCTTGCTGCCTGTACGTTACCAAGATCCTCCGTTTCCCAGCCAAATGAATGAAGAATTCCAGTTACGGTTTTCTTTGCGTCATCATCATTACCGCAAATAAACATTGTTGGCATTAAACCAGCGAAATTTGGTTTGTACATTAATGCATTGCCTACACTATTGAAAGCCTTAACAATTTTTGCACCAGGCAATAATTTTTGGATCCTTTCCATTAAGGAATCTTCCAGTGTTGTAAAGAATTTCAATACCCCATTTTCAGGTGGCACAGCTGCAATAGGATTTGTTGCATCAATGATCACTTTATGATTGAAGTGCTCTTTGCCGGCAAGATTGATCGCATCTTCAGCAAAAAGACCGCTTACGGCAAGTACTATGAGTTCACCAAACAGGGCGGTTTCCTGGAAGGAACCCAGTATCCCTTTTTCATTTTCTTTTTTCCAGGTTATTACATCTTCTTTGTTTAGAGTTCTTGTACCAAGCATTACATGATGTCCTTCTTTTAAAAAAGCTGTCGCTAACACTCTGCCAACTATTCCACTACCTATTATCCCGATTTTCATAAACTTATTTTTAGTTTTTATGATTAGTTTTACCAAACAAAATTGCGAAAATATTGTTCATGACAAATCCGAATCTTAATACGGGGAAAGACTTTTTAAATACCGCAGATAAAGAATTTGAAAATACTATCCGCCCGGCACATATTAATGATTTCGCAGGTCAGTCACAGATAATCGGGAATTTAAAAATATTCATCAAGGCGGCTAAGATCCGGGGTGAAGCATTGGATCATGTTCTGTTTCATGGTCCACCGGGTTTGGGCAAAACAACCTTATCAAGAATTGTGGCAAATGAAATGGGAGTGAATATAAAAGAAACTTCCGGGCCGGTGATCGAGAAGCCGGGTGATCTTGCCGGGTTGTTAACTAATCTTGAAACCAATGATGTGTTATTTATTGATGAGATTCACAGGCTAAGTACAGTAGTGGAAGAATATTTGTATGCAGCTATGGAAGATTTCAGGATCGATATTATGATCGACAGTGGCCCCAATGCAAGAAGTGTACAGATAAACCTGAATCCATTTACACTGATCGGCGCTACTACAAGAAGTGGTTTATTAACAGCACCATTGCTTTCAAGATTTGCCATTAAATCAAGATTGGAGTATTATACCGCCGATGTATTAAATAAGATCATTCAGCGTTCTTCAAAAATCCTTGACACCAATATCTCAAAAGATGCAATTGATGAAATAAGCCGGAGAAGCCGCGGAACACCCCGTATTGCCAATGGCTTATTAAGAAGAGTAAGAGATTTTGCACAGGTATTGAATGATGGTGAAATTGATCTTGGAATTACTCAACATGCATTAAAAGCATTGAATGTAGATGAACATGGTCTTGATGACATGGATAACCGTATACTATCAACAATTATTGAAAAATTCAAAGGTGGCCCTGTAGGCATTACAACAATAGCCACTGCAGTTGGTGAAGAGCCCGGAACACTGGAAGAAGTATATGAACCTTTTTTGATACAGGAAGGGTTTATTCAAAGAACACCCAGGGGCAGAGAAGTAACGGCAAAAGCTTATGAACATTTAGGAAAAATAAAACCAGGGTCAGCCGGAACTCTGTTCTCTTAAAAAGAAAAATGACTTTCCTTGTCGAGGAAAGTCATTTGCATATTTTCAAATTTGCACATTAGCACATTATTGTACTACCAGTCTGAATCCATTTCCATGAATATTCACGATCTCGATGCCTGGATCATCTTTTAAATATTTTCTCAGTTTGGCAATATAAACATCCATGCTACGACCATTGAAGTATGTATCGCTGCCCCATATTTTTTTTAATGCCTGTTCTCTTGGAAGCAGGTCATTCAAATGCTCGGCAAGCATTTTCAATAACTCATTTTCTTTGGGAGATAGTGTTTGTGTAATACCATTATGAGAAAGCTGGCGAAGCTTTGGATTAAAATGATAGCTGGCAAGATCATATTCTTTATTCTCCTGCTCTTTATTTATTTCTTCATTGCGTTTCAGAATTGCTTTAATTTTTAATAACAATACTTCGCTATCAAAAGGTTTGGTGATATAATCATCTGCACCCAGTTTATATCCCTGTATCACATCTTCTTTCATCGTCTTTGCACTGATAAAAAACAAAGGAATATCGGGATCCACATCTCTTATCTCTTCAGCCAGCGTAAATCCATCCATGTTTGGCATCATTACATCCAGCAGGCAGATATCAAATTTTTCACGTTGAAAAGCAGCAAGACCAAGCCGGCCATCCCTTTCCAACGTAACATCATAATCATTTAATTCCAGGTAATTCTTCAGCACTGTTCCAAGATTTGGATCATCCTCGCATAACAAGATTTTAGGTTTTTTTCCTTCCATATTATTTTATTTTTTCGTTTATCGGAGTCTTCACTCTCCCTCTTCATTTATGGAGAGGGTTGGGGTGAGGATGCGAATAAAGTTAATTGATTTAAAGTATCATACCATCATTGCGTAATTTTTTGTTAAGAAGAACTGTATTTGCCGGGCATTGTACATTTGCAGGTAAACTTTTCTACAATGGCTATGCATTTGACACCTGAGAACCGTCTTAAGAAATTAGTTGTGATAGGCGATAGAGTCTTGATAAAACCTACAAAACCGGATGAAAGAACAGCCAGTGGTCTTTATCTGCCGCCAGGTGTGCAGGAAAAAGAAAAAGTACAGCAGGGATATGTTATTAAAACCGGTCCCGGTTATGCCATACCTATGCCGGTAGATGATGAACCTTGGAAACAGGATGATGAGCAGGTAAAGTATGTTCCGCTCCAGGCAAAAGAGGGAGATCTTGCAATCTTTTTACTTAGCGGGGCTACCGAAGTAATGTATGAAAGTGAAAGATATTTTATTGTCCCGCAAAGTGCTATATTGATGCTGGAAAGAGAAGAGGATCTGTGATGATTTAGATTTTCAGTTTTGGGTCTTAGTGTATAAACTTAGGGGTTTTTATAAAGAAAAGTTTTTTGCTATGCCAGATAAAGTCAAATTTTCAGAAGCTGTCAGATCGGGTTATTCATTTAAAGGAGAAGCGTATAAGCTTGGCTGTGGAGTATTGGACGGAGAAGTGATTAATGATGCAGCTGTGTTCCTTCCATTGAAAACAATGAATCGTCATGGATTGATAGCCGGAGCAACAGGTACGGGAAAGACAAAAACATTGCAGGTATTGAGCGAAATACTCAGTGAGGCAAGTGTGCCGGTAGTAATGATGGATATAAAAGGCGACCTCAGCGGTATTGCAGCAGCCGGAGTTGTTAATGATAAAATAAATGAAAGAGTTCAAAAACTTGGTATTGAATTTAAACCAACCGCATATCCCGTTGAATTGCTCACATTGAGTGATCAAAAAGGTGCAAGATTGAGAGCAACAGTAAGTGAATTTGGCCCGGTATTACTTTCAAAAATTTTGGGTTTAAATGATACACAGGGCGGGTTCGTCGCTATGATCTTTAAATATTGTGATGATAATAAATTGCCTTTACTCGATCTGAAAGATTTTATAAAAGTATTGCAACATGTGAGTGATGAAGGAAAAGCAGGGTTAGAAAAAACCTATGGCAAAATATCAACCACTTCCACCGGAACTATTTTAAGGAAAGTTATCGAGCTTCAGCAACAGGGAGCAGATGTATTTTTCGGAGAAATAAGTTTTGATGTAAATGACCTGATGCGTATCAGTGATGATGGCAGGGGAATGATATCGGTAATACGGGTTACTGACTTACAGGATAGGCCAAAGCTTTTCTCCACTTTCATGCTTCAATTGCTTGCAGAGTTATATGCCAGTTGTCCGGAAGAAGGTGACCTTGATATGCCCAAGCTTGTTATGTTCATTGATGAAGCTCATCTTATTTTCCAGGAAGCTAATGATGCATTGCTGCAACAGATAGAAACTATTATCAAGTTGATCCGTTCAAAAGGAGTTGGGATTTTCTTTTGTACACAAAACCCAATGGATGTTCCCGCTTCAGTGCTTGCGCAATTGGGATTAAAAGTGCAGCATGCCTTAAGAGCATTTACTGCTGCAGACAGAAAAGTAATAAAGCAAACTGCAGAAAATTATCCCGAAACAGCATTTTACAAAACCGAAGACCTGATAACGCAATTGGGTATTGGCGAAGCATTGATCACTATGTTGAATGAAAAAGGAATTCCTACTCCGCTTGTTCATTGCATGTTGCGTCCGCCACAAAGCCGGATGGATATTTTAACTGATGCCGAGATCGATAACCTGGTGGCTAAGTCGAAGATCGCTGCAGAATATAATAAGGTAGTGGATACGATAAGTGCCCATGAGATCCTCACTGAAAAATTAGAGGCCGCCGCTAAAGAGGATGGACAAATAAAACAAAGAAAGATCGAAGAAAGAACATCAACAAGATCCGCAAAGCCCGAAAAAGGTTTCTTCGATGATCCTGTTGTTAAAAGTATGACAAGAACTGCGGGTAATACGATCGTACGGGGTCTCTTGGGTGCTTTAGGCATTGGAGGCAGAAGAAAAAGAGGTTCCTTATTCTGATTTATGGAATTTTAGTTGACCTGTTATCTCAATAGTGCATGAATAACAATCTATTTGTTTCCCTTTTCTTTTTAATTATACTGAATTCATGTACTGGTAATTCGCCGGGAAGTGTAAAAGACAGCACATTAAAACCGGCAGATCCATCTTCTTTTAATAAAGTTCTTCTTTCAAAAAAAGAAAACGGAATAAAAACCATTCATGTATTTGTTGCACTTTGTGATAATAAATACCAGGGGATAGTTCCTGTACCAGGAAAAATTGGAAATGGACAGGATGCTGCTTCAAACCTTTATTGGGGCGCTGCATATGGTGTCAAAACTTTTTTTACCAAAAGCAAAGAATGGAAATTGGTTGAAGCAATAAAGAATCCTGCAAGCAACATACTTGAAAGACTTTTATTCAAACACAAAACAAAAAAAATTTATTTGCTTGCAGATGCTTATGATGGGCAGTATATAAAACAAACTACAATTGACTTTTTGTTAGCATGTTCAGGAAAAGGAATTACAACTATTCAGGCTGAAAATAAAGAGATCTTATTCGGAGGAGGTGCTGATATACTAACTTATATTGGTCATAACGGGTTAATGGATTTTTCTTTACCCGGTGAATTTAAAAAGCAAAATGATATTGAAAGGAATGCGATCATACTGGCTTGTATCAGCAAAAAATACTTTTCATCATATATTAAAGATGCAGGAGCCAATCCATTATTATGGACCACCGGGCTTATGGCACCTGAAGCATATATTCTTCATGATGCATTGAATAAATGGATCGAAACCGGCAACGCTTCGCAAACAAGAAAGGCCGCCGCTGGAGCTTATTCAAAATATCAAAAATGCAGTCTGAAAGCGGCACAAAATCTTCTGGTAACCGGCTGGTGAAATATAAAGTTGAGCTCCTGATCTCAGGAGTATTTACATTCGTATATAACAAGTGTAAATGAAAACCGTCTTTATTACTGGTAGCACAGGTTATATCGGAACCAGGTTGATCAAGTCGCTTCTCAGCAGAAATCATCGGGTGATCGCCTTAATAAGAAAAGGAAGTGAATATAAAGTACCGGCAGGTTGCGAAATAGTGATTGCCGATCCATTTGATTCTACTATTTTTCAGAAATATATTCCGGAAGAGTCTGTATTTGTTCAGCTGCTTGGCGTATCTCATCCTTCTCCATCAAAAGCTGACCAATTCAAACAAATTGATCTGAAAAGTGTAAAGGCATCGGCAGATGCGGCATCGAATGCATCCGTTTCGCATTTTATTTATGTAAGTGTTTCAATGGTTCCTTCCAAAATTATGGAAGCGTACCAGTCAGCCAGGCAAGAAGGAGAGGAATACTGCTTGAGTAAAGGTCTGAATTGTACATTCATTCGCCCATGGTATGTAATTGGGCCGGGTCATTGGTGGCCTCTGTTGCTGTTGCCTTTTTATGGAATTGCCTTCCTGGTGCCATCATGGAGACAAAAAATTAGGGGAATGGGTTTGGTAACGATCACTCAAATGGTCAATACCCTGGTAAAAGCTGTAGAATCTGAACCGGGAAAGAAACGTATAGTTGACATTTACGGGATCAAAAAAAATTGAAGTTATTTTAATCTTACCCAACCTGCATTATCTACTTCCAGCTTATTTTCAGCCTGTAAAAATTCTATTACTTTCCAGGCTTTATCTTTTTTAAAGGAACCTAACTGATCCAACAATTCTTTTGATGGCAAAGGCTGGGGTGTCAAAACAGCTTGTATCCTTTCACTGATCTTTTCAAATTCTTTTTCGTCAATATCAACTTTTTTCTGTCGTAGGCAATTATCACAAACTTTACAAATATGAAGTTTTTCATCACCGAAATAAGCGCCGATCATTTTGCTCCGGCACGTCACTAACTCCTGCACATATTGGATTATGTTTCTAACTCTAACTGAAAAATTTTCTTTTCGTTTACTATACAATTCGAGATTCAGTGAAAGATCCTCAGTCCTTACACGGTTGCGGGAGAAGAAGACCTGTGGCGAATCCTTTTGCGGCTCGTAATGAATAATGCCATATTGATGTAAATGATGCAGATCTTTTTTGATGGCTTCAACATCTTTTTTTAATAAACGTATCAGTACCTTTTCAGAGATCGAAGCGGGAAAATCAAAAATGCCTTCATAGCCACGAAGTAAAGCCTTGATTGCCGGTTCTAATTCAGGATGTGCTTTTTCAAATTCATACAGCGATTCTTTATATGTTGTGAATTTTACTTTTGATGGGATAAAAACCTGTTCATTTAAGGTAAGCCAGTTATCCTGTTCCAGTGCTTTTAAAGAGTATAAGGCTGTGTAAGTATTCAACTTAAATTTTTTTACAAAATCACTGATGTCAAAATCATAGGAATTTCCCTCGCCACTGCCGGCAGGTATTTGTAAATAATTTACCACTGCCTGGTAAACATTTCTTATATCATCCATTGATGGATAACGAATGGTTGCTAAACCTTCCAATTCAGTTATATCATGTTCGTCGTATAATAACACAGCATATGATTTTTCACCATCACGACCCGCACGACCTGCTTCCTGGTAATAATTTTCCAAACAATCAGGAATATCGGCATGTATAACAGAACGAACATCCGGCTTATCTATTCCCATTCCAAATGCATTGGTACAAACGATCACTCTTGTTTTATTTTTTATCCAATCTTCCTGTCGTTTATTTCTTTCTTCCTGCGGTAAGCCAGCATGATAAAAATCGGAGGATATGTTTTGCAAACGAAGCAGGTCGGCAATTTCTTTGGTTCGTTTTCTGCTTTTGCAATAAACAATTCCGGATCCGGGAACTTTTTTCAGTATCCCGGTCACTTTATTGATCTTGGAATCCACTTTAAAAACACTATATGATAAATTCTTTCTTTCAAATGATTGCCTGAAGATCTTTTTTTCTTTGAACTCTAGTTTATCACAAATATCATCCTGTACTTCTTTAGTCGCTGACGCTGTCAACGCAAGTACAGGAACATCAGCTAATTCTTCTCTTAAAGCTGCGATCCTTAAATAGGGCGGCCTGAAATCATAACCCCATTGTGAAATGCAATGTGCTTCATCAACCGCAATAAGATTCACATGCATTCCGGGTAAGTATTCTTTGAATAAAGCTGTTTCTAATCTTTCAGGTGAAACATATAAAAACCTGCAATTACTTTCTGTTGCTATTTTTAAAGTATTGATCACTTCAGCCCGGCTCATCCCCGAATAAATTGCATAGGCTGTAATGTTTTTCCTGCGGAGATTTTCCACCTGGTCCTTCATTAATGCGATCAAAGGTGAAATGACAAGACATAATCCTTCTTTTGCTAAAGCGGGAACCTGGTAACATAAAGATTTTCCACCGCCTGTCGGCATTAATGCCAGCGTATCATTTCCTTCAAGAATAGAATTGATCACATCTTCCTGCAAAGGACGAAATGTATCATAGCCCCAGTATTCTTTTAATATTTTATGAATATCAGGCAAAGGATAAAGAATGATGAACGATGAAGTTAGTAAAAGAAATTATTCCACTTTCTTTACAAATAATCTCACTGAATTTATTGCCAGCACCACATCACTCAATCCCATAACCAATGCACCAAAGGTGGGAGTTAAAAACCCAAATGCAGCTACTGGAATAGCAACTATATTATAAGCAAATGCCCAGAAAAGATTTTGTTTGATAGTTAAATAAGTATGTTTTCCTAATCCAAGCGCCATGGGAAGTTTTTTTAATCCCTGGTTCATCAAAACAACCTGTGCACTTTGTACAGCAATTTGTGAAGCCTCACTCATTGAAATACCAATGGTAGCTTTAGCCAATGCCGGTGCATCATTAATCCCATCACCAACCATCGCAGTTGGAGAGGCAGCGTTCAACGCAGCGATCTTACTTAACTTTTGTTCCGGAGTTTGTTCGGCAATAACTTCATCAATATTCAATTGTTTTGCTAGCTCCTCGCATTTAGCACGACGATCCCCGCTCAATAAAATTGTTTTAATATTCTTACTATGTAAATAATTAATTACTGCTTTTGCTTCTGGTCTTATCTCGTCTTTCACATCAATCCAGCCAAGCAATTGATTATTCTTTATTATATAAACATTATGGTTATCTTCTTTAGTAAGTGCCTTTGCTACATTAAATGAACCTGCCCAAAATTCATTTCCCTCTTTATCTTTCGCTTTCATTCCAAGCCCTTTTATCTCTTCTATTTTCTCCCATCTTATTTCTTCTTTTATTTTCTCCGAAGTAGTTCTTTTTGACCATTCTTCAGTAATGCTTTTTGCTATGGGGTGATTTGAATATTTTTCCAGTGAGTAAGCGATCTTTTTAAATTCAGATTCTTCTCCATCCACAAACTTAAAACCAGAAACTACAAATTTCCCTGTTGTCAACGTTCCTGTTTTATCAAATACTACTTGTGTAATGTTCCTGAACATTTCAAGACTTGTTGCATTACGAAACAAAATTCCATTTTTTGCTGCCCGACCAAGCCCAACGGCAATAGCGGCCGGAGTTGCCAACCCCATGGCACAAGGACAAGCAATTACCAATATTGCAATGCTTCGCATTAAGGCGGTAGTAAAATTTTGAAAATAGATCCAGTTACCGATCAATGCTACTACGGCAATACCAATAACCAGCGGAACAAATATGCCGCTGATCTTATCAGCCAATTTTTGTACCGGTGGCTTTTCTCCCTGCGCCTGCTTTACCATATTAATGATACCCGAAAGAACTGTATCATCTCCTACGGCTGTAACCTGGGCTTTTATTGTTCCGTCTGTAATTACGCTTCCCCCGATCAGTTTATCTTTTGCATGTTTATGAACAGGAGCACTTTCACCCGTAACGATCGCTTCATTTACATGAGCATCGCCCCATAAGATCTTACAATCTATAGGAACCTGTTCACCACTTTTTATCAGGATAAGATCACCCACTCTTAACTGTGTGTTCTCAACCGGGAAAATTTGTTCCTGGTGCTGATCGTCAAATGCGATCATATTTGCCATTACTTTTTGCGATTTCACCAGCTTGTTCAATTCTCTTTGTGTAGATTGAATGGAAGCATCTTCTAAAAAATTACCCAGAAATACAAGAGTGATTATCGTTGCCGCAGTTTCATAAAATAGATAATTCTCCGGTTCTCCTATCAGGGTGCCATATAAACTGTAAATAAAAGCCGCTGTAGCTCCCAATGTGATCAGCACATTCATATTTGGCAAACCATTGCGTAAGCTTTTCCATGCACTTTTGCCAAAAAAACTCATACCAATGATATAGACAGGTAATGTTAAGCCTAATTGTAACCACGGATCCATTAACCAATGAATATGCACACCCGGTATCATGTGAAGCATCAACACTAAAGTAAAAGGCAGGCAAAATAAAAACCTTTGCAGGTGTGTTGACAAGAAAGGTTTTTTGTCACTTGCTTTTTGTTGCTGATCCGCTACATGATAACCGAGGTCATCTAAACCTTTTACCAGTTTTTCAGTAGCCGCATTTCCATTCAATTGAAAACTAACATCGCCACTCACTGAATTCACTTTCACATTTTTCATTCCTTGTTTTTCAAGGTATTTATGAATAGTAAGAGCACAACTGGCGCAATCCATTCCTTCTACTTTCCATTCTACTTTTTCCATAGTAATTCCTTTCTTTTAGAGTCTTCATTCTCCTCCAGGGAGGAGATAAAGAGGGGGTATTGTTGCAAATTCTGTTGCAAATTTACGGATTTAAGGCTTGCATGCCTATTAACTAATTGATAATCTTCTACACCCTGTTGCAATTCGCCAAATATCTTTGCCCGGTGGAAATAAACTATAAGCTGGATAATATTAAAAGTGCAGCCACCAAGTTTTGGAAAGCGATCGGTGATAAAAAGACGATTGCTATGCATGGTAATATGGGCGCCGGCAAAACAACTTTTATTCATGCACTCTGCGAGGCCAAGGGAGTAAAAGAAGTGATCAGCAGCCCCACTTTTTCCATCATCAATGAATATTCATTTCCCGGGGGAATGATTTATCATATTGACCTGTACCGGTTGAAAGATGAAGAGGAAGCCCTGCGTGCGGGGGTTGAGGATTGTCTTTACAGCAATCATATATGTTTTGTAGAATGGCCCGAAAAAGCTCCCGGTCTATTTCCAACGGATACCATACATGCTTTTATTGAGGTAGTAAATTCAGATACCCGCCACCTTACTTTAAAGGAATAAATAGTTATTTTTGATTCCCGGCTTATCTGTTACTATTAAGCTACGGTTGCGTCGCACTCTTCAACGTTCTGTATTTCTATTGGGCTTTTATTTCACGCAAAGAACGCAAAGGAGCAAAGTTCGCAGCGCTACATCGTTTGTTCATTGCGACCGCTGCGAGAAATTGATGAATAGAATTGATATTGTAAAAGTGAGCTCACAGAGTCCTGCCGACGATGCAACAGAAGCAAAATAGAATTCCAAAAAGCTGGTAACAAAAAAAATTACCGCAACCAATAACAGGCACCCCTCATGAGCCAGCAAAAACCAAGGATCAGTACATCATTCAGCTACGAAACACTTGAGGAAACGCTGGACATAAAACCCAAAGGAGCAAGATTACATATTGGTATTCCCAAAGAAATTGCTTTCCAGGAAAATAGAATTGCATTAACGCCTGATGCAGTAAGTGTGCTGGTAAGTAACGGGCATGAAGTAACGATAGAACATAATGCCGGTGAAGCTGCACATTTTCGTGATAAAGATTATGCAGAAGCCGGAGCAAAAATAGTATATGACCGGGCCGAAGTATTTAAAGCACCGATCCTGGTAAAGAGTGCACCGGTGATCGATGAAGATATTCCCTTGCTTCAACTGAACCAGGTGATCATTTCTCCTATTCATCTTTCCATTTTAAAAGCTGAACTGCTGCAGAAAATGATGGATAAACGCATCACGGCAATTTCATTTGAGAATTTACGTGATGACAGCGGTACTTATCCAATTGTTCGCAGCATGAGTGAGATCGCTGGCAGTGCAGTAATGCTGATCGCAGGACAATACCTTGGTTCTGCCAATCATGGAAAAGGAGTTTTGCTTGGCGGTATTTCGGGTATTGCACCTACAAAGGTGATTGTGATCGGGGCAGGCATTGTGGGTGAGTATGCAGCAAGAGCGGCATTATCATTGGGTGCCTCAGTAAAAGTTTTTGATAACAATGTTTATCGTTTAAAAAGATTACAGAATAATGTCGGGTATCGTTTATGGACATCAGTGATAGAACCGCGGATGTTATCAAAGCAATTGAAATCATGTGAAGTGGCTGTCGGCGCATTAGGTAGTGAAACAGGAAGAACACCCATGGTAGTAACTGAAGAAATGGTAAGCAATATGCGGCCGGGTTCTGTTGTCATTGATGTTAGCATTGATCGCGGTGGATGTTTTGAAACTTCAGAGATTACCAGTCATGAGCATCCTGTGTTTTTAAAATACGGCGTCATTCATTATTGTGTTCCAAATATCCCTTCTGGTTTTGCAAGAACAGCATCACAAGCGATCAGCAATGTATTGATGCCATTATTAATGGAAGCCGGTGATGAAGGTGGATTTGAAAATTTGGTTTGGCATCATATACATCTTCGCGGTGGAATCTATCTTTTCAAAGGAGCATTGACAAATTTTTATCTTGCGCAGCGATTTGACCTGAAGTACACTGATCTGAATTTATTGATTGCGAGTCAGCGGTAGTTACTTTTTATAATCGAAGATATTCAGCTTTTCTTTACAAAATTTATACTCTACCTCATCATTACTACTCACCACCACCATTCTATTTTTACAATACTCATTTATCAGATCATGATAAAGCTGAATGCCTGCAGCATCAAGATTGGTACAGGGTTCATCCAGCAAAATAACAGGCACATCAGAAAAAATAGCCTGGGCCAGTTTTACTCTTTGCCTCATGCCTGATGAATAATTACGTATTTGTTTATTCACTGCATTCTCCAAACCAAGAATAGAAATTATTTTCTGTAATGTGAGAGAGGGAAGAAATGGTTTAAAACCCGAATGGAAATTTAAAAATTCGATCAATGTCATTTCTTCTACAACTTCCAAATAGGGAGCACAAATAGTAACATGTTTGTACACTTCTTCATTTGGACATTGAGCATTGACCATTGACCATTGACCATTTCCTTCATTCAACTGCATTGATCCGCTTAATACTTGCAGCAATGTACTTTTACCCGAGCCATTTGGCCCAACAATAGCATATGATCGTCCTGCAGAAAACTCGTAGGTAAGATGGCGAAAGATCCAGTCGCGGTTGAAGCGTTTGCCCGCATCAGTCAGCGATATCTTCATCCACACTGTTTTTGGTGAAGCGTTTTATTATACCGCGGTTTGATTCGCGGATAAATGTTACAATTTCATCTCTTTCATCTGTGGCATCAAATTCTTCTTCTAAATATTCAATGGCCTGTGTTGTATTCAATCCTTTATTATAAATACAACGGTAAATATCAAGTATATGATTGATCTTTTCTACCCCAAATCCTCTTCTTTTTAAACCAATAGAATTTACACCGGCATAAGAAAGCGGGGTTCTGGCTGCCTTTATATATGGCGGTACGTCTTTACCTACCAACGAACCACCACTTAAGAATGAATGCTGGCCGATGCGGACAAACTGGTGAACAGCTGTCATACCTCCGAGTATTGACCAATCTCCAATTGTAACATGACCAGCTACCTGAGTGTTATTACTCATGATACAGTTGTTACCAACAATGCAGTCATGTGCAAAATGGCAATAAGCCATGATAAGGCAATTCCTGCCGATAACTGTTTTTTCCCTGTCAACTGTACCACGATTGATGGTTACAAATTCACGGATGGTTGTATTATCGCCAATGATCACCTGTGAGTATTCACCCTGGAATTTCAGGTCTTGCGGAATAGCAGCGATAACAGCACCGGGGAAAATGCGGCAATTCTTGCCAATTCTTGCCCCTTCCATGATGGTTACATTCGATCCTATCCAGGTGCCATCACCAATCTCCACATCCTGGTGTATAACGGTAAAAGGGTCAACCTTTACATTGGTAGCCAGCCTGGCATTTGGATGAATATAAGTATGGGGATGAATCATTTAATAAAAGTCTCTCCCGGCAATTCCGGGAGAGGCGGGGCAAAGTTAATTGTTAATGCTTAACATAGAATTTTTTTTAAAAGCCGGGATTTTAAGGTTGTATTGTAGCAATAGCTTGATCTATGTTAAGGCTTTTCGCTATTTGTATTGTAAATTTGCAGACTAATGCATAACCCTCCGGATATATTATCATTGGCTTACCGACAAACTCTATTGCAGGATCAATTCACATTATTGCAAAATAAAGTGAGGCTGATCCCAGGTTCGGTTCAATACACCATTAACAGGTATCATAATAATGGTAACTGGAATATGGAGGATATGGGAATGCTTGTATATCATTATGAGAAAAGCAGCCCCAAAGAAAATTATCTTGAGCTGAAGTTCTGTATTTCCGGTAATGTGTATTGCCGCCAGAAAGATGTGGAATGTGATATGTGTAAATTCAGTGCATCAAAAACCTGTGTGGAAAGAGTGGAAAGTGTTGATGTGATGAGCTTTCGTTTTTCGCCTGCACACATATCCCAGTTTGTAACAAGAAAGGGAAATGAGATATTGAGTGATGATGTATTGAAATTCAAGCATCGTTCTTCTTTTACCAAATTACTTCCTATCTGTGGTAAAACAAGATTTGTACTGGAGGGATTACTCAATCATACTTACACTGACAGCCTTGAGAATATTTATATCAATGCGCAAACCCAAATGTTGCTTTTATATAGTTTGGATTGCATGTTGGGAGAAAAAGAGATTGATGTTGTTAACTGTAAGTTTTTAGCAAACGAAGCTGATCGTGATAAAATAACAAAAGCAAGAGAGATTCTGATCCAGCATATTGGCGAGCCGATCACAATTAAAGAATTAAGCCGGAAAGTGGCAATCAATGAATGTTACCTGAAAAAAGGTTTCAAAGAAATGTTTGGTACCACCATCTTTGATTTTTATCAAAGCCAAAGGATGGAACATGCAAAATATTTATTGTATGAAAAGGGATTGAGTGTAACTGAGGTTTCTATGTTGCTTGGTTATTCTTCTATCTCACATTTTTCTACAGCATTTAAAAAACATACTGGGCTTAAACCTTGTGAATTATTATTTAGAGCTTAAACCAACACATTGAAAGTAATCGCTTTCATACTATCTGCCTATTTAGTTTTTCTTATTGCTGTTCCCTGTTGTTCATTTGATAATTGTCCCGAAGAGAAGACGGCACAAACTGCAGATCATGAAAATGGTGATGAAGGTTTTGGCAGTTGTTCTCCTTTCTTTACATGTACAAGTTGTTCCGGTTTTACGGTTACTGCTTCAATCATAAATGCCGGATTCATTCCCTTTGCTCCCAACAATCAATACCCGGCTTATATCGTTTCTTTGGTGCCGGACATTAGTTATGATTTCTGGCAGCCACCTAAGCTTGTTTGATAATCAATAATCAATGTCAACAAGTTTTTAAAATAATCATTTACCTATGCAACGATTTTTTTTAGTTGCAGTAATACTTGTAATAAGTCTTGCTGCATCAGCACAACATACATTTAAAGCAAAAATTATTAATAAAGAAACTGGCGAAGCTGTCACTGGTGCCTCTGTAACTATTGAAGGGCTAAAAAGAACAATAGCGGCTGATACTGCAGGGGCTGTTTTAATAAAAGATATTGCCGCCGGAAAATATAAGATCAAAATAAGCTCAGTTGGCTATGCTGAAAAAGCAATTGAATATGATTTCCCGCCAGATCATGATGTAGTAATAGAGATGGAAGCAGAACATGAAGAGGAAGAAGAAGTCGTTATTCAATCAACAAGAAGTACAAGAACTATCCGTGATATTCCAACAAGAGTTGAATTTGTAGCCGGCGAAGAGCTGGATGAAAAAGCAAATATGAAACCAGGTGATATCAGAATGGTATTGAATGAAAGTAC
>FKKE01000395.1_pt2 | contig 21736 bp, 22 predicted proteins | sample 1106331 | NCBI WGS metagenome assembly FKKE01 (sample SAMEA3931202, study PRJEB13176) | freshwater metagenome | biome: Drinking water system; feature: drinking water; material: freshwater | place: China | collected 2013-02-06
TTCTATCCTCCTTCCACCTGATAAAATCTTCTTCACGCTGAAATAAGATCAGTAAAGGAAAAATGACTGCGGCTAACAAAAGAGGATTTTTCATGGCTTTATTCCAAACAGCAAGTTGGGGAAAAAAAATTAAACAGTTTCTTAAAAAATAAAGCCCCGGGTTTAACCGGGGCGGGCAAGCAACATTAGATCATTTGAGCTATCCGGATATTTTGGGAGCAGCCGAAAGCACTTCCGCAGAAACACCGGCTGCAAATTTTTCAAAATTATTTATGAATAAACCTCCAAGGCACTTAGCTTTTTCGTCATAGGCATTTTTGTCTGTCCAGGTATGGCGGGGATTTAATAATTCAGAAGGAACACCCGGACAGGAAACAGGCATTGCAACACCAAATACTTCATGAAGCTGGTATGATACATTATCAAGTTTTCCTTCCAGGGCTGCAGTGATCATAGCACGGGTATAGGAAAGCTTCATTCTTTTACCAACGCCATACGTGCCGCCAGTCCAGCCGGTATTGATCAGCCAAACATTTACTTTATTCTCCTGCATTTTCTTTCCAAGCATCATTGCATATTTCCCAGGATGTAAAGGAAGAAAAGGAGCTCCAAAGCAAGCACTGAATGTTGGCTTTGGTTCTGTAATTCCTGTTTCTGTGCCCGCCACCTTTGCTGTATAACCACTGATGAATTGATACATCGCCTGGCCCGGAGTAAGCTTTGCTATCGGTGGCAGCACACCAAAAGCATCACAGGTAAGAAAGAAAATATTTTTTGGCAAACCGCCAATAGAAGGCTCTAATGCATTACTGATAAAATGTAAAGGATATGAAACCCTCGTATTTTCTGTAACAGATGCATCTTCAAAATTTATTTTATTTGTTCCGGGATAAAATTTTGTATTCTCAACCAAAGCGCCATGACGAATGGCCTGGAAGATCTCCGGCTCTTTTTCTTCTGTAAGATTTATACATTTTGCATAACAGCCACCTTCAAAATTGAAAATATTATCATTGGTCCATGCATGTTCATCATCACCTATCAGCATGCGGTTGGGGTCGGCGCTAAGAGTTGTTTTACCCGTACCACTTAATCCAAAGAATACGGCAGTATCACCTTTTTCACCCATGTTAGCACTGCAGTGCATGCTCAATACATTTTTTTCTTGTGGTAAAATGTAATTGAGAATTGTAAATATCCCTTTCTTCATTTCACCTGTATAACCGGAGCCGGCAACCAGAATCATTTTGTGTTTAAATGAAACAAGAGAAACATTGTGTTGGCGAATGCCACACTCTTTTGCATCAAGCTTCAAACCCGGGCAGGCAATCACATGCCATTCCGGAACAAAGTTGTCAAGCTCTTCTTCCGTCGGTCTTAAAAACATGTTGTAAGCAAAAAGGTTGCTCCATGGTTTTTCATTCACCACACGAATATTCAAGCGATATCGGGGGTCGGCACAGGCATAGCAATCTCTTACCCACAATNNGCTTATCAATGTAATCCATCATCTTTTTATAGATGGCCTGGTAATATTTTTCTTCAATGGGTAAATTGAACTCACCCCAATGAACTGTGTTCTCCGTTACTTCATCCTTTACAATAAACTTGTCTTTTGGACTTCTACCCGTGAATTCACCTGTATTAATAACCAGGGCCCCGGTATCACTTAATCTGCCTTCGCCAAGTCGAAGCGTATCAAGCACCAGGTCACCGGGGGAAGTTTGATAATGAACGTTTTCGGAGAACTTTACAAAAGATTTCATGAGGTTTTTTAAGGGAGCAGGAACAGTCGTTAATAACATAGCCAATCGTTTAAATTTATTCGGGGCAAAGGTAGGGCAAGAACCCTATTCAAAACAAACAAGTGTTCGTGACACACATTACCAGCCGCATCCAATCAAAAATAGCCTGCGGTTAAACTCATTGATTAATAGTAGTATTGCAAAAATCTTTGTTGAGGATTTTTTTCATTGAGAATTATCAACTTTTGGAGAAAAGACAAGAGCTTGACAGGAATACAGGATTTATCTTTAAAAACATTTTTTACAATGAAATACCAGCCACTTAATCCACAAATTTTTATTCAAAACCGCCAACGATTTATAAAGGAATTGGCACCCAACTCGATCGCCGTTTTTAACAGCAATGATGAATTGCCAATGAATGCAGATGCATTACATAAATTCAAACAAAACGCTGATTTGTTTTGGCTGACCGGAATTACACAGGAAGACACCATGCTGATCCTTTTTCCTGACAACCCGGAAAAAAAATTCCGCGAAGTGCTGGTACTGGTTCGCCCAAATGAATTAAAAGAAAAATGGGATGGAAAAAGATTGCGTAAAGAAGAAGCCACTGCCATTTCGGGTATTGAAAATATTGTATGGTTGGATAGCATCGAAGCTTTCTTACAAAAATGGATACACTGGAGTGATAATATTTATTTAAATACAAATGAGCATGACCGCAAAGCCAATTGGGTACCGGTAAGAGATTATCGATATGCGGAGGAAATGAAAAGAAAATATCCGTTGCATAATTATAAGCGGAGTGCTCAAATATTAAAACGACTACGTGCTATTAAAACCCCCTTAGAAGTAGATGTAATGCAAAAAGCGATCGATATTACAGATCGTACTTTTCGCCGCTTGTTAAGGTTTATTGAGCCGAATGTTTGGGAATATGAGATAGAAGCAGAGATTTATCATTCTTTCCTGATGCAAAGAGCTACCGGCCCTGCTTATGGCAGCATCATTGCAAGTGGCGACAGGGCAAGAATATTGCATTATGTTTCCAATAACCAGCAATGTAAAAATGGCGAAATGATATTGATGGATTTTGGCGCAGAATACGGATGTTATAATGCAGATCTCACAAGGACGATACCTGTAAATGGAAAATTTACAGCAAGACAAAAGAAAATTTATAATACCTGTCTTGATCTGCATAATCAATGTAAGGAAATGCTGAAGCCGGGAATTTCAATTATGGAGTATCATGAAAAAGCTGGTGATATTGCAACAGAATTGTTTTTGAAAGTGGGGTTGTTGAAAAAATCGGAGGTAAAGAACGAAGACCCTGAGAACAGGGCTTACCGCAAATATCTTTATCATGGTATTTCACACCATTTGGGTGTTGATGTTCATGATCTTGGCACCATGACAGACCCGATAAAACCCGGAATGGTTTTTACTGTGGAGCCCGGAATTTATATTGAAGAAGAAGGAATGGGAATACGAATTGAAAATAATGTTTGGATAACAAGGAATGGTAATAAAGACCTGATGAAGAATATCCCGATTACTGTGGAGGAGATTGAAATGTTGATGAAGAAATGAATGTGCTGATCTGCCAATAAGCAAATTTGCAAATGATTGCTGCATTTACCTATTAACCCATTTACTTTGCAATAGATGAAACAAATCCCCAACTTTTTTACTCTACTGAATCTTTTTTTAGGAACTATAGCCATCATTTTTATTTTACAAACAGGCAATTCAATTGTTTTTCTGAATGACCAGGGCTATTCTGTGGTCGATCTTCCGGAAAAAATTACCTGGGGTTCAATACTTATTTTTTGTGCAGCTGTTGTTGACTTCCTTGATGGGTTCCTGGCCAGGCTTTTTAAAGCGACATCAGCAATGGGTAAGCAACTTGATTCATTAAGTGATGTAGTAAGCTTTGGTGTAGCCCCTTCATTAATAGTGTACCAGTTGTTAAGAATAAGTTTTGCACAGGAAGAAGAGGGCTTAGATGTTTCAATCGCTTTTCTATTACCGGCATTAATCATCGCTTGTGCTGCTGCGTGGCGCTTGGCAAAATTTAACCTCGATGAATCCCAGCAATTTTCTTTTAAAGGGTTACCAACACCGGCTGCAGGATTATTCATAGCATCATTACCTCTTATTCTTCATTATTCATCCGGAGCGATTAATCTTACTGACTATGTGCTCAATAAATGGATACTATATTTAGTCATCATCATTATTTCATTTTTAATGGTCAGCAACCTGCCATTGATGAGTTTTAAATTCAAAGACCTTAGTTTTAAAAATAATTTCCCAAAATATCTATTGATCATTTTAGGAGTGATTTCAGCCATTTTCTTAAAATGGATCGCTGTTCCTGTTATTCTTGTAGTGTATGTTATAGTATCTTTGATCTTTAAAAATAAACAAGCATGACATATACAATTCAGATAAAAGTGATGCCACTAAAGGAATTATTGGATCCGCAGGGCAAGGCCGTAATGGGTGGGCTTCAGAATCTTGGACTCAGCGGGGTTCAGGATGTGAGAGTAGGGAAAAATATAACCCTTCAAATAAATGCGAACACAGCGGATGAAGCCAAGCAAATGGCGGAAGAAGCCAGTAAGAAATTATTGGCAAACCCAGTAATGGAATATTTTGAAGTATCAGTGAATTAAAGCTCTGAGCTATTAGCTGCGAGCTGCGAGCCGCTCGAAGCTCATAGCTCGAAACTCATAGCTTATGTTATATGTCGTTCCCACTCCTATTGGTAATCTAAAAGATATTACTCTCAGGGCATTGGATGTGCTGAAGGAGGTTGACCTGATTCTTGCTGAAGATACCCGGAACACTTCACATCTTTTGAATAATTACGGAATTACAAAACCTATTTCTCCTTATCACCAGCATAATGAACATAAAGTATTAAATCATTTAATTGAGCAGTTGGCTGCCGGCAAAAAAATAGCATTGGTTACTGATGCCGGCACCCCAGGTATTTCAGATCCTGCCTTTTTATTGATAAGGGAATGTATCAGGGAAAATATCAAAACGGAATGTTTACCCGGTGCCACTGCATTTGTTCCTGCTTTGGTCAACAGTGGTATTCCCTCAAACCGTTTTGTGTTTGAAGGTTTTCTTCCCATAAAAAAAGGAAGACAGTCACTTTTAAATTCATTAGCTGAGGAAGAGAGAACCCTGCTCTTTTATGAATCGCCAATGCGGCTTGTGAATACATTAGAAGAATTCATCAGGATTTTTGGCGAAGACAGGCAATGCTGCATCAGCCGGGAACTCACAAAAATGTTTGAAGAAAATAAAAGAGGAACATTGAAAGAAGTATGTGAGTACTTCAGGCAAAAAACGGTAAAAGGGGAGATCGTAATTGTGGTCCAGGGAAAAAATTAGCATGTCATTTTCTTTCCCCAACATATTCATGAATCTTTACTAAGTAATTATTTTTTCATTATTACACTAAAGTGGTATTGGTTCATACCTCTTTTCATCTGTATATTCGTTTTTTCCTTCCAGGATCTTTTGAAAAACAAACCAAAGGCATTGATAGTAGTGCATTATTAATTGTATAAGCACTGCTAATGATCAAAGAAGCATTAAGCTTCCTCGAGAAAGAATTAAGAAATTATCTTTCTGTAAAACTTAACTCAGGAAGCGAGGAAGTCATTAAGGTTGGCAACATTGTCAAGGTACTTGACGGCGATGGCGATACATCCACAAATGCAGCCCGTGCATTAATATCTATCGTAAACATAGAGGAAGATCGCCTTTCTAAATCCCCCGATAATTACCGGAAAGTTGATGATAAGATCGTTTACAAAAATCCAAGGATCTACCTCAATCTTTACTTATTAATAGCAGCAAAGCAAACAGATTATAGTGAGGCATTAAAAGTTCTTTCTTTCATTATCCAGTTTTTCCAGCACAAATCTGTTTTTGATATTCAGAATAGCCCCTTGCTTGAACCAAAGATCGAAAGACTGGTACTTGACCTTCACACGTTGAATTTTGAACAAATGAATCATCTCTGGGGCATATTGGGTGGCAAGTATGTTCCCAGTGTATTATATAAAATGAGGGTGGTGGGTATTGAAGAAGAAGCGGGAGATTCTATCGGCGAACCAATAATGGAAATAGGAATAAATGCAATGGGCAAAACACAATTAGGCTCATGTTTTTCATTCATTAATGAAACAACAACAGGTATCGGTTGTATCTCCAGGTTCTCAATGGCATTGCTGCACCATTTGTTCAAAGCTTCATTAGTAACAAATCCTCTTTTTAAAACAAGATTGGGATAAGTGGAACGTATCGGCAGTTTATATGTGAACCGATTCTCACCGCCTTCTGTAATGCTTTCCGTTTCCAGGTCAACGCTTATACCCGATACATCCTGGAAACCGATGTTCACAGGATTTCCCGGAAACTGGAATTGTACATTGAAATGAAATCCAACAGGAGGATATGTTGCCATACAATTACACTGCTTCGATAATTAAACCTTCATGAGCTAATTCAAGTGTAAAAAGGATAAGTGAAGGAGAAGAAGAACATTGTGCAGATTTTAATTATGCATTTGTTCATTTCCCCATGCCCAATGCACAGGAAAGACACCGGCTTTGGAAAAAAGCTTTGCCTGTTTCTGTTAACTCAAATGGTGGATTGGAATTAGAAAAATTAGCTGAACAATTTGAATTAAGTGGCGCTTCAATTGTCAATATAATGCAATTTGCAACATTAAAAGCCCTGAGCAAGGAAAATAAAGAGCTGGCTCATGATGATCTTGTTGAAGGCATCCGTAAAGAAATGAGAAAAGAAGAAAAATCATTTTAATTTCTTATCAATTAGCTAATAATTTTTAAGCTACCGTTTACAACTCGATTTCTTTGTATTTTCGGCGTTACATAAATACTTTTTCATGAAAAGATTTTTTCTTGCAGTGCTGTTTTGTACTTCTGCAATCACTGTTTTTTCACAATCCGATCGCTGGCAGCAACGAGTGAAATATACGATGAACATAGATATGAATGTGCAGACAAATCAGTTCAAAGGAATACAAAAACTCGAATATTCAAATAATTCCCCCGATACACTTACCCGTGTTTTTTATCATTTATACTTTAATGCATTTCAGCCAAACAGCATGATGGATACAAGAAGCCGCATTCTTGGACAAACAACTTTTGGCAACAGGCAGGATTGGGACCCAAGAGTAAAAGATAGAATTTTGAACTTAAAACCAGATGAGATCGGTTATCATAAGATCATTTCTTTAAAAATGAATGGCAGGCCACAACAGTTTGTGATGCATGAAACAATTTTGGAAGTGAAACTTGATAAGCCAATACTTCCTGCAACAAAAGTTGTATTTGAAATGGATTTTGAGTCACAGGTTCCCTTGCAGGTACGAAGAAGCGGTAGAGATAATCCCAATACAAAAGTCCGGTATTCAATGAGCCAGTGGTATCCAAAGATCTGTGAGTATGATCAGCAAGGATGGCATCCTACGCCTTATATAGCAAGAGAGTTTTATGGAGTGTGGGGAGATTTTGATGTTACGATCAATATCGACAGATCATATATACTCGGTGGCACCGGTTATTTACAAAATGCTGACCAGGTAGGTTTTGGTTATGAAAAACAGGGAGCAAAAGTTCCGGCACCAAAGACTGATAAATTAGCCTGGCGTTTTCTTGCACCAAACGTTCATGATTTTGCCTGGGCTGCTGATCCCGGATTTGTACATAAAACAAGAAAGGTAAGAGAAGATCTGACCTTTCATTTATTATACAAGCCGGGTAGAATTGCTGCAAAAGAATGGGAAGATATCCTGGATGATGCAGAAAAAGCTTTGCCTTTTATTGAAAAAAATTTTGGGCCATATCCATATAAACAATTTTCTTTTATACATGGTGGTGATGGTGGTATGGAATATCCCATGGCTACCTTATTAGCCGGTCCCGGTGCTTGGCTGCATGAATGGCTGCACAATTGGTATTATGGCATGTTGGGAACTAATGAATCGTTGTATGCCTGGATGGATGAAGGTTTTACTGAATTTGCTACGGACAGGACAATGGCATTTCTTCAAAACTATAATGGATTTGCACATGAAGATAATTATAACAGTTACTATTCATTGGTAAGAAGCGGGAGAGAAGAACCATTGACAACTCATGCTGATCATTTTAATACGAATCTGGCATATGGAGCAGCGGTTTATTCAAAAGGATGTGTGTTCGTTTCTCAACTTGGCTATATTGTTGGCGAGGAAAATTTACATAGGATCATGCTTGAATATTATCGCCAGTGGAGATTCAGGCATCCGGATGTGAATGATTTTGTAAGAATAGCAGAAAAAGTAAGTGATATGAAACTGGATTGGTACAAGGAGTATTGGATCAATTCAACTAAAACGGTCAACTACAGCATTGACAGCTTATGGGAAGAAGGAGGAAAAACAAAGATCAGGATAAGAAGACAGGGAATGATGCCCATGCCGATAGATTTTCAATTAACATTCAAAGATGGCAGTAAAGAGCTCCATTATGTTCCCATGTATTTAATGTTTGGGCAAAAACCGGTTGAAGATCCTTCTGTTCAGCGGAAAGTTTATGAGCCATGGAAATGGACACATCCTACTTACACAATTGAATCTTCAAGGAAGCTTACTGATATACAAATCGGAGAAATAGATCCTTCGCAGCGTTTGGCTGATACTGAAAAAAAAGACAATAAGATCGATTTGTCCGCGATAAAATAAAAATTGAAAAACCCGGAAATTACTCCGGGTTTTAAGACATCTCGCTATATGTCTAAAGGTTTATGATCAATGGCTGGTGGCTTAGGGACCTTCAAAATATAGGGTGAAATTAAATGCATGGCCCCTGGCCAGCAATACCACTTTAGTGGTATTTTTTATGTGAATTAGGAAAAATTGGGGAAAATCAACGGCCAAAATATTTGTTTACCGCTTCAACCCGGTTGGTCACATGCAGCTTTTCATAAATATGGTAAACATGTTTTCTTACCGTTTCGGGGCTGATAAAAAGAACACTGGCTATTTCTTTATACATTAAGCCCCGGGAAAGCTCTTCCAATATTTGCCTTTCCCGATGCGATAACTGGTCGATCACTGTATTTGCAGGAGAAACAGGTTTATCTCTGAAAGCAAATACCACTTTTCTTGCTATCTGGCTGCTCATAGGGGCGCCACCTTCATGCAATTCTTTTATTGCTTCTAAAAGTTTATGAGGTTCTGTTTTTTTAAGAATATAACCACTTGCACCTGCGCTTAAAGCTTCAAAGATCTTTTCATCATCTTCATACACGGTGCACATCATAAAATTTGTAGAAGGCATCAATGGTTTAAGCTGTCTTACACAATCAATCCCGCTTTCGCTTTCCCCAAGATTAATATCCATCAGCACTACATCAGGTTTCATCAATGGTATCCTGGTTATTGCTTCGGCAGCATTACTCATAACCCCTATACATTTATATCCAGCAGCGGAAGAAACGATCTCTTCAAGGGCTTGCCTTAATTCGCTTACATCATCAACAATACAAACGCTGATGTCTTTCATGTTTCAAAGGTAAGTGGAGGATAAACCTGGCCAATACCACTTTCCGGTAATTTTTACCGGGGAACATATAGTAAGTATTTCATCTTAAAGTATTCTTCATTGAATATCTCAGATATCTCCATGATTCGGGGTCTTGTACCGCTATCATGAATTTCATGGGTAAGATCGCCGCCTTTCAGGCAGATGAGTCCGGGTACAGGAAGTTCGGAGTTCGAAGTTCTGAGTTCTGAGTCGGATATTGACTCCGAACTCCCGGCTACCAACTCATGACTTTTTTTCAAAAGAGGCTTACTCCATTTCCATAATTCTTTAAGGGGGGCTACTGCACGGGAAACAACAAAATCGAATTTCCTGTTCCTGATCTCCTCTGCACGGATATGTTGCGTAGTTATATTTTTTATTCCCGCTGCAAGCGCAATTTCATTTACCACTTTTAATTTTTTGGCAATGCTGTCAACAAGGTGAAGTTTTATACCAGGAAAAAAAATGGCTAAAGGAATTCCGGGAAAACCGCCGCCGGTACCAAGATCAATTATTTCCATGCCGGGTTTAAATTCAAAAACGGCTGCTATAGCCAGCGAATGAAGCACATGTTTTTCATATAGTCCTTCAATATCTTTTCTTGAGATCACATTGATCTTGTTGTTCCAGTCTTTATATAATGGTTCTAATACAGCAAATTGTTTTACCTGTTCAGGTGTAAAATCAGAAAAGTATTTAGTAATGATCTGCATTTTGCAGGGGATAGAATTCATAATTAATGATACCGGCTATGAACACCAAACTCCTAACTCACGGCTGTTTCTTAGTTCCAGCTTCTCCGTGGTTTTTGCCACAGCGATCTTGCAAATATGATGTAATAAAAGAACATCCAGATATCAAGGAAGAGAAATAGTGGCCATAGATCTTTTTCATTTAATTTTTTCATAGCAAAAAAATAAATGAAGGCCTGGGTGATAAACCGAATACCGAAAACGATCAAAGCAAGTTTCCAGCTATACAAAAGGACAGAAGCAATGAATAAAGGATAAAAAAAGAATTGAGTGAAGGTATAAAGACCCAATAAGAATTTATGAACAGGCTTATAATATTTAGCCGTTGTATAATGCCTGTACTTTTGTTTTATCCAGCTACGCCAGGTTTTTTTTGGGATCGATAATGTTGCCGCATCTTTATCAATAACCACAGCAACATTTTTCCGGTTTGCGGATTTATTTACAAACAGGTCATCATCACCACCCGGAATATGATTTATGGAAGAAAATCCTTTTTGCCTAAAGAACAATCCTTTTTTATAGGAAAGGTTTCTGCCCACACCCATGTATGGCAATCCCGCTAAGGCAAAAGATAAATATTGTATGGCTGAATGAAAAGTTTCAAATCGAATCAGTTTATTCAATAATCCCGGTCGTTTATGATAACCCCCATAACCCAAAACGATCTCCACACCATCATGATAGGCATCCTGCATTTTTTGCACCCAATGTTCGCTGGCAGGTACACAATCGGCATCTGTAAGAAGCATTATTTCATGGTTAGCTTCCTTTATCCCAATACTCAAAGGATATTTTTTTCCATTGATAAGCTTTGCCTCCTGTGTAAGTTCTACAATATGTAACCGGTCCTTAAAAGTTTTCTTTAATTCCTGTAAAATATATTTTGAATCATCAACAGAATTATCATTTACTGCTATTACTTCATACGTAGATGGATACTCCTGTACCAATAAACCGGGAAGATGGCGGGCCAGGTTCTCATCCTCATCTCTTGCACAAACAATAACTGATACGGGATGTTGCTGCCGCTTACTTCTTTTTTTCTTTTTATAAAATGCCACCCTGCTGAAGAACCACCAATAATAGAATAACTGGACAAGGGTAACTGCTGAAAAAGCGTAAAAGATGACCTGCCACCAATTGATGTTGTGTAAAAATGTAAGATCCATAGTTGCTTGCGCTGCGAAAATAACAAAGAACCTCTTTAAAGGTCTTAATTTGATTTCACAAATGTTGAAAAGAAGAGCTTTTAATTCTCAATATTTTATCTTGCAGCCTTTATGCCCGCATTACAATTTGAATTAGAGCATACGGAAAATCATTCCAAAGCAAGAGCCGGAAAGATCACGACAGATCATGGTGAAATTTTCACTCCTGTATTCATGCCTGTTGGAACGGCAGGAACTGTAAAAGCGGTTACTCAGCATCAGCTTACCAATGATGTAAAAGCACAGATCATTTTGGGTAATACGTATCATTTGTATTTGCGTCCGGGTCTTGAAACAATTGAAAAAGCAGGTGGGCTTCATGAATTTCTTAATTGGAAAAAGCCGATACTGACTGATAGCGGCGGTTACCAGGTATTTTCATTAGCAGGAACAAGAAAGATAAAAGAAGAAGGCGTTACATTCCAAAGTCATATTGATGGCAGCAGGCATTTATTTACACCGGAAACTGTGATCAACATTCAGCGAAGCATTGGTGCCGATATTATTATGGCATTTGATGAATGTCCGCCCGGCGGCAGTGATCATAAATATGCAAAGAAAAGTATGGAGCTTACACATCGCTGGCTCGACAGGTGTGTTGCCCAATTCAATTCTGCAACTGATAAATATGGGTACTCACAAAATTTGTTTCCCATAGTACAAGGTGGAGTTCATAAAGATCTGAGAAAAGAATCTTGCGAATATATTGTTTCAAAAAATGCACCTGGTAATGCAATTGGCGGATTAAGCGTTGGTGAGCCCGAACATACCATGTATGAGATCTGTGAACTTTGTTGTGATCTTTTACCCGAACATAAACCCCGCTACCTGATGGGTGTTGGCACTCCCTGGAATATTCTGGAATGTATAGGTCTTGGCATTGATATGTTTGATTGTGTAATGCCAACAAGAAATGGCCGCAATGCTATGCTGTTTACAACAAAAGGCATAATAAATATTGATAATAAAAAATGGGAGCATGATTTTTCTCCGATCGATGATGGATTTGATTGTGAAGTGAGCAATTATTACAGCAAATCCTATCTCCGGCATTTGATAAGATCAAAAGAAATACTCGGGCTTACCATTGCCAGTATACATAATCTTGCTTTTTATATGTGGTTGGTAAAGGAAGCAAGACAAAAGATCAATGAGGGAGATTTTATCTCCTGGAAAAACAGCGTCATTCCTCATTTAAAGCAAAAGGTATAGCTCCAAAATACCACTAAAAGGTAATTGTTTTCAGTTGCCCGCCTTCCTACCTTAGTTTGCAAACATGGCACCTTAATCTTCTTTTATGGAACTTGTATTGAACCGCACTACACGGACCAATAGGTCAACTATCAGCGAACTTACCGTTAACGGAGTATTTGAGTGTTTTATTTTAGAAGATAAAGACCGGGGCCTGCGGCAGGGAATGACGCTTTCTGAATTAATGGCTTTAAAGATCAAAACAAGAACAGCAATTCCTTCAGGCCGGTATGAAATTGTCGTGAACTTCAGTGATCGTTTTCAAAAAATGTTACCGTTGTTGTTAGATGTTCCGGCATTCGCCGGCATTCGCATTCATCCTGGCAATACTGATACAGATACGGAAGGATGTCTTTTGCCGGGGAAAACAAAATCACCTGACATGGTTGGCAGCAGCCGTGCAGCATTTACAGTATTGTTTGATAAGATAAAAGCGGCGATACAAAGAGAGAAAGTATTTATAACAGTGAAATAAAAACCGGGAAGCCGAAAACGGGATACAGAGTAGGCGAAAAAAACAAAAAACCAATGACTGAAGTCCAATTTGATCCCAAAGAAGGAAAGCTATGGGCAACAATTGAAATGAAGGGATTATATCGAATTTATTACAGATTTACACTATGGTCAATGGTGCAAAACAAACCTGTTATATTAACCGAACCCCCATTTGTAAATAACAACATAACACCACATGATGATTTCTTACAAGTAAGGAATGATTTTGCACCGAATGAACCAGTTGCAAAACATGATGGGAGAGAAATTTTTGTAGAATATAATCTTGTAAATACAGGAGATGATAATGGATATAATCTTGATGTAATTATAAGCCAGGGGAAGACTTACAAAACATCTGTTGAAATTGGAAGAGATCATTTGGAAGGCGACATGGGTGGAAATAACTCGAAAGATGAGTATTCAGTAATTAAGCTTAAAAAAGTATGATTATGAGAAGGGTCATTAATTTTTTTTTATTATTGGTAGTTATACAAACTAATACAGCAGCTCAGGACGATATTTTATCTGACAAGTATAAGCTCGATTTTTTTGTTCCTGATATTCCGGCATTTAAAGCTCTGAACATAGATGCTTCTGATATTTTAAGACCAAGCGATGTAAAAAAATTTGCTGTAATGCTTTCCCCTTTTTATAATAATGGAAAGCCAGGGATTCCGAAAAATTTTGCTCTTGAATTCGCTCCATGGAAAATTCAGTCAAAAAATTGGTTACTGTCAGACTATTATAAAAATGGATTAAAAAGATTAAGCTATAATTCATCATTTAGTATTGGTGCTGTAAGTGACTCAACAGATCATCCTTCAAAAGTTGCTCTCGGATACCGGTTTTCAATTTTATCGAAAAATGCAGATCCGATCAGATCAGATTTTATAACTCAACAGTTGGATGCTAATTTACCAGGAAGATTTTTGCGGGGTGATCTTGTCACATTTTGGCTTACTAAAATAGTTTCACAACTTCCGTCATATTATTTATCACATAAGGATGAATTTAGAACTTTCCTTACAAAAATTGAAGCTGAAGTAGCTAAGAAAGGGCTTGAGAATGATCCTTCGTGGTTTGCATTAAAAGAAAATCTTCAAAATGTTTTTGGAGAAAAATTTAAGATGAAGGAGCTAAGCGATTCACTGGTAACAAAATATCTGGATAATAGTGTTGAAAAAATAATGGATGATTACAAAGAAAATTTTTGGAATGCTACAAGGTTTGATGGAGCTATTTCTTTTGTGGGAGAATCCAGAGATTCGGCGATTTCGAGTGCAAGGTTCTCCTCATTCAATGCATGGTTCACATCTTCGATCAGAATGAAGGAAAAAATGCAGTTATTATTAGGAGCTTCTTTAATTATGCCACATAGTGATCTTAGTGAAGATGATAAGACACCAATCGATTTTAATTTAAATGCCAGATTATTCAGAGGCAATAGCAATTTTCGTTTTTTTGCTGAAGCCCAGTTAACCAACAGAAATTACGGAGAAATAGATAAATCATTTCTACTGAATATTGGTGCTGAGATCAGGATCAATGAAAAGTTCTGGATATTCGCTAATACGGGTATAGATAACCTTTACGAAAAATCAAAGGATAATTGGTTTAATCGGTTTGTCACAAACCTTGATCTTCGCTATGGGTTTAACTAGAGTATACGGATATAAGTTGGCTTACTCTCATGAATAGATATCTTCATTCATTTCTTCACAATTTCTTTCATCATTATTTGTTTCCTTTGCAGGCAGCATGAAGAAACTCGACTGGTATATACTCAAAAAAATCCTGGTTACTTTTTTCTTTTGTATGATCCTTTTTACCCTCATCGCTATTGCAGTTGATAGCAGTGAGCATACAGAGAACTTTGTAAAATCAGGGCTTACTACAAAACAAATTTTTTCTCAGTACTATCTTGGATTCATTCCTTATATATGGGGCTTGCTTTTTCCATTGTTTGTATTTATTGCCGTCATTTATACAACAAGCCGCATGGCCATGCGATCAGAGATCATTGCAATGCTTGCGGGTGGCACCAGCTTTATCCGTTTCCTGCGGCCTTATTTTGCCGGCGGGTTGTTATTGGCAGGTTTGCTTTATGTTGCCAGCCGTGATATAATACCCAAAGGCAATGAGATCAGGAGTAATTTTCATGTAAAATATTTTGACAGGCAGGATCTTGGTGAGCAGGGTTTTAAGGATACGTATTATCGTCGTTCTGATACCAATTCTTATGTCGGTATCAAATATTATGACTCTATCATGAAAACGGCCGGTGGTTTTTTTCTGCATCGTATTAAGGAGAATAAGGTCATTTATAATCTTCGAGCCGATGTAATGAAATGGGATACTGCAAAAAGGAACTGGCAACTAACAAATGCAGTAGAAAGAAAAGTAGGACCCAAAGGGGAGGATGTGAATGTTTATCCTACCATGAATATCAATTTGAATTTACAACCCAATGATCTCAAATACGATTATTATTTAAAAGATAAGCTGACAACAGACCAGTTAAAGGAGATCATAAAAATGGAGGAACTGAGGGGAACGGAAGGTCTCAATACATTAAAAGTAGAAAGATACCGCCGCAGCGCCACACCTGTTTCTGTTTTTTTACTAACAATTATTGGTGCCATCATTGCCAGCAGAAAGACAAGAGGTGGAAGCGGTTTGCATATTGCCATTGGTTTTATTATTGCTGCTATATTTATATTAACCGATAAATTCTCTTCAACATTTTCAGTAAAAGGTAATTTTCATCCTCTTGTAGCCGCCTGGGTGCCTAATGTTTTTTTTACTTTTGTATGCTGGTGGCTGTTCAAAAGAGCACCTAAATAAAAAGGTACCATTCATTATTCATACTCTTTTTTTTCAATGAATAATTTTGTTTTGCAGCCTTGTATTTAGCTAACTTTGCCCTACTTACTCAGAACAAAAAAATCCACAGCACCATGGGAGTTATTAAAGATAAATTCAAAATAAAAGCTGACGAGGCATCTGCAGAGATCAAAGAATTATTAAAGCAACACGGAAATAAAGTAATTGGGGAAGTTACTCTAAGCCAGATATACCAGGGTATGCGGGGCATCACCGGTTTAGTAACCGAAACATCTTTGCTGGATTCACAGGAAGGTATACGATTTCGCGGTTATTCAATACCCCAGTTAAGAGAAAAACTGCCGAAAGCTCCTGATGGTTCTGAGCCATTGCCCGAAGGTCTTTTTTACCTGATGTTATTGGGTGAATTGCCAAATGAAGAAGATGTTCATCATATCACCAACGTGTGGCAGCGGCGTAGTCATGTACCGAGCCATGTGTTTGATGTTATTGATTCATTTCCTTCTTATGCACATCCCATGACCATGTTCGTTGCTGCTGTAATGGCCTTGCAAACAGAAGGACATTTTGTAAAAGAGTATGCAAAAGGAATAAATAAAAAAGAGTATTGGAATCCCACATACGATGATACCATGGATCTGATTGCACGGTTGCCACGTATAGCGGCTTATGTATATCGTCGTAAGTATAAGAACAATGAGCATATTCAGCCAAATGGTTTGTTGGATTGGGCCGGCAACTTTGCACACATGCTTGGCTATGAAGATGAAGGTTTCAAAGAACTGATGCGTTTATACATGACGATACATGCAGATCATGAAGGCGGAAATGTATCTGCACATACTACGCATCTGGTTGGTTCTGCATTAGCCGATCCCTTTTTAAGTTATGCTGCAGGAATGAATGGTCTTGCAGGCCCGCTGCATGGGCTTGCCAACCAGGAAGTGATCAAATGGATATTTGAAATGCGTGAAACATTGAATACTGAAATGCCAACCAAAGAGCAAATTTCAGAATATGTTAAGAAAACATTGAGTGAAGGAAAAGTAGTTCCGGGATATGGCCATGCCGTATTAAGAAAAACGGATCCGCGATTCACTGCACAAATGGAATTTGGCAAAAAGCATATGCCCGATGATCCATTGGTACAAACAGTTTGGAATATTTATGAAGCTGTACCGCCCATTCTGCAATCCATGGGTAAAATAAAAAATCCATGGCCAAATGTAGATGCACATAGTGGAGCTTTATTGGTTCATTATGGAATGGTGGAGTATGAATACTACACTGTGTTGTTTGCCGTAAGCCGTGCATTGGGTGTGCTGGCAGCGCTTTGCTGGTCAAGAGCATTGGGCTTCCCGATCGAAAGACCAAAATCGGTAACTACTGATCTTGTAAAACTCTGGCTCGATGGAAAAGATAATATTTGGGGAGAATGAAGAAAAGCTATGAGCTTTGAGTTATGAGCTACGGGAATAGTGTTGAAGTGCCGGATAATCCGGTACTTTTTTATTTATGTACTAAGCTTAATATCCGTAACCCGCAACTTACAATTTTGTGATTTCAATTATCTGGTCATTATTTCCTCCATTACTTGTACACAGGTAAACATTTCCTGAAGGGGAGATGCATATATCCCGTATTCTTCCATATTCACTTTTGAAAAAAACAGAAGTGCTTACAACAGAGCTTCCATCTGCACTCAGCTTCAGTTGGCGCAGACTTGCGTCTTTTAATGTTGTCATTAAAATAGAATTCTTCCAGGTTGAAATTTTATCATGGTTATAATAGTCAATACCGCAAACTGCAATTGTACTTGCTCCTGATGACCAAAGAGGTTCTTTAACATTGTTGGTTGTACAAAATGAAACTTCACTGCCATCACAAGGTCCATTCACATTTGGCCAGCCATAATTTCTTCCTTTTTCAATAATGTTCACTTCATCTTCAATATTGGGCCCATGTTCTGATTCATATAATTTGTTATGGGCAAACACGAGACCCTGTGGATTACGGTGACCATAACTCCACATAGGATTACCCGCAACGGGGTTATCGGCAGGAAGAGATCCGTCAGCATTTAATCTTAATACTTTCCCGCTTCTTGAATTTACATCCTGGGCTGAAGAAGGGTTGGCGGCATCACCCGTAGTGAAATATATTTTTACCCCTGCTTCATTCACGATTCTTATTCTTGAACCATTATGAATATTTGATGCGGGAATATTATCTATGATGGTTGTTGCATTTGTCAAAGAATTATTTGAGAATGTAAAACGAACAACTTTTTCACGATAACCACTGCTGTTATAATTATAAACAACATACAAAAAACCATTGCTCAGAAAATCCGGATGTAATGCCAGGCCCAGCAGACCTCCTTAGCCGGTTGATACTACATCATTGATTGTTGTAGCAAAGACAATATTTCCGGTTGCCGGGTGCATTTTGGATATCCTGCCTTCTCTTTCTGTAAACCAGATATGATCATCCGGTCCCCACAACATTTCCCATACATGCTGAAGATTTTGTTTTACGATCCTCCGGTTGGGTTCCGGGGGAACATTGACATTGTTTTTCTTCTTATCACAACCCGGCATAAGAATGATCGTAATAAGAAGGGCTGCGGGTAAAATATTTTTTATTGACATTGAAAATATTTTGAATCAAGTTACAGCAAATCCTTAGCCGGGTTGCTGTTTTTTGATAAAATGGAAAGAATACTTTATAAAATTCTTTTTATGCTACCGGTAATTTACGAAGCAGATCATTTCCACGGTGATGGAATAACCCCATTGTTTTTAGTGCTGCCTCCTCTTAATATAAAACACAGTTCAAAAGTGTTCGATCTTCTGGCAGCTTCATTCAGTTTTGAGATCGTCATATCATATGTCAACCCAAACTGGAAATTTCCGTATGTAAGACCCACATAGGGGATCAATGCATTGTTTGACCAATACCATAGCCCCGTATTTATGATGATATCTCTATCATACTGGGGTAGAATATATCCGAATGTACCTCCCAGGGAAAAATAACTTGCTCCATTTTGATATTGATAAATTCCGTTTGTATTCAAAATGGCCTGTTCAGAAAGATAAGTTTCCAAATTAGCATGAGCCACATATCGTATAGGAAGATATTGGCGATCATCCTGCAAAAATGTTTGTTTGGGCTTATTAACGTGAAATGCAGAAACACCGATATCAATGTTTGTATATTCTTTAATGATCGAATAGGTAATGCCCGCACTTGCTGATATATAAGGTTTCATTTGTGACAAAGCAGTTTCACCGGAAGGAAGATTCCTGTTGAAACCGGTCCCGGTAAATTGTTCTTCAAAATCAAGTTTGTTAAGGTCAATTCTTTTATTTCCATAAATAATGCCAATGCCAATACCTAAACGTTGTTCTCCTGATTCATCCATTTTTATTTTACTCCTGTGTCTTACACGTCTTCCTGAATAAGGGTCAAGTGCACTATTACTTGCAAGCCGGATATTACCGGAAATATTAAATGAAGCATAGTTACTTTTCAATGCGCCGGCCAATCCTTCATCATACATCATCATGGCACCGATACCGATCCTTGTATTTTCATCAACAAAATTTTCAGGCAGGTTTTGAAATATTTTGCTGTCCATAGAGATCGTACCGGTGTTATATGGATTCACGGGACCGCTCCATTGATTCCTGTAATTGGAAATGATCCTCCACTTTTCATTGATGTTGCCTGTCAGCGCCGGGTTCACATTCAGCGGTGACGAAAAGAATTGCGAAAAGCTTGGGTCCTGTGCATTTAGCTGAACAGTGATCAGCACCATAGCATAAATAAATGTTTTCAGCTTTTTCATAAATAAATTTTACCTGATTAAAACTGAGTTACCTGCTTTCTTTATTTGTTTTCCATCCGTTCCTATTCCTTCCGCTATCCATGTATATACATCCATTACTTGTGGTTTTCCATTGAATATGCCATCCCATCCATGACCGATCTGGTTTGTTTCAAATACCAATTGTCCCCACCGGTTGAATACCCTGAAATATTTCAGCTCTCTTACATTTACCGTTAAGGGATACAACTTATCATTATGACCATCATTGTTTGGTGTCCATGCTTTAGGTACAAAAAGATCTGATTTAACAATAGCACCCGGCAATGCGATGATCTTTACCAGCACTGAATCAGTTGTAGTACATCCTGTTTCAAGAGTGATCAGTATTCTGTATTCTGTTTGCCTGTCATGATCGAATATGGGATCTTTAATAAATGGAGTGTTAAGCCCGGTTGATGGCGACCAGGAATAACTGGCTCCAATATTTCTTGCTGATAATTGTGTTGGTGTATTGGCAGATGTTGTAACCGTTGGATAACGAACGCCGGGTACAAGCGGATGTACAACTACATTTACAGGTTTTGCTGTGTTCGGAGCACAATCAACACCCTGAGCCAAAATATAATAAGTGCCGGATACACTGACTGCATTCGGATTAGTCAATGGTATTGTAGCCAGTGCATCGAGCCAGTAAGTATAGGTCAGTCCAGGATTGCTTCCTGCAGTTATTGATGGAGCAGTTAAGTTTACTGTTTCCGGTTCGCATGCAGAAGATGGTTGATTGATGATAAATATCGGAACTGGCTTCACATTCAATACAAGTGATGCTATAGAATCACAGCCTACCGAATTTACCAATGTCACTGTATACGTTCCCGAACTTGTATAGTTATTACCATTCCAGACATAAGGAACTTTATCCGCACAAATAGAATCAATAGTTGTTGAGGTTGATATCGGTTTAGTAGTTACATTAAGTGTTGTAGTAGAATCACAACCGAATGATCCTGCTGTGACATAATTATAACTGCCCGGGCCGGTTATGCTTATTCCATTCCACAAGTAAGGGAATCTGTTTGCACAAACAAGAGTGTCAATGATCTTGATTGGCAACGGCATTACATAAATAAACGCTGCCTGTTCATCGCCTAAACATCCTTCCGCAGATCTTTCCTGTACTCTAAGCTCAAATGTTCCCACTGTATTCCAAACTATGCTGATGGAGTTTGTGGTAGTTGCTTGCACAACGCCATTGATCTTCCATGTGTATGTAGAAGGAACAGAAGGATCATTCACTGAATATATCCGCGTTGTATTCTTACATACAGTGTCAGGCATAGAATTCTGGGCCATTGTTTTACCTGCAGTAAACAACAGCAGCAAACCAATAATAATATGTCGCAGTTTTTTCAACATATTGACTATTCATGTAGTATCAATAGCATGAATGCTTTATTGTTTTTAATGATCATAGAATCATTTTAAAAACCATTTCGCTATTGTCTGTTATATACCAGGACTTTTCATGGCTGGTGTATAACAAACACGCCGTTAAAAAAATTATCATAGCCGACCAGATGATGATCCATTACAGGGTATTACTATACCTGTAACTTTTTACCAACGGTCTGTTATTTTATATGTTCAATATGTTCCCGGCCCTCTCGGCAAGAAACATACATGCACACTGCGTCCATGCTCATTTGCTCCCGAAGAAGCAAATGGCATGATGCAGCATGAATGTTTTCTTATTTCTTTCATTTTATCTGTCGTTTCATTTTAGTTATGGGTGATCGGTGATGTTACTGGTTTCGGATTGACAGTTACGTTCAACGTTTTTGTAGCTGTACATCCTGATGCACCGACAGATTCAGTTACCTGTACAGTTTGAGCACCTGGTGTATTCCACTGAACAACGATCGAGTTAGTGCCTTGTCCTGAAATAATAGTACCACCTGCTGATACTACCCAT
>FKKE01009389.1_pt1 | contig 21701 bp, 19 predicted proteins | sample 1106331 | NCBI WGS metagenome assembly FKKE01 (sample SAMEA3931202, study PRJEB13176) | freshwater metagenome | biome: Drinking water system; feature: drinking water; material: freshwater | place: China | collected 2013-02-06
CTACTTTTTTATTGTTTAATGTCGCATTGAATGAGGCAAGTTTAATAGGCAGGGTTACATTCATAACAGGAGCCAGGCTAAACTGTCTGAACCAAAGAGAATTTAAACGGGTACCCGCTGTGCTGCTTGATGTACCGGATTTACCGCCATATCTGAAATTGATAACGCTTCTGTCAGTATATTGATATACTGCCATAACCTGGGTAGAAGATGTATCAATGTTATTAAAATTTGTGACTGGCCCATTTACAATACTTGCATTGATGCCTTCAAATGCATGATTGCATCCTGCATGTAAAATACCCGTTTCATTACAACTGGAACAATCTGTTAAATTCCATAATCCTGTTTTACCATCTCCGCCGCATAAGGCACAGCTTATTAAAACACTGGGTACATTGTCAATAGAACAAGTATATACCTGCCCCAAAAGATTTGAAGGTTGTTCCGTTAAATTATTGACGGTAGAATATGAAACATTGGAAGGGTTTTGGAATGAGACATACTCGTAAATTGAAACGCCATCACCATCAACATCCAAAGCTGTCATATCAACTTTGGGTAATACTTTAAGTGTATTGGTTCCGGCTACATAAAATTTCAATTCAAAATCAATATACCAGTTTTGATTTGGGGCTACGTTTCCCGGAAGACCAAATTGTGGTTGAAAAGCTTTATCCCAACCCATACTGGCAAGATCAAAATTCTGTATCACAATATCATTCCGGGAAAATTTTTTCAACTTTATTTGCGCATCTACACCGTTCATTACATTGGCAAACCGGTAAATAGCACCCTGTTTTTTATCAGTACCCGAAACCAGTACCGGATTGTTAAATGTCAGTTCTGGTGCAGGTCCTATCTGCGGAGTACCAGAACAATCAGGCTGACGTGTAAAATCGATATCTCCCATTTGTGAACCATTAATCGTATTTACACAATAAGCGTCTATACGGGCATTCCAGCTTCCATCATTTTTCAGGGTGGAGGCTTTTAAATAATCAAAACCCATATTGCTGTTAGATCCCGGTAAAATGGAAACAGCAGCTTTATTTATAAAATCCTTACCATTATTAATTTTGATATAAGCATTCGAAACTTTTAAACTTGAATTTGGATTAATGATAAAATTATCACCGGTTTCCACCATTGAAAATTTAATGGTATCTACAGAAGGATCAGAACCGGTACCTTTAATGTCGTACTTTCCAACTACAATCAATGTACTATTCAACATCGTTCTGGTTGCTCCCTTTGTTGTAATAAAATCTTTACTGATAGTGATCTTTGAATTAGTAAAAATTACTTTGCCCATATCTATACTCATATCACTGCTTGTAGTCGTTAAATTTTGAAGCAAACCTCCATTCACAACTTTAAGTATCCCCCCGCTAATGATATCAACTCTTTTATTAGTAAATACTGATTCAAAGCGAAGCGTATCGCCGGTCACATTCAGGCTGCCTGAAATCTTAAGATCAGTGTTATAATTATAGACAACAGCATGGTTAATGTTTACAGTTTGCCCGGCTGCAATTGTTGTACCCGGAACATTACCACCAACCCAGGTAGAAGGATTGCTCCAGTTACCTGCGGCTTTCGTAGCGAATGTTTGTGCATCTGCTTTGAATGCTGCTAAAAAAATAATGGGCGAAGCAAGTAAAAAGAGTTTTTGTGTAAAGTTTGTTTTCATCACAGTTTCATTTAGGGTTCCGAATTAGAATTCTGAACTATTCTAAAGTGAAAACAAAACCGACTTGATCTTTGTAAACCTTGCGGGTTGTAAACTCCCGTTTTTTTGTGAGGTCTGTTTCATGGTCGGATTACGTTGTTTTCTTTAGGATTCGTTCGATTCGGGAACAAACATAATACGCAGTTTTTTTACCTGCAAGTTTTCATAGTAATATTTTCTCAATACTGGTTGACTTTACGAAAGTATATTTACGATGATCATTTAGTATCATACCATTAAGTTCAACATGAGTAAAAATCCCATAAGATTTTAGAGTTCGATAGAAAAAAATGGAATAGCCCACTCATTTAAATAAGCAGTTATTCAGTTAGTAAGTAATTATACAAATAAGATGTATTAACAATTACCAGTTTAAAAACAAAAGCCTCCGAGCGGAGGCTTTACTATATTATTTTAGCATATTTATTATTTCTTCGCCTTATACTGTGGTATCAGTTGATTTGCTAACTCTACCATTTTCTTAATTCCTTCTTCAGGTAAATTTCCTTTCTTAAATTCAGTCAATACTTCTGGTAATTTATTATCCATTTCCATTAAGAAATGATCTTCAAATTCCTTCACCTTGTTTACAGGTACATCTTTGATCAACCCATTTGTACCCAAATAAATAATAGCTACTTGTTTCTCAACTGTAAATGGAGAATATTGAGGCTGCTTTAAAATCTCAACATTTCTTGCACCTTTATCCAATACGTTTTTCGTTGCAGCATCAAGATCACCCCCAAACTTTGAAAATGCTTCCATCTCACGATACAGTGCCTGGTCAAGTTTCAATGTACCGGCAACCTTCTTCATTGATTTGATCTGTGCATTACCACCTACACGGCTTACCGAGATACCCACGTTGATTGCCGGACGAATACCTGAGTTGAACAAGTTTGTTTCAAGGAATATCTGTCCATCAGTAATAGAGATAACGTTTGTCGGAATATAAGCTGATACGTCACCCGCCTGTGTTTCAATAATTGGTAATGCGGTCAATGAACCACCACCTTTTACCAGGTGCTTAATGGTATCAGGAACATCATTCATATTCTTTGCAACTTTATCATCACTGATAATTTTTGCAGCTCTTTCCAATAACCGGCTATGCAAATAGAATACATCACCAGGATATGCTTCACGACCCGGTGGACGACGAAGCAACAAGGATACTTCACGATAGGCAACAGCTTGTTTTGAAAGATCATCATAAATGATCAATGCGGGGCGACCCGTATCACGGAAGAATTCACCAATAGCAGCACCCGCAAACGGAGCATAGAATTGTAAGGGAGCAGGATCACTTGCTGAAGCTGCTACAATAATAGTGTATTGCATGGCACCTGCATCCTGCAAGGTCTTCATTACCCCGGCAATGGTTGATGCTTTCTGGCCAATGGCAACATAAATACAATAAACAGGTTTACCGGCATCAAAAAATTCTTTCTGGTTGATGATCGTATCGATACAAATAGCAGTCTTACCGGTTTGACGGTCACCAATCACCAACTCACGTTGGCCACGGCCGATCGGGATCATTGCATCAATTGCTTTAATACCTGTTTGCAATGGTTCTTTTACGGGCTCACGAAAAATTACACCCGGTGCTTTTCTTTCCAATGGCATTTCATAACGTTCGCCGGTTATCGGGCCACGACCATCAATGGGTTCTCCCAACGTATTTACCACACGACCCACCATTCCTTCACCTACTTTGATAGAAGCGATCTGTCCTGTACGACGAACTTTAGAACCTTCCTGTATGCCCCCTGTCTCACCCATTAATACCACACCCACATTATCCTCTTCAAGGTTCAATGCAATTGCACGTACACCATTTTCAAATTCTACAAGTTCTCCATAGCGAACATTGCCCAATCCATATACACGGGCAATACCATCACCCACCTGCAACACTGTACCTACTTCTTCAAGATCAGCACTGGCGTTAAAGTTGCTTAACTGCTGGCGCAGTATCGCACTAATTTCTTCCGGTTTAATTTGTACCATATTCTAAAATTGTAAGTTTTAATTTATGATCCCGACTGCATTATCTCTATTTAACTTTCGTTGCGTCGCACTCTTCATCGTTCTGTAATACTATTCAACAATTTTGAGTGAAAAGTGAAACGTCAAATGTGAAAATCTTTATCTCACGTTTCACCTTTCACGTCTTGCTATCTCACTTTATAAATAAAGTCATTGTTCTCAAACTGCTTTGCTATCTCTTTCAGATCATAAGCAATGCTGGCGTCTACCAGCTTATCTCCCGTTTGGATCACAAATCCGCCAATGATCTCTTCTTTAACGGCTGTTTCCAATTCTATATTCTGCATTTCAGTTGTTGATTTGATGTGATCAACAATTGATTTCTTTAATTCATCACTTACAGGAAATGCAGTCGTTAATTTCACAGTATATATTTTCTTAACCTCTTTATATTGATGGATGAAAGCTGTTGCTATTTCGGGTAATGCACTTTCTCTTCCTTTATTGATCAATAATTGAATGAAGGTATCGGTTAACTGTCCAATGTTATTTCCTGCGACAGCCTTAACGATCTTTCCTTTTGTATCGGACTTGATCACCGGGCTGCGCAGCATGCTGATAAAATCACGGTTGCTTTTGCATACTGATTGCAGCCATTGCATATCGGCAAATACTTTTTCCAACTCGCCTCTTTCAATAGCAAGCCCCAGTAATGATTTGGCATATCTTGTTGCTAAACGAATATTCGACATAATTCTAATTTGCAAATGTGCAAATGTGCTGATGTGCAAATATTAGCTTGGAGGTCATTGGCATATTTGCAAATTGGCACATTGGCATATTAATTCAGTTTTACTTCATTCACCAGTCCTTTTATATGTGCTTCCTGGTCTTCTTTATTTTTTAATTCTCTTTTCAATATTTGTTCTGATACTTCAACTACCATTTTACCCACCTGGTTCTTTACATCTATCAAGGCAGCCATTTTCTGTGCTTCAATAGCAGCCTGTGTTTCTGAAATGATCTTTGAAGCTTCTGCCTTTGCCGTTTCTTTTGATTCATTGATGATCTTTTCTTTTGTTTCTCTTGCTTCTTTTAATATCTGTGCTCTTTCTTCCCGGGCCTGTGCCAATAAAGCTTCATGTTCACTTTTCATTTGTGCCATTTCGGCTTTTACTTTTTCGGCTGTTGATAATGCATCAGCTATACCCTGCTCTCTTTCTTTCAAACCTTTTGTAATAGCTGGCCAGGCATATTTCTTCAAAATGAAGAACACGATGAGAAACGCCAATAACGTCCATATCAATAATCCAAACGAGGGGGTAAGAAGATCCATATTTTTAATTTGTCAATTTGAAAATTAGCAAATTTGAAAATGGAGTTTTAATTATCACATCATCACATTTCCAAATTAAACTGCATCCGCCGCCCTGTGCTTTGGATGCAGTTTGTTTTTTTAAAGTACCATAGCAAGGAAACCTACGATGATAGCAAACAACGCTGCTCCTTCTACAAGGGCAGCAGTAAGGATCATGTTTGCACGGATATCATTCAAAGCTTCCGGCTGACGGGCAATAGCTTCAACAGCTCCTTTACCGATCTGGCCTACACCAATACCGGCACCCATTGCTGCAAGACCTGCACCAATAGCACCACCGGCATTTGCGTTTGCTACTTCACTTAACAATACCATCATTAAATCCATAACAGAACTTTTATTGGTTAAAAAAACTCTTAATGGGCTGCATGTGCTTCATCATGATGCGGCTCTTCAAATGCCTGGCCAACAAAAACTGCTGTAAGCATTGAGAAGATGAACGCCTGGATGAAGGCAACCAATATTTCAATGAAATAAATAAATATGGTAAATGCTATTGAGAAAATGGATGTTCCCCAACCAGCATATTCGTTTAACCCTGCAAAAATGAAAATGAGTGAAATAAGACATATAATAATTATATGCCCTGCCACCATGTTGGCAAAAAGACGTATGATCAATGCCATTGGCCTGATGAAAAAGCTCAGTATTTCAACAGGAACCAAAATGAACTTAATGCCTAATGGCATTCCCGGTGGATTGAATATATGCCCCCAATAATATTTTCTTGAGCTGGCTACTATTACAACCAATGAAATAAGGCCTAATACAACAGTAAAGGCAATATTACCGGTTACATTTGCTGAGCCAGGAATTAATCCAAAAAGATTATTGATAAGTATGAAAAAGAAAACGGTAAGTATATAAGGAAGATATTTCTCCCACCTGTTGCCAAGATTTGGTTTTGCTACTTCATCACGAACAAAAGTGATGATAGGTTCCATCAGGTTTTGCATTCCTTTTGGAGCTGTTTTTACTCCTTCACCTCTTTGATATCTTTTTGCAATAGAGATCATGATCCAAACAAGCAATGTTAATGCAAGTATCATTTGAACCACATTGCGTGTCAGTGAAAGATCATAGAATTTAACTGACTTATCCCAATTATCATTTGCATCAACAGCAATAAGCTTGCCTGCAGATAAACCTTCTTTTTTAACATTGATCCCTTTTTCTTCAAGTTTATGCAGGTAATGTTCATCAAGAATGCGATACCCTTTATAAGCATCATGCCCGTGATGGAATTTTGAGGACATGAAAACATCCAAGCCTCTTTCAGGAGAATAAATTATGACCGGAAGAGGGATGCCTATCGGGGTTACTTTACCGGTTTTTTTATCCGTAATGTCAAAAAAATGAAACTCATGAGCATCGAGTATATGCCCGAAAATTACTTCCTGTGCATTGAATCCTTCCTTTTTCTTATCGTGGGGTTCATCACCACCTTCTTTGGCAAAAGAAGGTAAGGAAATGAAAAGTAAAAAAATGCTGAAAACCGCTACAGTAAAGGATTTCATAAGCCTTGAAGTCATACCCATCCCGAAATTTGGCGCAAAGATAAGGGGGCAGCTTGTAAAAACCACGAAATAGGAAAGGCCTGAATAAAAAAATCAGGTGATGTTTTCAACAAATTTAAAAAGGCAGGTGAAGACTTAAGCTACTTCATTAAAAGCTTTGCTTTTCACTTGCTTATATTATTTATTATGCCACTGATTTATGTTTTTCAAACTGCAACTGATACAGTTTCTGGTAATAGCCATCCCGGGAGATCAACTCTTCATGAGTTCCTGTTTCTTTTACTTCTCCCTTATCCAACACAATTATTTTATCTGCCTTACGAATAGTGGAAAGCCGGTGTGCAATCACAATAGATGTTCTGCCGGTTATTAATTTATCAATAGCATGTTGGATCATCATCTCACTTTCGGTATCAACTGATGAAGTGGCTTCATCAAGTATAAGGATCGACGGATCATAAAGCAGTGCCCTGATAAAAGAAAGTAATTGCCGTTGCCCTAAAGAAAGCGTAGCGCCTCTTTCCATCACATTGAAATCATAATTACCCGGAAGCATCATAATAAAATCATGCATGCCGATCAGCTTTGCTGCTTCAATTACTTTTTCTTTTGGTATTTCTTTATTACGTAAGGTAATATTATCAAGGATGGATCCTGAAAAAAGAAACACATCCTGTAATACAACGCCAATGTTTTTGCGAAGCGTATCAATATCATATCTCTCAATATTGACATCATCGATCTTTATTTCACCACTTTTAATGTGATACAACCGATTCAATAAACTTATAATTGTTGTTTTGCCACTTCCTGTATGTCCAACTATGGCAATCGTTTCTCCGGGGGCAACAGAAAAAGAAACATTATTTAATACAGGAACACCGGCAGTATATTCAAACACTACGTTTTCAAAACCGATCTTTCCTTTCACATTTTGAGGTATATAAACCCCTTTAGGGGGAGGGGGCAAAACATCTTCATTGTCCAACACTTTAAAAACCCTTTCACTGGCCACCATTCCCATCTGCAATACATTGAATTTATCGGCGATCACTCTCAGTGGACGGAATATTAAATTCAAACAAAGAATAAAAGCCATCAATGTACCTTGCTGGCTTTGCTGCAGATTCAATGCCTCTTTTGAAGTCCACCAAACCAATAAACCAATTGAAGTGGCTAAAACAATTTCTACAACCGGAAAGAAAATTGAATAAGCCCAGATAGCATGAATATTTGCATTGCGATGCTCTTTATTTATGGTCTTGAACTTTTCCATCTCTCTTTTTTCTGCTACAAATGCCTGTACAACCGCCATACCTGTAATGTGTTCCTGTACAAAAGCATTCAGTTGTGCAACAGCATTTCTAACCCTGTGAAAAGACTTGTTTACACTTTCTTTAAAATAATAAGTTGCAATGATCAATATAGGAAAAGGAACAAGAGCTATCAATGTCAGTTTTGCATCTGCCCAGAACATATAGGTCAATACGCAAATGATAGAAAGCAGATCAGCGATAATAGGTATCAATCCATCGGCAAATACATCATTGATCCTTTCAATATCATCAACCGTTCTTGTTGTTAATGTACCTATCGGCGTTTTATCAAATTGGGAAAGATTGAGTGATAAAACTTTCTTATACACTTTTACCCGAAGGTCTTTCACCACATTTTGCCCAAGCCATGCTGTGATGTAAGAAAAATAAAACCGTAAGATAGTTTCAACAAAAAGAAAAACGATCTGGATAATAGTTATTAAAACCAACATCTCTGTAATGGATAAACCATTAAAAAATGTCCTGGTTTTATCACCGGCTATATAATCATCAACGGTTAGCTGGATAAGTATTGGACGAACGGGAGTAAATGCTGCAAGAATAATGGCCAATGCTATTGACCAATAGAATCTTCTTTTATAAGGCTTCGCAAAACGAAGCACTCTTTTTAAAAGATCGAAGTCGAAAAATTTTTTATTGTTACCGTTGGCCATTTAGAAACAGCAAATGTAAAAAGAAGATGGAAGCTGTTGCAACCATTCATAGAGAAAATATAAGAAGCAATCGTTAATGAAAACGAAAATAGAATAATACAACCATTGTCACTGCCAAAATTGACGATATAATTATAAAGGATCTATTAGAAAAAAAATTGAACTTACTATTTAACAAAATCAATACAGACCTGATAAGTATAAACAATAATGAGAGCAACAACACAATTTTAAATAGATCAATACTGGATGATAATAATACTTCTGAAAAAATTATCAAACCTGAACTATAAACCAATAAGGCAAGGACTTTATTTCCCTTATTCATTTACCATAGCTTTATACTAAATGTATGTAAAACTTTATAGCTTTCAATCAAACAATTACCCGGAAAATTAGCTCGTTTAAGCTATTGAGGAAAAGTAACCGCAATATCCGGTTCATTTTCACCCATCGCTATTTTATACGCTTTGATAAAAATAGCTCCAAGATTTTTATACGGAGGAATATAATCCTCAAACTCGGGCACATTCGCTTTTTTCCTGAACTCTTTCCAGAAAGTGATCCAGTCTATATTACTTCCGCTTCTTGCTTTTTCAGTGATCAGGTCTATGAACGGACGATTGATGATGGTCCGGCCAATTTGCTTTGAAGCAATAATATGAGCATCGGAAGCTTTTTCCAGTACATCATGAATAAGATGATATCCGCCACAGGAACCCAAAAAAACGATCTTGGAAGTAGAAGCCATTTGATTGATGGTATAGGGTGCTGTATAACTATGTCCGCGGTGTATGGTGATCGTTGGATAAATTTTATTTCTTACAAGATAGGCTCCGAGTTCCCTTTGTGCTTTTTCATCCTCACCGGTTTCCTGCGGCAATGCTCGGTTTGCATAAATAGAAACAGGCTTGCCTTTTACAGAATGAAAACTAACCCATTTATCATTACTGTTCATCTTCCAGTTGGAATTCCGCAAGCTATTTACAAACTCATTGAAAATTCCCATATCCGACTTTTCTCCATAGAAGAAAACCTGTATCACCACCCGGTTGCTGTCATTCGCAAGATTTGCATAAGGAATAGTATATACCGGCGGCACCCCCAACTCTTTTGTAAGATCAATGTTCTTTGTTGTATCTGCGGAAAGGAAAAGTTTCTCCAATATGCGGTATATCTCGATTCCTTTTTTATTGTTCTGCGCAATATTTCTTTGATGATTGATGACAACATTTGCCAGCATCTCTTCAGAAAGTGGTTTCATTGTTTCCACAATGCTTGCATAAGAATCGGCTACGTCAACACCATCTTCAAGACTTCCTGTTTTTTCCAAATTGCCAACAAAGGCACGCATCAGGTCGCTGGCATTTTCCTGGTTGGGAAATGAACTTAAGAAAATACTTAGTTTATTATAGCCAGCAGTCATTTTTATAAACTTTCTGTATTTATCAAACATCACCAGTTTCAAAACAGAATCGCCCCGGTTACCGGCACGGCTCATCATTAACGGGAAAACCCCTTTTGTAAAACTGGATGTATAAATAATACCATCACTCAGCACTGCGAGATAATAAAGTTCCTGTGCATTCAAAGGTTGGATGATACGAAAACGTGTAACATCATTTTCATCATGCAAGGCATTTATTGTATTTACAAAAACTTGTCTTGCTTTTCTCTCCATCATATCAGTAAGCGATTCATATTCAAACGCCGTGTCTTTATTTAAGATCCTTTCCCTGTAATCAAGATGTGTTTTTACAAGCAACTTATAATATTGAATAGAATCATTTCTTACGGCATCAATATCTGCTATGGTCATTTTTCCTTTTACAATATTGTCAAGAAATGGAAAATACAATTGTCCGCTTCCGCTACCTGAAGCCATTTTGGTTACTGCCTGTACTAATGGATCTTTTAGTGTTTTGATCCGCTTGCCAAGAACATTGGCTGCAGCAGCATAATCATATAATTGTTTGGGATAAAGATGACCTGCAGCGATGATCATGCTATCAGCAAAAGGAAGCTCCGGGTAATGCGTAAGTGAACTGAGCATGGTTGCAAATATTTGCTCAGGATACATGCGGCAATATTTTTTTATGATCGCATAACGGGAAGCCTTGTAACCGGGGTTTTTTTCAAATGCTGTACAATCAAGCAAAGGCCGGGCAACATCGTAATGTATTTGTTCAATATATTCTTCAATGCTTATTTGCTTATGGTCAAGCTCAACTAATTTTTCATAACTATTGAGCACTTCGGACAAGCGGGTAGCCACAAAACGGTTGAATTTCCATCCGCCATTCAGATCTTTAAGCAATCTTTCTAAACCACGTATATATAAAACTTTTGTCTGGCCGCTCATTGTCGAATCCTTCTCCAGCTTATTCTGAAGATCATTTACTTTACCAATAAGTGCATTGGTGATCTGGATATTAGTTTCCTCATTTGCCGAAGGCGTAAAAAATTTATCATCTTTCCCATCGGAGGCCAGGGCTTTCTTCTGTTCTGCATCTACATAATCATGAAATAATGCCCTGCTGTGATGGGGCTTCAGATTCGGGTCTCTTGGGTTTTGGGCAAAAGAAAAAAGAGAGATAAACAGAAACACAGAGAGCAGCATAGAATATCGTCGGTTTGCTATCATAAGGATGGTACAAAAATAAATCTTCATTTTTAAACGGTACGAATACGATACAGACTGCATTGACGGGCCGATTGCGGTCAATTGCATGTTAAAATTATTCATATTCTGTGAATACAGGATGTTTTATTAATTTTTCATTAAGTCTGTGTTATAGAGGGCGGGATATGAAGGGTCACGAACATTTTAAATTAGGTTTGCGGAAATTTTCTAAACTAATTGCATGGATATCAGAAGCCGTAAGGTTTTAATTGCCGACGATGAGCCGGATATACTTGAAATACTTAAGTACAACCTGCTAAATGAAGGTTACCAGGTGGTGACGGCAAAGGATGGGGATGAAGCGATCGATAAGGCAAAAATGTTCAACCCGGACCTGATCGTACTGGATATAATGATGCCTAAGAAAAATGGTGTGGAAGTTTGTGAATTATTAAGAGTTCTGCCGGCTTTTAAAAATACACTGATACTTTTTCTTACCGCCTTAAGTGATGAAAGTACCCAGATAAGAGGTTTAGAGACAGGGGCTGATGATTATATTAATAAACCAATAAGCCCAAAAGTTTTTCTAAGCAAAGTAGGTTCGTTGTTCCGACGCTTAAATAAAACTGAAGCAAAAGTCATTTCTGTAAATGGCCTGGTGATCGATCCAGAGAAATTCCTTGTTCAGTATCATGGTAAAGATATTTTGCTGGCTAAAAAAGAATTTGAATTGTTATATCTCCTTGCATCAAAACCCGGAAGAGTATTTGTGAGAAACGAGATACTAAGCCAGGTTTGGGGAGCAGAGGTTATTGTCGGAGACCGGACAATTGACGTTCATATCCGTAAGATCCGCCAAAAACTGGGTGTAGATTGTATTACTACTGTAAAAGGTGTTGGTTATAAATTTGAGTTGTAAAAAAAAATATATTGTAGCGGGTTGGAAATACGATGAACTTGTAAATATTCAATCATGAAGTCTCGCAGCTCATAGCTCCTGGCTCGTAGCTTTGTCTTTATGCTTTCTCCCAAAAACATTTCACCACGTCAGCTTTCTTTTTTCACTGCAATAATATTAGCTATACCCATTAGCTTACTTATCCTGATCATAGAAAGGGACTGGCGCTGGGGTTTAGGATCATTCATAATAATTCTTGCCGGCAGCTATCTCCTCATCTCTTTTGTTCTGGAGCGTTTTATTTACCGGAAAATTAAACTTATCTATAAATTCATTTATCAAACGAAAGCCACAAAGAAAGAAGAAACATATTATAAATATATTCTTCCGCAAAAAAGTATTGATGAAGTAAGAGAAGATGTGGAGCAATGGGCTACAGAAAATAAAGAAGAAATGGAATTGCTGAAACAAAACGAACAATTTCGCCGCGAATTTTTACAAAATCTTTCTCATGAATTCAAAACTCCCGTGTTTGCCATCCAGGGGTATGTTGAAAGTTTATTGAGTGGTGGCATGAATAATCCCGAGATCAATAAACGTTTTCTGGAAAACACCGGAAAGAATGTAGAACGGCTTACCCATCTTATACAGGACCTTGATGAAATTTCAAAACTGGAAAGAGGTGAATTGGTATTGACCAAAACAAATTTTGTGATTCAGGATTTTGTGAGGGAAGTTTTTGAAAGCTTATCAATAAAAGCAGAAAATCAGAATATAGATTTTAGTATTAAGAAAGGTTGTGAATCGCCACTAACTGTTTTTGCCGATAAAGAAAAGATAAGACAGGTATTGATCAATCTTCTTGACAATTCAATTAAATACAGTAAGCAAGGGGGGCATATAGTTGCCAGTATGTATAAAGTTGATGAGGCACATATTCTTATCGAGATCAGTGATGATGGCATCGGTATTCCTGAAAAACACCTGCCAAGGATCTTTGAACGTTTTTACAGAACAGAAGGCGGACGGAGCCGGGATACTACCGGTAGCGGGTTAGGACTTGCCATATGCAAACATATTATCGAAGCACATGGACAAACGATACATGTAAGAAGTACAGAAAGCATAGGTACTACTATTGGCTTTACTTTGGAAAGTAAGAAAGAGTAGATCAGTAATAAGCTGGCATTCCTTTTTCCAACGCATCTAAAAAATCGGCGGCCTCATTTTTCATTTTTGTACTCATCAATTTCCCATTCAATAAAAATGCAAAATGATTGCAGCTATCATTCTTCATCTTGAAATCAACTTCCTGTATTTGTTTGCCATTATTGTAAAAATACATTTTACCATCATAGCCACATTTGAATAGTTCTGTCACTTTTACATCAATGAATTCGATCATTCGCCTGATCGCTTTTGATTCTGCTGTTTGTACTGTTTTAGTAACTATTCCCGCTTGTTCATCTTTAAAATGTATAACGAGACTATCAGCATAAGCAAAACTTTGCTTAACAGGAGATGATTTACAACTGCAAAATATAATTCCGGCTTTAAGAATGATCAAAGAATATCTCATCACTTAAAGTTATGAAATAGTATTTACAGAATTATAGCTTCATGAAAAGCATGATCTGTTTTTACTTTCCCTTTCAGGAACAGGTACCATGAAACCGCAATGATCAATGACGCTAATGCATTTTTGGATTTATTATTCTCAACCAATAATTGGCAGCTATAAATGAGATTTTTATACGAGCCTTTATATATATGCAATTCAGGAGTTGCAAACTGATGGATGCGAAAACGATACTTTATATTCTCAATTTCAACTACACCTTGCGTAACAGAAAAATTATCATAGCTCAATGATCCGATGCGAACTCCATATTCGTTTTTTAAAATCAATAAAGTTCTGAGCAAACCTTCATCCTCAATGATCAATACCCTTCTCTCTTTTTCTGTTTCAACCCTTGCAATATGTGCATCATTTTTATAACAAAGCTTCAATACAGTTTTATCATCTTCGGTAAGTAAATAATCTTGCCGGCCGGGATTGTTTTTTAAAGAAACGATATTCATAAGCAGTTTGATTTGTGAGGTATTGAATATAAGAATTATCAATACCCCGAATTCAACAGGAGAAAAAAATAATGCAAACTTAATTTTTACTTTCTCTAAGCATTGATGCTCATCATTTTTCTGTTTGCAAACAAGTGTTCGCAAAATCCAAAGCTTAGTGTCATACCGGCTCCACCAAAGCCATTAATTATGGTAACTCCATTTTCTGGCTCCGATAATATATAGTTGGTGCCATCAATAAGTTTTGGATAAATACCATTCCATGTTTCAATGATCGTTTCATTTTCAAATCGTGCAAATGATTTGAGATAATCAAGGATCAATTGGTTGATGAAGTGTTTGTTAAATGGATCATGTGTCAATCCATGCTCGTGTGAATCCCCAACTGTTAATTCGCCTGCATGGTTTTGTGAAACCATTACGTGTATTCCCCATTGCAAATATTCCGGAAGTTGATCTTCAAATCTCTTTTTAAGCTGGGAAAGTGAAGAAGCAGATCTAAAACTGGTATAGTGAGCAAGCGATAAAGCACCACACATTGCAGGGCCTATACGTTGAAATTGCTCTTTCATTCTCATCATTTGCAATTTGCATTTTGTGATCGGCAATGATAAAAAAATCTCCGGGTATAATGTTTCAAAATCTGCGCCGTTACAAATAAATATCTCATCAGCTTCAAAAGATTCGTTGCTGACAAAAACCGCAGGATAACATATATCCGTTACTGTTTTATTCCACAAAAAAACGACTCCATATTTGTCGCTTAATAGTTTTGGAATTTTTGCAATAGCAATTCTTGGGTCAATGATCAGCTCCTGGTTACTATATAAGCCCGACAACAAATTTTCTTTTACTGCAAAAGGCGATCTGTTAACAACTTCATCAGCGTTCAATAATTTATATCCTCTATGCTTATATATACCAACCAATTCTTCGAGTACTTCAGCTTCATCATTTGAATAAGCAAGGTGCAAGGAACCAACTTCATCGTACCAGATATTCGCTTCTTCACATACTTGTTTCCAAATACTTCTTGAAGACATTGCTGTTTCATACAATTCACCATCAGGTTGCCCTATCGGCCAAATCATTCCAAAATTCCTTATTGATGCTCCAATTGCTTTTTCATTTCTTTCTACCACTGTTACTTTATATCCGCGAACAGCTAGTGCCCTTGCGGTTGCCAATCCTGCAATGCCAGCTCCAATAACTATTGCCGTCTTCATTTTGCTTTATATTTTTTATTGAAATAATTAAATGAAATAATAATGGCTACTAAACCGAATAAAGCACCAACGATCACTCCGTTAGAATAGAATTGTGTCCAGTTGAGATCTATATCTAGAAATCCTTTTAATACCATGATCAATGCAGAGCCGAGATAACCAAATGCATCGGCAAAATAGATGAGGAACCCTGCATTGCCCTTGATACGGAATGCAGCTATCATCCTTTCAAAAAAAATGCAATTGAAAGGAATGTAACCCAGGTATAAGCCAACTCCGGTCAGTTGCATCCACAATGCCCCGTTTAATTTTCCGGTGATGAAAAGTGCCGAACTGATCCCCGCTATTAAAAAACCAATAGCAATTATAAAATGGGATATGCGTAAGGCAGTAATGTTTTTTTTTACCAACACTACCATTCCAATGATCAATAGTATGATAAGCGAAGTGGTAGTTTCGGTTTTAGTAAAAATGGAATAATCAGTTGCATAACCAAGCTCTGACCAAAAATTCGCCATGAAATTATCCCGCAGGTCACGCATTACTGACAGAATAAGGTAAGAGACAGTCACTATTATTAACCCAGAGCCAAACATCCGCATGAATCTTCTTCTCTCCTTTTTATTCATTGGTTCTCTCACGGTTCTTTGCATTTCATCAGCCTGGTTGGGTGCAGGAGATCTTTCCAATAAAAAAATAAAAGCAATAAGGGGTACTATAAATACAAGCCCTGTCATGAATGGCATCCAGTATTCATTCACACCCCATTCTATCACTAACCATTTTGCAATCGATCTTGTAAAGCCGCCTGCAAAAATGATGCTCACTGCTAAAACTGATCCTATTATATCTGTTGCTCTTCTTCCTTCAACATAACTGAATACAATTCCCCACATTAATCCCAATACAAATCCATTGATGAATAAAAATAAAATGCCATATGGAGCCGGAGTTAATGCAAAAAAGAATAAAGCTATCCAGGCAATGCTTATGATCAGCAGTGCCGTTTTCCACCTTCCGATCTTTTTTAGCTCAGCAATAAAACGAATGCCGTAAAATTTGCTTAGCATGTACCCGATCACCTGTGAAATGATAAGCAAAGTTTGATAAGGAATACCTAAAAATCTTATATCATCAAATGTGGCAACAGTAAATGGTTTGCGATACGCATATACTGAAGCGTAGGTGAGGAAAGCGATCAGTGAAATATAAATTGTGTTCCCTATCTGTTTTTTTACAGAATTGTTCTTTACAGAAACACCTGTTGAAAGATCCATTAAATAAGTTTTGGAAGCTCAGATAAATTATCGATTATATGATCAGGGCCATAAGGTTCTAATTCCTCTCGGGTAAAAGCACCGGTAGTGACAGCTACTACTAATCCGCATTTTGTATTGCGGCCCTCATTGATATCAGCTTCTGTATCTCCTACTTTTAAAACAGTGGAAGGATCTTCAACACCTGCACGGTTCATTAGTTCACGGATCATAAATGAATAAGGTCTGCCTTGCTCTACCTCATCACTTGCAATGTAATCATCAACAAGGCCTCTCTCCTTCCATTGAAATCGCTTAAGAATTGTTTCCGCTATTTCATGAGGGAATCCAGTATTCAATGCAATAGAAATTCCTTTTTCTTTTAATTCAATGAAAACGTCTTCAACTGATGGTAATGGCCTTACTGCAGGATCATACTCATAATAATTGATCATCTCTTCTACAAAATCATCATGAATGGTATTCACTGTATCCTCATCATACTCCTCCCCAATCTTTTCAAGTACCATTTGGATAGCAAGAGGTTTATGATAACCCATCAATGGATTTACGTCGTTAAGCCTGATCTCATATCCATTATTTCTGAATGCTTGCTGGAATGCAATACCAACTGCGTTATCATCAGTAACTGTTGTTCCGGCCATATCAAATACTGCGAGCCTGTATGTCATATATTATTTTTTGACAAGGTATTGCCGCAGTATTGTGTTGCTGTTAACTTGGTATGAAATAAATTTTAAGTGATTAAGGTGTGCAAATAAAAAGTCCCGCATTTAAGCGGGACATTCCAAATTTATAAACTAGTAACTATGCTCTTACTTCCTTTTTTTTCTTCGGTTTGCTAAACTGCTTTTTTTCTGATCTTTTCTGACGCTTTCTGGCTTGTTTTGTAGCCTTATTGATCTGGCCAGCAAGTTCCTTGCTTGTTCTTTTGAGAAAACGATTGAGTTTCTTTTCACCAAGAACCTCTTTGTATTCAATTACAGAATTATCCAATCTTGTATAAAGAGTTTCAAAGAGTTCTTTTTTAAATGATTTATTTTCTGTGATTTGCTGATGCTTAGCCATATATCTTTATTTACTTAATGATTTAATAATATAAATTTAATACTCAAGTCTATTCGCCAATGTTAAGTTTTAAAAGAATTAAAAAACTTAACACAAGAAAAAGGAGCTCCGTAGAAACAGAACTCCTTGTAATTAAACGCTATAAGTAAGTACCGTATTAAAAAGACAATAGATGATCGAGCGCCATTTTTTTATACCTATCCAGATCAGGCAAAGGAATGTTTCTGATCTTGCCTTTGTCGTCCCACTCTCTAATTTTAATATATAACTGGTGAAGATGATCGGATTCAAATAAATCAGCTTCCATTTCATCCATAGTGCCACCTTGCTTTTGCAATGTTATTTTGCTTGCCGGTGAAAGTTTATGGTAATATTCAGGTAAGCGAAATGTGAGATATCTTTTAGCACTGACATGACTTTCGGCAAGCTTTGCTATTTTTTCTGAAAAACCTTTTTGCCTTAAATACTCTCCCGCTAATGTTTCATGATTTACTACACCGTAGCCATCCATTTGTTGTACTGGTATAATATGTTCAAGCAAATGACCAATATCATGAAAAAAAGCAGCAAGTATCACTTCAGCATCATACCCTTCTTCCTCTGCTAACTGTGCAGCCTGGCACATATGTTCAATCTGAGAAACCGGTTCACCGATATAATCTTCTTTACCAAATCTTTCATATAAAGAAAATACTTCTTCAACTGTTGCATTCGCTTTTTCAAACTCCATGATCGATCATTTTTTTGAAAGAGTGCTTACCGCTATGTTTTGAGAAAATTCTTCGCCAGCGAGCCGGGCAATTGTTTCGGCAAGTTGCTTGCTATACATTTGTTGCTTGTTGTTTCTTTCACCCAACGATTCTATACCCGGCCCCATCATAGCCAGCCAGCTTTGTGAAGAGCCATTAATGAAAGTGCTATGTCCTGACCAGTGTTTTTTATTATTCCCCCTGCCATGATCTGTGGTGATAAAAAAGCTTGTATTGTTTTTGTAGCCTGCCGTTGTTTGTACCATATTCCAAAGCTCGGCGATCATCCTGTCTATTTGATTTGCTTGCTGCAAATAGAGATCATATCTTTTTTGATGAGCAAAATCATCCGTTTCGCCAAAACCGATAACAACAATTTTCGGTTGATGATCTTTGATATACTCTTTTGCTGTTGAATAGGTAAGCATATCATACCGTGTTGCGGTTTTGTTTGTAATTGCTTTATCCTGCACTGCATTTATCATACTAACTCTTTCATTACTTCTCTTATTTTCCATTTGCTCATAACCACTGTTTATCATCAACCCGTTTCGTTCTTCATTTAATATGTATGGAAAAACATCCCATGAGGAGAACACAGCGATCTTTCCATTGAACTCATCCTTGCTATTGAGATACTCCAGCACATTATAATTCCTGTTCAACTTTTTACTATTGCCGGAAATACTAATATCAGTTGTGCCGGTAAAAATCTCATTGTAACCAGGATAAGAAACTGAATAAATATTTGAAACGTTCACCTTATTCTTTAATTCACGATTACCCAGCAGCTGTCCCTTTTTAGCGATCACATTCCAGAAAAAAGGCATAAGCATTTTACGTCTTTCTGTTGCTTGGCTTGCCCAATACATTGATTTGAGCGATGCAGTATCCGGAGTATATTTTTCATTGTTAATTAAAATTGAATCGGCGCCATTAAAAACTTCCTGCCAGCGAAATCCATCTGTAATGATGATAAAAATATTTTCCGATGTTGATGACGATGGTAAGATCTCCTGCATTTGCGGGGAATAATTAAATGAAGTAGAAATTAACAGGTAACAAATGAGTACGCTGTTTTTCATAAGATAGATATATGACAAAATAACCACTCCAATATGAAGTGGGTATTAAGACAGCATTACTGATTGATTAATTTGTAGAGGTCACTTTGCCTTAAGTGTAATCGCTTTTTCAATTGGCTGAGGGGCTATAAATTTTAATCCGAGAAGATTTGCAATTGTTTGTGCTACCTGCGCCTGGTAGAGTTGTTCCTCTTTCTTTATTTCTCCCATAGGTTCAATACCTGCTCCCAATGCTGCAAACCATATTTGATCAGCTCCTTCAATTTTTTTTCCATGGCTTGTCCATTCTTTTTTTACTTTATCACCACGTCCATGATCTGTAGTGATCAGTAAAGTGGTTTTGTTTTTATACTCCGGCATTGATTGCAGCATATTCCACAGATCGGCTATCCACTTATCTGTCATATAAGCAAGATTCAAATACTGATCGTATCGTCCGCCATGAGCATAATCATCCGTTTCATCAAAACCGATGTATAAAACCTTTGGTTTGTATTGTTTGATATATTCCTTAGCAATAAAATAAGTAAGATGATCGGGTCTAACGCCGTCGCCAAGCGGCTGCGGCGAATTCATCTGCATATCATTCAGCAGTTGGAAGTTTGATTGTTTGAGCTTAACCGAATCAAATCCTGAGCTTACAAGAAAACCTGCTCTTTTCTCATTGAATATTGCATCAAAACAATCCCAGCTGGTAAATGCAGCTACTTTGTTTTTAAATTTTGGCTGCTTACTGATGTATTCAAGCACAGTTAAATTCTTATTTGGGTTCTTATCATTTGAATTCACTGCAGTATCAGGATAACCAGTGAATATTTCATTGTATCCCGGGTAAGAAAACCAATATTGATTCAGCACATTTACTTTACTTCCAAAATTCCTGTTTCCATGCAATTGACCTTTTGTTGCAATTGTATTCCAAAAGAACGGCATGAGTTTTTTTCTTCTTTCTTCTGCTGTTGGTGCCCAAAATTTTTTCTTCAGGTCAGTTGTATCGTGTGAAAACTCCTTACTGTTGATCAGTTCTTCGTCTGCACCTCCAAAAAATTCCTGCCAGCGATAACCATCAAAAGTAATAATGATGACATTTTCTGTTTTTGAAGTTTGTGCATTTGCAATAAAAACAAGGAACAGGGAAAAAATTGGTAAGATATTTTTCATGATATAAAATTTAAAAGATTAAAAAGAGGCGATGCCTGGAAAGGGATCGCCTTTACACATGAGAAATTCTACTGCTTATGTCGAAATCGAAATCTAACCGTTTATTTAAAGATCCACATAATAGCATTGATATTATCACTACCTGAATACTGGCTCTGTATAGCTGATGTCCAGTTTGCATTGTTTGTATTTCGCTCGCTGTTTGGATATTGAAAACGCTTTGGCAATAAGCCGCTGTTTCCTGTACCCGGACCTCCTGATACAAATGACGGAACACCTGTTCTTTGGAAGTTGTTATATGCTTCCCATCCGCTATTAGAAAAGAATGCAAGATATTTTTGAGTGAGGATCTGATTTAATCCTGTTGCATTATTTCCTGCGTATGTAACTGACGGTTGTGCATAATAAATTATCCAATCATAATTGATAGTATACTTATTATAATCAGCAGCATTTAATGGATTGCCCCCTGCCTTCACAAAGAATACATCATTATTACCTGCCTTTAATCCATAAAAACCATGTGATGCCTGGATACCTTTTACATACCATTCCTCTGCATTACCTGTGATCCATCCTCTGTTGATAGCTTCAGCAATATTGAAACACATTTCAGGATAACCAACTATCATTGTGTTTTCTGCTATATAGTTGCTATAATATCTTTTGCGGTTGAATAATGAATATTCACCAGGTAGATAACCGGGACCATTATCAATACCAGCCTTAGTTGACATATCAGCAAGATCTTGTGCAGAGCTTGCGCCAACAAAAGCAGCAGGGTCAGTTGGGGCTAAGCCATCTTTTAATTTTTTTCCTGCCGGCTCTGCTACAATGAATACTCTTGGATCTTTTAATTCTGATAATTTATTCAAATATGTTGCAGCGAAATTATAACGTGTAGCATCGAATCCATAATTATC
>FKKE01011557.1_pt3 | contig 21697 bp, 25 predicted proteins | sample 1106331 | NCBI WGS metagenome assembly FKKE01 (sample SAMEA3931202, study PRJEB13176) | freshwater metagenome | biome: Drinking water system; feature: drinking water; material: freshwater | place: China | collected 2013-02-06
TGTCTTTTATCACGATAACGGTAATAACAAGTATTATAATGCTTATGTTGAGCAATTTAATATTTAATTATAAATACGGGCTTATATTGTTAGCTCTCCCGGTATGGCTTTTTGTTATTAGTACCTTGTATATTGGTAGAGCAATAATAAATTTAGTTAAAGATTAATCTTTAATGGATCTTGCTTCTAAAAAATGCGTAGCATGCGAAGGCGGGACTCCCCCGCTTTCGGAAACAGAAAGCCGGAAATTTCTTTCCGAGACGTTGAGTTGGGAAATTGTCGAAAACAAAAAAATCAAACGAGAATTCAAATTCAAGGATTTCAAGGAGGCGATGGCGTTTGTGAACAAGATCGCGGTTATTGCCGAGGAAGAGGGTCATCATCCCGATATCCACGTGTTCTACAATAAGGTGCTTATCGAGCTCTGGACTCACGCCGTGGGCGGACTTTCCGAAAACGATTTCATCATGGCAGCCAAGATAAACCAATTGCTAAACAGGATTATCGATGCTCAGTAAAGATATCGTCCTTCATGAAGCGGAGGGCTTTTTAATAATCAACAAGCCCGCCGGTGTCTCGGTGCACGGCGGTGAAAAAGTCACGGGCGAGATCCTCACCGATTCGCTCGTAGAATGGTATCCGGAGATAAAAAATGTCGGAGATGAGCCGCATTTTCGCCCAGGCATCGTGCATCGCTTGGACAAGGATACGTCGGGTGTGATGGTAGTGGCGCGGACGCAGGGGGCGTATGAGGAATTGAAGCAGCAGTTCATGACTCAAGGAGTCGAGAAGCGGTACATCGGTCTTGCGTGCGGCGTCATCAAGAAAGATTTCTGGGAGATGAAATCGGTCATCGGCCGTTCGAAAAAGCGTTTCACAAAGCAGGTATCACTTCCCGTGCCGCATGACGAGGAGCATGAACTGCACGTCCAGCACAGCATGAAGGAAGGCAAGGAAGCGGTAACAGAATTCGAGGTCATTGAACGATTGCAGAGTAGATATACGCTCTTGTACGCATATCCAAAAACCGGGCGCATGCATCAGATCCGCGTGCATTTGGCCTCATACGGCTTCCCCATTGCCTGCGATTCCATCTACGGCGATACGCAGAAATGCTGCCCGAAAAATCTCGGCCGATTGTTTCTTCATGCCGAATCCATTTCGTTCATGCTCGGCGGCGAAAAGCATGAGTTTCACGCGGAAATGCCCGGAGAACTTCAGAGCTTTCTCAATCGTCTCCGGGTTGCAAAAAACTAAGGCCTGTGCTAACGTATTGAGGTTGTTTTGAATCTATTTATGCAGTCAATCCAGGCACTCACAAAGAAATACCAGAAGGAAGGAATCCCCGACATCAACCCCGGGGATGTTATTGCCGTTTTTCAGAAGATTAAGGAAGGCGATAAGGAGCGCGTACAGCAGTTCGAGGGTTTGGTGCTCGCCAAAAAGCACGGCAACGGCATCAACGCGACTGTGACCGTACGGAAGGTTTCCGACGGCGTGGGCGTTGAACGTGTGTTCCCACTCCACTCCCCGACGATTGAGAAGATCAAAGTCGTGAAGCACTCTCCGAAAGTCCGACGTTCGAAACTCTACTATGTCCGCACGAAGGCCGCGAAAGAGATCCGGAAGAAGATTGCGAAAGGAGCGGAAGAAAAAGCAGCAGCGTAACAAACCAAAGCCCCGAACCATTCGGGGCTTTGTTGTAATGATCAGTTGAAAAAATGATCGGTTTGGGGCATACTGGGTGAGTTGTAAATATGCGCGGGTGGGCTGGAAGCGTTTGTATAGCTTCCAGCGGGAACAAAAAGTTCCCTGGATCGCCACCCGCATCAGTTTTTCATTTTTCCGAAGGAAAAACCTAATATCTGCGCGGGTGGCGAAACTGGCAGACGCACTACCTTGAGGTGGTAGCGACCGAAAGGTCATGGAGGTTCGAGTCCTCTCCCGCGCACTCTCGAAAAAGGCGGCAACGCCTTTTTATTGTGCCTATCACTGATTGACTCCGTGGATTTTTTATTGTACAAATTTTTACATCGTTTTCTTGCCAATTGAATATCAATGAAAGGAGCCAGTCATGAGAAAGCAGATAGCGTTCGTAACGCTGATCGTCGTCTCGAGTTTCTTGATGGGCTGTTCGGCGCTCAAAGCGATCGGCAATCCCGATACGCCTGAGAATGCCGTGCGCATGGTCGTCGATCATGCCAAGGAGGTGCAGGAAGCGCTTGCTAAAGCGCCCGATGCTGCGGCCTTCAGGGAGATCAATGACTTGCTGGCCGATCCGGAAAAGTTTTTGGCGCAGCAGGCGGTTGTGCCGGAACCTACGAATGTGGAAGCGGTTCCCGATCGCGTTGCGCTCTACAAGTATCCCGGCGCAACGGCCATGCTCAAGCACAATATCGAAGCCGCGGACACGGTGAGATACACCGAATGGGAGATCGAGCATCCGCTGCTTCCGGGCGGTAAAACCGTGTTTTGGAGCTTGCGGGTATGCCCCGACGGCCTGCCGAAGCACAACGGGGACGAGAAGCGCTGCGCGCAAATCTATCACGGCATCAAAGTGGACGGGTCGCAGACGGTCCGGTTTTATCCGATCACCGTGAACGGGCAGTACATGGGGCTCGTGCTCGTCTATGATCCAAAAGAGCAGTGGGCGGGGCGGATCATCCGTTTCGACTGCGCCGTTCCATTCATCCTCGGCATGGCGAGCTGCTGAACCCAATCCGAATCGAAAGAGAGGAACTATGCCGGACATCATTACACTCCGCCGTTTCGACGACATGCACTGTCATCTCAGGACCGAGCAGATGCTGCGGGATGTCTTGCATCACACGGCTCGGTATTGCGGCCGTGCGCTGGCGATGCCGAATACCTTACCCCCTGTTCTTTCGGGAGACGATGCCAAGAAGTACCGCTCCGCGATCGAGTACGAGCACGGGCTGATCCCGCAGCGGTTCCCGTTTGAACCGCTCATGTCCGTCAAATTGCGCGATGACACGACTCCGGCGATGATTACCAGCGCCAAAGAGAGCGGTGTTGTTGCCGCCAAAGTCTATCCGAAGGGCGTGACGACCAACGCAAGTGATGGTTTGAGCGACTTCTTCGGCGATCAGATCACGGCCGTTTTCGAGGAGATGCAACAGCTCGGAATGATCCTACTTCTGCACGGCGAATGCGATGAGGAGCGCGTGCTCGTGACGAAACGAGAGCATCGTTTTCTACGGATATTCAATTATCTTGCCGAGCGATTTTCGGGTCTGAAGATCGTTCTCGAGCATGTGTCTACTGCGGACGGCGTTGAGTTGGTGAAGAGCCTTGGGTCAAATGTTGCCGCAACCATTACGGCGCACCATCTCTGCATGACACTCAATGACGTCATCGGCGATGGCATCAGGCCGCACAACGGCTGCATGCCGATGCCGAAGGATTTCCACGATCGCGATGCGCTTAATGAAGCTGCGATAAGCGGAAATCCGAAGTTCTTCCTCGGTTCGGACTCTGCGCCCCACACGCAAGAAAAGAAAGAGTGCGCAAAGGGCGCATGCGGCGTGTTCACCGCTCCGATTCTTCCTTCGCTGTTGGTGGAAATCTTTGAAGCGCATGGCAAGTTGGGCATGCTCAATGATTTCACGTCGCGTTTCGGAGCGGAATTCTACGGTCTGCCGCTCAATCAAGGCGAGATCACGCTTGTCCGGGAAGAATGGAAGGTACCGGCCAAGTACGATTTAGTTGTTCCCTTCAAGGCCGGCGAAACCTTGCAGTGGAAGTTGGTTTGATGACGGGCCCGTCTGGTCATATTTTCACGACCTGACGGGCCTCTTTATTTAGGCCTTGTATTCTGTTACAGTGGAGCTTGTCTTAATTTTGCGCGCTTAGCTCAGTGGTAGAGCATCTGTTTTACACACAGAGGGTCGGGGGTTCGATCCCCTCAGCGCGCACTTACAAAAACTCAAGCTTTCTTCCTTTATAACTAAAAGCTTCTTTAAGAAAACGCTGCTCACTTTTTGAGCTATGTTCTATAGCATGGCAATTTGCGCATACCAATAAACATTTTTTAAGCTCAATTTTAATCAAATCCCAATTTTTATTCGCGACATTTCCGACGGTAAATTCCTTTTTCTTAGGATCCGTATGATGAAATTGCAATGCCGCTTGATTTCCCTCCCATCCGCATTTTGAACATTTTCCGCCAAGATATTTAATCGCAGCTGCCTTTGCTCGGAACCTTCTTATTTTCGTATTGCATGATCCGCAGCGGCTTCTTCCCCTGCCTTGATAATCTTTGAATTTGTTTTTGCAGAGTTTGCATGTTTCCATTCTGCTAGTATAGCATAAGAAGTTCTACCAAGATAATCTATTTTCTCTTTGCAAAACTGCTTATTTTGATTATCATGTACAGGGTAATATTTGCCGCGGTAGCTCAGTGGTAGAGCGCATGCCTGGATCTTCGGGCCTTCATCTAGCAATAGATGTCGAATAATCAGGTGAATTCGGGGGAACTTGCTCACGCAACAATCCCGAGCCAAGCCCGGTACATGCCGGGAAGGTGTAGAGACTATCCTTTATGGAGTACTCCAATAATATTGGAGGAAGCCCCTGACACCCCACGCGGGTGATGATATAGTCCACTCTTTGGAAGAGCATGGCGTCGTCAGTTCGATTCTGACCCGCGGCACTATTTGTGAGATTTTCTTTACCATCTCGATAATTACCAGCAAATTTTAGTTCGAGGTTACAAAAAAGCAAAAATATCTTCGAAATTGTTCGTATGGTCTAGCTCATATGCCTATCCGTTGAATTTTTAATGTAATACATGAAGGGGGATCTTGGTGATTATCTTACTGCGCTCAAAACACTATTTCCAAAATCCGTTTTAAAGCGATGGGTTTTTATATTTTTTATCATTCCTTTTCTTATTACCATTGCTTTATTTTGGCGCTCATTTCAAATAAACTTATTCCCCAAGGAAGAGATCGCTTTAGTAGCTACTGTAGAAGCCCCTTTATCATTACCTGATAAAGTTATTCGCCTCTGGTTAGGAGGTCCTATAGGGCCGACTGGAGCTTGGGTGTGTATTCTCAATAAAAATATTGTTATCGTAAATCATATTAAAGTAGCTTCACCTTATGACCAAGACCCAGAAGCAGGTGCTATGGAACTATGGGTTAATTTGACGAATGGCGATAAGCATCGAGTGGTATATGTACCTATTGATAATTTTAAGTGCGGGGACTTTTCTATGGCAGATGCGCAGATTGCTTCCAGCACAATTCTTTATCGGCTCCCAGGAGTTGTCCCTATAGGGCTAGCCACAGATGGGAAACTGTTCGCGCAAGGCAAGATTGACCCCGCTCAATCTTTATATTTCGTATTCCCACTTCCACAAGATTTTCTCTTTAGTCTGTTAAAAGTTATTATTGCATGGTGGTTTCTAGTCTTCGCTGTCTTAGAATCTCTGAAAATCTCTTCTACAAAATATTTTCAGCCTTCTGAGTAGGCAATTCTCATATCAAAATCTCCCTCCTTGGTAAGGGTTTTATAAAGAACTATCATAAATTGAGTTAGCTACATCCTTGTCTCTAGATACTTTGGGTTGTCGCGAAGAAATGCGACGATCTGGTCAAGCACGTGATCGAGAGTTCGAGGCTTGTCGACCGATGGGGCACAAAAAGAAAAGACCCATATGGGTCTCGGAACCGAGTGGGGCGAAGCCCCACTCGGTTTTGTTTCAGGCGCTGCCTTGGGGGCCAGCATGGAAGGCATGGCAGCCGGGGGCAAGAAATACATCCCCCCAGAGTGATGCAAAGAAAAGATCTTCCAGTTGCTCCCTAAAGAGCGCTTCTTCAACGTCGCTTTCCTTTACTTGCGTTTGGAGAAGCTGGGGTTGTAGCAAGGGGGAACTTAGATAGGGTCTCATACATCCCTCCTTGATAGATTGTGAGGAGCTCGTTCTTACCTCAGGTATACCCCTTTCATGAGCGTGGGTCAATCGGCTTGAAAAATTGGAGATTTTCTGTAAACTAGAGAAATTGCAAACGCGGTCATGGTTTAGTGGTAGAACGCGACCTTGCCAAGGTTGAGACGGGAGTTCGATTCTCCCTGACCGCACACGTGAAACGTAGTATACTCATGGTATGAAAAAGTCATCTCGGAAAGGTTCTCGCTTTTATCACGGCGACGATCTGACCAAGAAGGGCCTGGATCGCAAACGCCGAAGCAAGACGGAACCGTGGGAAAAGAAAAAGAAGAAATAAATAAAAACGCCCGTATGGGCGTTTTTATTTATATATGCTTTGGACAATTTCAAGTTTTGAATGATTTTAATATAAATCATTCTAGTAATTTTTTAATAGAAAATGATTGAAAAATTTCCTCTTTTACAGCAAATTCTTTTATGAAAATTCAATTTCAAAATTTTAGAAAAAAGAAAGCCGAGCTCCACGATTGTGTTGTGAAGCCCGGCCGGATGCGGTGGCGAGAGGCTTACTATGCCTGCGCGAGCTGGAGCCCCTCGATCTTGGCGGGGTCGAGCTTGCTCCCATTGGGCGGGTAGAGCACGACGGTCTCGCCGACAATGAACGAGTTGAGGCTGATCCTGCTGTCGCCGCCGACGTCGTGGCCGCTCGAGCCGATATCGCTAGCCGAGTAGATCTCGAGGCTCGCCGCGTAGTCGAGGCGAGCGTCCTTGACCCACCTGTTGGGGAGCGATGGGAACCCCTCGCCCTTCGCGAGCCAGGCGAACTTCACCCGAAGCTCGTTGTTCTCGACCGCGATGGTCTCGACTTCGCCGCGGTAGAGGTAACCCTCGTTCTGGTTCTGGATCTCCATCTGACCACCCTTGAACCGCTCGACTGCCTGTGTTGTCAACTGCATTATGCACCTCCTAGGGTACTGGATTACCACGATTTTCTCGTGGCGGAAATAATCAGTTTGAGGAAGTCATACTATGCCAAACTGATGATTTTTCAAGATAGCATTTTAAACCACAAACATCAAGAGACGGCAAGCACCGCCTCTTTTGGAGTATTCGAAAAATTTTCTTTCCTGCCTCTGTTTGGTCGCCGAGCCCCGCCTGCGGCGGGGCGAGGCATTGACTTTTCCTACATGGTGCCTGGGGTGGGAATCGAACCCACACGAGATTTCTCTCACCTGATCTTAAGTCAGGCGCGGCTGCCAGTTACGCCACCCAGGCTTGGCTATTCTCTTTCTACTGCGATGTGTTGGTTTCAAACTATGACAATTAGGGCATAAAACGCGTAAATTTTCCAGTCGATTGTCGTGCCGGTCTCCATTTATATGGTCTAGTTCGAGCGGAAGGTATCCGTCAGATGTTTTTTCTGCCCAACCGCATTCTTCACATTTTTCCTTTTTTAATCCAGCTGCAATAAGTCGCTTTTTTAATTTAAAACTTTGAAATGTACTGTTTCTCACCAAAATATTTTCCAAAGGTATTCTTGGTTTTCCGAACCCATGTAATCCCGCATTCCATCCCTTGCCTTTAAAATGCTTGGTGTCTAATTTGAGTTCTTGGATATATTTTTTGACTTGGTCATAATTCCCACCTGCCGGCCGAAGTAAAATTTTTTGTAAAACTTGCCGGTAACTAAAGGAATTCTTAACAGCATCTTTAAGTTGAGCTTGTGTCCAAGTTCTTCTTGTTTCCATGATCTAATTATAGTTCATGGAAAACGAATAGACAATTTTGTTTCTTAGCGTTTTCAGTGAGGCGCGGGGGAGAATCGAACTCCCGTATAGGGGTTTTGCAGACCCCTGCTTTACCACTTAGCTACCGCGCCGAAGATAATATATCGTAATCTTTTGTACTATTCTCGCAAGCTAGTAATACTGCCGCGCCTGCCTGCGGTAGGCAGGCTCCTAGCGCGGCCCGGGGAAATGGGTTGGCTCGCCGTGCCATAGGCACAAGGCTCACTCGCCATTTCCCGCTTGAAGTGAAGCAGTTCACTTCAAGCTCACTTAGCCCGCCCGAACGACTGACATCGTTCAGTCGGGCGGGCTACCGCGCCAAGAAAATTAAACTTTTTTTATCCTAACAATGTTTTGAGCTTCTGCAAAACGGCCTGTATCGGCTCGCGCGTTTTGAATCCTGAGGCGAGAATATGCCCTCCCCCGCCGAATCCTTTGGCGATCTTCGACATATCGAGTCCTGCATCCGCACGCGCGCGGAGCGAACATTTGATCTCCCCATCCGCATTTTCCATGCACATAGCCACGCCTCGCACGCCAGTGACGTTCATAAGGAATTGATCCGTGATTCCGGAAAGATCTTCCTTATCTCCGCCGTACTTGGCGAAATCTTTATGCGTGACCGCGGCAAACGCGATACCGTTCTTTTCCTCCAGATGAAGAAGTGCCGTGCCCCACAAGGGTGCCATGGCAGGGTTTTTCTTAAGCGAGACTTTTTTCCAGACGCCGGGGATCGAAGCTCCTTTTTCAACTAGGTCCTTTACCGCGCGCAGGGTCGCTGGCCGGACATTCGCATGGAGAAACCCTCCGGTATCATCGAGGATTCCCGCGAGCAGGGCTTCCGCCATGCGGGCGTCTATGTCGATTTTCGCATGCAAGAAAAATGCGTGAGCCAGTTCGGCGGTCGATGAAGAACGGACGTCGATGATCTGTAGGTCGCTCTCGTGTTTTCCGTTCGGGTGATGATCGAAGGAAATTGAGAACGCCTCTTCCTGGTTTGTGAGCCATTCGCTGATGCGAAGCCGGTTCCAGTCGCCGTAATCGAACGCGATAACGACATCGATGGGAAGTTCCGGCAGCTTGAGCGAAAGCCGTTCGATGCCGGGGAATTCCGCCATGGAAGGCGGGATGGCATCCGTGCTGAATGAATAGACTTCCTTGTCGAGGCGCCGCAGCCAGTGCTGAAACGCGAGGAGTGATCCTAAGCTGTCGGGATCGGGATTTTCCGGATTTACGAGGAGGATGCGCCGTGCGCGCGAGATCTCATCAAACGCTTCGTCGAAAAGAAGCGGAAGGGGCTTTTGAGCGTTAGGATTCTGGGGATTCTGAATCATGAGTTTCCTCCGAGATGTCGTGTAGGAGTTTCTCTATTCGTTCCCTATTCTTCTCCTCCATGTCAATTTTGAATTGGATGCGTGGGACGGGGCGCATGCGGAGCTGTTTGTTGAGGAGTCCCTGGATGAGTGCGACATTCCGCTCGAGAAGGCGCATGACGTCCGCCTCTTTTTTGGGGAATACGGTCACGAATGCATCGGCGTAGTAGAGGTCGGGCGAGCTTACGATGCGCGTTACGGTCACGAGCGTGCCTTTCGGGAGCTCGATCTCCTTGTTGATGATATTCGCGAGTTCGTCGCGAATGAGAAGGTTTACTTTTTCGCGTCGGCGTTCCTCTGCCATTAGAGTTTAGGATAGATCTTTTCTTCCTGATATGCGACTAGCGAATCGCCTTCCTTGATCTCGCCGGAAAACTCCACCATGGTGCCGAACTCGAATCCTTCGCGGACTTCGTCTGCAGTCTGTTTCATCTGCTGGAGTTCGCGGATCTTTCCTTTGCCGATCGCTTCCGTTCCGCGCTGGATCTCGATCATCGCTCCCTTTTCGAGCTTACCGCTCGTCACTTTGCCGCCGATGATCTGGCGCGAGTCCTGTTTCTTGAAGATGGCGAGAATCTTGGCGCGTCCCAAATCGGTCCGCTCGATCTCGGGCTGCACGAGGTGCGATAATTCGGTTTTAATGAGTTCTTGGAGATCGTAAATGATGTCGCTCTGGATGATCTTGATCCCGTTTCGCTCGGCCATTTCCTTGGCGGCACCCGGTACTTTTACTTTGAATGCAGCGATCACGGTATTTTTCGCGACCGAGGCGGTGCGGACATCGGCTTCGTTCACGTCGCCCACTTCGCTTTTTAAGATGACGTTTCCAGCCTGCGGATACTGCATTTTTTCTAACAGCCCTTCAATCGCTTCTTTCGATCCCGAGACATCGGATTTCAGCACGATAAGAAGCGTCGGCTTTCCGCTTTGTTCGATAGTCGAGAGGATATTCTGCCGCTGGGCGATTTCTTTCTTGTTTTCTTCTGCAAATGCCTCAGCGTCTTTTTTGGAGGAAAATGCCTGGAACTTTTCCCCTACTTCCGGAACGTCCGAAAGTCCTGAGAGGACGACCGGCATCGAGTAGCGAGCCGATGAGATGGCTTTACCAAGGAAGTTTTCGAGGATTTTGACCGACTCGACCATCCCGCCGACGGCGATGAAATCCCCTTTATTGAGAACGCCGTCCAGAATAAGGAGCGTTGCGGTGCATCCTTTGAATTTGTCGCGGTGCGACTCGATGACAATGCCTGTCGCGGGCCCTTCATGCGCTTCAAGCTCTTCAACTTCGGACATGAGGAGAATAAGTTCCAGCAATTCGTCGAGATTGGTCCCCTGCTTGGCCGAAATCTCGATTGACGGCACTTTCCCTCCCCATGATTCGACTTGGATATTGTTTTCCGAGAGTTCTTTTTTAACGTTATCTATATTGGCACCTGGTTTGTCGATCTTGTTCATCGCCACGAGAAACGGAATGCCCGCTTCCTGTAGAGTCGCGATGGCCTCTTTGGTCTGCGGTTTCACGCCTTCATCGGCGGCGACGACAAGGATGCCGATATCGGCGACTGCGGCGCCGCGTCCGCGCATCTTTGAAAACGCCTCGTGTCCCGGAGTGTCGATGAAGGTGATCGGGTGGCCGTTGTGCTCGATCTCGTAGGCGCCGATGTGCTGCGTGATGCCGCCCGATTCCTTTTCCGCGACTTTGGTCTTGCGGATAGCGTCAAGAAGCGTCGTCTTTCCGTGGTCGATATGACCTACGACGACGACGATCGGCGGCCGGCGGTGTTTGGTTGTATCTTTCTTATTCGTCATTCTTCTTTTTCTTCTTTATCGGAGCTTCAATTGTTCCCATCGCCTGCTCGAGCGAGGCCTGCTCTTCTTCGGAAAGGGGGTATTTGGGCGTTCCTTTCTCTACCGATTTCCCATAGACCCGGCCTCCTTCGCGGGTGTAGAGGCTCGAAATGATGATGCCGTTATTATTCCTATCGAGGATGGTCAGTGAGAAGCTGTTCTCGCCCCCCGTTTCGGAAAACGGATTAAACCGGAGGAATCCTATTTTCTGCACGCTGATCTGCGAGATCGCCTCGAGCACTTTCAGCCGCGCTTCGTCTTTTTCCAGAATTGTTTTTATATCCCCTGTTTCTTGGAGAAGCTTTGCGAGGGCGTCTTGGCTGTCGCCCGAATTCCCGAACATCTTTTTCCACTTGCGGTTGAAATCGAAGAGGAAGTATGCGGTGATCGCAAATCCAACGGCGATGATTCCTGCTGAAACAAAAAAAAGATTCTGGATATTCATGATGATTGCTATGTAGAAGTCGGATAATTCTCCAACTTAACATGGCGGAAGCGGGAGGATTCTCCGACAACTCTCGCCCTGCCGTCGCAGGGCTCGGTCGCCGGCCGCCGCTCGCGATGCCGGAAGCTTCCGGCATATCGCTGCGCGCTTCTCATCCTGACGCAAGCCGCGCAGGCGGCTCGCTCTGGGGGTGCGCCCAGCAGGATTCGAACCTGCGACCCTCTGCTTAAAAGGCAGGTGCTCTACCAACTGAGCTATGGGCGCATAAAACTAACTGAACACAACCGAGATATTATAGAATAATTATAGAAAAAATCAATTATTACGGCAATTTTTGTATTGCGATGACCTTTTGATATACTGCTTCCAGCATGACTCAGGTTCAAGACGCATATAAAAATGATTTTGAAAATTTTCTTTCTCATACGGATGAGAAAGAGATTTTGCGCGCTGAAATTTCCAATGAGATCAAGAAATATGCACCGGCATCGATTCTCGATATCGGCGCAGGTAACGGGCTTTTATGCATACCACTTTCAAGGCTCGTTAAGCGTTATGCTGCGATTGAGCTAAATGCAAAATTTTGTGAAAAGCTGGAAAATGCGGGCATCCAAGTTATCGGAAGTCATTTTCCGTGTCCGATACATGAGACGTTCGATTTTGTTCTTGCATCGCATGTCATTTCGTATAGCGAAAATAAATATATCGGTTTTATAAATAAAGCTATGGATGCTATGCGGCCTGGGGGCGTTTTCGTGCTGGTAACTTTTCGGGCACAGGAAGATGATTGGACGCGCCTCATGCGAGATCTTGGTATGAATCCCGAGGATAAATATAGGACTGTTTTTAATGAAATGATCGAATTGCTTAATACGTTTGGAGCCGTAACAATTCGGAAGGTTGTCACGCATGTTTTTGCAGACTCCCTTGAAGATTTCGTGCAATCACTGTGTTTTGTCGCGACCGATGGAGACCCAAAGCGAAAAGAGGCGTTTCTTCGAGAATACAGGAATATGCTTGAAAAAATTCTTGACTCAAAGTATCGCCAGGATGGAAAATATGTTTTTCCTTTCCAGCATTTTCTAATCACAACAATAAAAAAGGATGTATGAAGCGTCTCAAGTTTAAGGATTTCAAAGCAGAAGGTGTATCGTGAACGCCCACTGGGCGAAGATGCCGTCTGTGTCGAGAGCTAAGACGAGCATATTGATTACCGTGTAGGAAGGTGCCTCTTGCACGGTTTTTGTTTTGACAAAAATGAGAAATCTCCGTACGGTATTACCTGGAGAAAATTAGGTTTTATACACCAAGAAAGTTCTTAAACATCACACGATAGGAGGGTTTCTCGATGAGTAAGTCAGCCGAAGAGGCGGGTCCGCGGGACAGGTTCGGTTGCATTTCGCCGGTTGATTACCGGTACTACAATCCGGAGATCGCCAATTATCTCTCCGAGGACGCATTTACCCGGTGCAAGCTTGCGATGGAGCAGGCGCTGGTGACGGCCCTGCACCGCCGCAATGTGTGCTCGGAAGCGGTCCTTAAAGAGATCGCCGCGGCCTGCCAGAACGTGACGACCGAGGAGGTGTACGCGGAGGAAGACAGGATCGGGCACGACATTCGTGCTCTGGTGAATTGCATCCGCGCGAAGGTCTCGGATGAGGCCAAGCCGTTCGTGCATATGACGGCTACCTCGTACGATATCGTCGATTCGGCCAATGCCATGCGCTGGAGCGGAGCCGTGAGGCAAGTGCTGATTCCGGCTCTCAAGGTCCTGGAATACGTGCTGATCGACATCACCGTGTGCGAGGCGGAGACGCTTCAGATCGGCCGGACGCACGGCCAGCACGCGGTTCCCATCACGTTCGGCTTCGCCATGTCGGGCTTCGTGAGTCGTCTCGGCGAATCCATCGAGACGCTCGATGTCCTTGCCGCCAATCTTCCGGGGAAATTTTCAGGCGCGGTGGGGGCGTATAATGCCTCGTCGCTCTTCGTGGATGACCCGGAAGAATTCGAGCGGGCAGTGCTTGCAATCGCGGGCCTCATATCCGCCGAGCATTCCACGCAGATCACTCCGCCGGAGAGGTTTACGAGAATGTTCAACGAGATCACCGTGGCCTGCGGCATCATGGCCAATCTTGCCGACAATATGCGGCATCTGCAGCGGACCGAGATAGGTGAGGCGGGAGAGGAATTCGGCGCCGATCAGGTCGGGTCCTCAACCATGCCGCAGAAGCGGAACCCGATCGGCTTTGAAAACGTGAAGAGTCTCTGGAAAGCGCTCATGCCGCACATGGTCACCATGTACATGGATCAGATCAGTGAGCATGAACGCGACCTCACCAATTCGGCTTCCTCCCGGACCTACAGCGAAGTCATCGCGTACGCGTATGAGATGACGAGGCGCCTGACTCGCGTCATAAATAAGCTGCGGGTGGACAAGCAGAATCTCGCGAAGAATCTGGGACTGCAGCAGGGGCTGGCGCTTGCCGAGCCGCTGTATCTCATCTTGGCGTCCCTCGGCCATCCGGACGCTCACGAAAAGGTGCGGACGCTTACGCTTCTCGCCCAGCGGGAGCGCAGGCCGCTTTCGGAGGTTGCGGCGCTGGACGAGGAATTGGAGCCGTACCGCAGCAGGATGACGAAACGGCAGTGGGAGATTTTCCACGATCCTTCGAAATACACCGGGATCGCTTCCAAGAAGGCGCTCGCTATCGCCGAGCGCTGGAAGAAGCGGTTCAGAGTCTGAAGTGCGCATTTCAGCGAGGTCCCTTGCGGCAGCAATGCCGCTCGGGACCTCTTTTTTATTTCCAACACTGATATTGACTTATTTTAATAATAATGATATAATTAAAAGGTAAAAAGATGCTTAATTAATAGCCTTTTTAGACCTGATTTTTACTAACTGAATACGCGAATAAAACCTTTTCGCGCCCTTCGCGCGATACAACCCTGGAGGTTCCTGTGAGCAGAGCAGAAATCATTGGTATGATTTCGGGAGCGTTGGTTATTATCAGCGTCATTCCGTACGGGATCCGGACCTACCAGAAGGTAGTCCAACCTAATCTGACAAGCTGGTTTCTGTGGACGATCATTGGCTTTGCGCTGCTGGTCACCTACAAAAGTTCGGGAGCCGGAGCCAACATCTGGCCGGCGGTCTTCGGGTTCATCAACCCGCTCATCATCACTCTGCTGGTTCTTTACCGGAGAGGCGGATGGCAGAGGCCGGAGCGGCTGGAGATCGTGTGCCTTATCCTCGGCTTCCTGTCGCTTGGGATGTGGGGCATGGTGTACGACGACAAAGAGCGTGCACAATTCGCGCTCTATCTGGCCATCATGGCTGATATGTGCGCTGCAATCCCAACGATCAAGTTCATCTGGATGAATCCAAGTGAAGATCGTCCTTTTGCCTGGAGCTTTTACGCAGTAGGCTACGGACTCGGGATCTTCGCGATCACAGAGCACACCTTCGCGAACTATATCCTTCCGGTATATATGTTCGGGGGCGCGCTGGCAATTTCACTTCCGCTGGCCTGGCACCGGCTGAAGCAGCGAGCTCCGCTGATGGAGTGGGTGTAAGAAAGAAGGAGGGGATCATGAATAATTCATGGGTTCTCTGTCTCGCAGTCGGAATCTCCTGGGGACTGGCGCCCGTTTTGGGCCGCCTCTCGGGAGTGAGCGCCATGCCGATGGCAGTGCTTCTCGCGGCGGGAACGCTGCTGGCGACGCTGCCGTTTTCCAATCAGCACTACGGTGACTTCACGGCAAAAGCGATCACGCTAGCGCTTTTGGCTGGACTCGTGAACGGTGCCGGTCTCATCGCGTTCTACCGGTTGGTGGCGGGATCGGGCGAAGGATTGTGGGAACTTTCCAAAGTTCTCCCCGTCGCACTGATTCTGGTGCCGGTCGTAATCGCACTCTTCGCAAAGGTGCTCTTCAGCGAGCCGCTTACGGCGCAGAAGATCATCGGCCTGGTACTGGCTGGCACCGCGATCTGGTTCTTGAAGTGATAGTATCTCAACGAGGTCCCTTGTGGCAGAAATGCCGCTCGGGACCTCTTTTTTATTTCCATAATATTCTGCTACTCTCCCCCTGCGTGGATTTTATGTTTTCCGTGGTTATGAGAACTTGACTAATTTCAATTTTCTTTGTATATTATTACAATTATTATCGAATCTTAACTTATTACGTGAAAGGGGTAGGGCACATGACAATGACCTACTTAACCTACTGGCTTCTCGAACTCGACGTGTTTTGGGGATTCCATGTGTACCGATATATCAGGAAAGTGCGATGGTTTCTTCTTTGGTGCTGGTATGGCAAGCATCTCGAAGAGCGAAGGCCTCATGAAGCGTTTGTAGCCTTCCTCGATCGCGAACTCCCGCCTTTCTGTTTCGTGCATTTGTACCGCGATCGTCGGGGACTTCGCTGCCATCAGCACGTGATCCTAACCCTCGTACCTGTTAAGAAGTATGAGCAGAAAGGGAAAAAGACGATTGCATGGATCGGTCTGAAATTTGCCGAGATTCTTGCCGAGCCAGGTTCTCCGATTCCAAACGGAGAGCGGGGCGCGTTCCGAATGAAAATTGAATTCGCTGATCCGCGTGCTGAAAAACGGCTTCGGGTAATCGCCGGGCGGTTTGAGAGCAGGTTCGGCATGAGGGCTGAATTCGTGGGAGGGTGAGCGTAGTACGGCCTCGCTTAGCATACTGCTGAGCGAGGCCTTTTCTTTTTATTTTTTTATACTTTTTGCTACTCTATACGCCATGCCCGAGCTTCCGGAAGTGCATACGATCGTCACCCTGATCCGTCCGCGGATCAAAGGGAAAACCATCGCGAGCATGTGGAGCGATACGCCGCGGCTTTTCCGCATGGGCAAGGGACGCGCGGATTTCGAAAAGCGCGTGATTGGCAAAAAGATTACGGACGTAACGCGCATCGGCAAAAACATCACCGTCCATCTCTCGGACGGGAGCATATTTCTCATTCATCTTATGATGACCGGCTGGCTCCTCATGAATCCGCCGGAAAGCGAGCGCCGACATATCCGCCTGCGGATACAATTTACCGACGGTGATACGCTGGCCTTAAGCGATATCCGCAAATTCGGCATGGTGCGGCATCATACGCCGGAACTGAAAATCGGAACCGACGCGCTTTCCATGCCGTATGCGGAATTCCACGCGATTTTGAAAAATCGCAAGACGCCGATGAAGTCCCTCCTTCTCAATCAGTCGCTCATCGGCGGCATCGGAAATATCTACTCGGACGAGATTCTGTGGCGCGCGGGGGTGCGCCCCGCGCGCAAAGCCGCTTCGCTCAAAGAATCCGAAATCAAAGCGCTCTTTACGGCAATGAAATTCGTACTCAATAAAGCGATCAAAAAAGAGGGGACGAGCTCGCGCGATTATCGAAAGCCCGACGGTTCCGAGGGCGGCTACTATGCCGTGCGCACCGCCTACCAGCGCACGGGCGAGCAGTGCGGGCGAAAAGACGGCGGTATTATCAAGCGAATCGTCATCGGCCAGCGCTCGGCGCACTTTTGCCCCGTTCATCAGCGCTAGTCAATTGACGTTTTCCGGAGGCCGGCGTACCTTTTGATACAAGGAATTCATCCAAGGAAAGTTTTTTTATAACCACATATTCATACCGATTCACAACCTTTTGCGATTTTGAAAGGAGGGGTAGTCCCATGGCAGACGGAATGCATCAGACTCTCGGCCATCCGGCCAAAAGTTTCTGGACAATGGTTCGTAATCGGTGGAAGCAGGGGTTTTTCCTCTGTGTCGGCCTCGATTCCGAGTACGAAAAAGTCGCCCGCATCAGTCACTGCGCCGGCGTGTACGAAAAGGTTCTCGAGTTCAATACGAGAATCATCGACGCCACGTATTCTTTTGCGGCGTGCTACAAGATCAATGCAGCGTTCTATGAGGCACTCGGAGATCTGGGGTTTCTGGTCGTAAAAGCCACGATCGACCACATCAGGAAAATCGCTCCCGACACGCCGGTCATCTACGACGCCAAGCGTGGTGACATCGATAATTCGAACAATGGCTATGTTCGAAGCGTGTTCAACCTCATGAAGGCGGATGCGATTACGGTCCATCCGTACATGGGCGAGGAGTCGCTTCAGCGGTTCCTGGAGCGGGAGGAGAAGGGGGTCATCGTCCTTTGCCGGACTTCGAATAAGGGCGCCAACGAATTCCAGGATCTCGATTGCGGCGGGCAGCCATTGTTCATGCATGTGGCCGCGAATGTCGCAACACGGTGGAACGGCCGGCGCAATTGTGGCCTCGTCGTAGGAGCCACCTATCCAAAGGAACTTGCGATGGTGCGAGGCATGGTCGGGGATCTTCCGATCCTCGTTCCGGGCGTTGGGAAGCAAGGCGGTACGGTCGTGGAGGTTATTAAAAACGGCCTCGATTCCCGCGGTGAGGGTCTTATCATCAATCTGTCCCGCGACGTGATCTTTGCCTCTGAGGGCGAGAATTTCGCTGAGGCAGCAGGTGCCAAGGCTCGCCAGATTCACGAGGAGATCACGCGGTGCCGCGAAGCTGTATTGGCGGCCAAGGCGTGAGGTTTTCAGGCGGTAGCGTGCGTGCGCGCTACCGCCTTTTCATATGCGCGGATTTTCCTCGCGTAACGTTTGTATCCCAGTTCCGTCGTCCTGTGTGGGTAGTTTTGCATATGGCCGGTTTGGCCATTTTAAATACCGAAATCTTGATTTCAATACGCAGCGGTCATCGCGTACGCGCAAGACGATTCTCATGGTTCTTTAACAATTCAATGAGGTGAGGCATGTCAGAGAAGGCCGGCAATGCGGGCAACGGGGCCAGCAGGCCCGAGGGCGTTCCGCCATGGTTCGATATGGACGGAAAGGAGCTGAAGAAAGGAGCGATGCGCGAAAGCATCGGCGTCTTGCGCTTTAATACGTCGAAAGTGACTCTCGTCATCGAGTGTCCCAGTAAACCGACCGATCTCTGGAAGATCGGGTGGGATCGCCGCGCCCAGGGAAAGGTTCATCGCGGAGAAGTGAATCTATCGACGCACGAGGTGTTCGAGGCGTTTGGACTTTTGCCGGAATGCGACAAGGCCGACCGGATGATCTACAAGCATTACGGCGAGGAATTGCGCCGCGAGCGCAAATTTGTGCGGCGAGGGCGGTATCTCGCATTCCCGGACATTACGAAAGACACCATGTGCAAAGGGGTGTCGATCTACGTGTCTGACGAGACGCGCGAGGCGATCAAGGGGCTCGTTAAAAAATGCCCCGGCCGTCTGTCCGCATAAGCTGTTTTGCCATGTCCAACACAAGAAAGCGGCGGTGCCTTGCGCACCGCCGCTCTTTTCTTTGTATGCTTCTATCTCCTATTTTCTATCTCTGATTCTGAATATACTGTCCGAGACTCATGCCGGTCTCGGCTTTCATGACATAGTCCACGTACGATATCAGCAGTCCTACGCCCGTGCGGTCGCCGGTCGTCGAGCCGCTCGAGACGAACGAAAGGATTGCCACCACGTTTTTATTGTTATCCACCAACGGCCCGCCGGAATTGCCGCCCTGGTTTGAAATGCTGCTTGTCAGGAGTACGGCCTCCGAATCTTTCAAGTTCTCGTCGAGCGTGGCCTGCTCGCGCACGGTGAATGTCGAGAAGGTGAGAGGAATACCCTTTACCGCGATGATATAGCCGACGAATTCCGTACCGTACCCGAACACGAACAGCGTGTCGTCGGCGTTGGGCAAGGCACTACTGACCGGCACGTACTCCCAGTCGGGCGTCGGGTGGCTGATGAGTACGTCCGTGATCTTCAAAAGCGCGAAATCGTTGCGGGAGAAGTCCGTGTTGGGGATGATCGCCGTTTGCGTCGGCATGAAAAGTATCTTAAAGCGGCCGACAATCTCGAACGGGTTGGCGCGGCGGAGCACGCAGTTATTGATATTCTTGATGTCCTTCACGACGTGCGAATTGGTAATTAAGATGCCGGACAGGTCGATCATCGTCGCCGTGCCGGTCGTAACCTTGTTTCCTTCCTCGCACCAGATGTTCATGACCGCCGGGCGGTACTGCGCATACAGCTCGTCGGTGTTCACCACAATCGGAGCCGGCGGGGTCACGACAGGGAGGGGGACGGACGAGGGTGCCGTCGCCGGGGGCTTGGGGATCATGACCGATGCGGGCTTTGGCGCGGTTTGCTTGGGGGTAGTGGTTGCCGACGAGACTGCCGGAGGTGTCGTCGAAGAGACGCGCTGGTCCATCGACTTGATCATGATGTTGCCATCCTTTATTTCCGGCGTCTGCACGAGGTTTTGCGGGGGCGCAAAAATAAACGCTGCAATGGATACTGCAGCGATGACGAAGATCCAGCCAAGTATTCGCACGAAATATGTCATTTCTGTGTTTAGTATAGCAGAAAAGGCCGCTTGAATGAAGTTGATTTTTGGGGTATTATACGAGTCTGATTCTCATTGAATTTCTTACTTTTTCTTTTAGCTTCTCGCACTTAATTCCAGATTCTATTTTCTACTTACTATTTTCTAGTTTCTATCCGAATGACTCTCTATACCGAAAAATCAAAAAATATCCGGAAGACCTGGCTCCTCATGACGCTCTTCTTCGGCGCGGTCATCGGCATCGGCTGGGTGTTCGCCCAGATCTACGGTGATCCGTCGATTCTCTACGTCGCCGTTCTCTTCAGTCTTATCATGAACGTCGTGAGCTACTGGTTCTCCGACCGCATCGTCCTCTCGATGCACCGCGCCGAGCCGGTCGACATGCGCTCCAATCCCGAGCTCTACCGCGTGCTTGAAAATCTCTCCATCGCAGCCGGCCTTCCGATGCCCAAGTTCTTCATCATCCGCGATCCGGCTCCCAATGCGTTTGCCACGGGCAGGAATCCCGAAAATGCTGTCGTAGTCGTTACGACCGGCCTCTTGGAACGCCTGGACCGCACGGAGCTTGAAGGGGTGCTCGCGCACGAGCTCTCGCATATCGGCAACCGCGATATGCTCGTCTCGACCGTCGCGGTCGTTTTGGTCGGCTTCATCTCCATTCTCGCCGACATGTTCATGCGCTCGATGTGGTTCGGCGGCTTCCGCAATCGCGACAACGACCGGGGAGGGAACGGCCTTATTCTCGTGATCGGCATCGCGATCTCAATCCTCGCTCCGATCGCCGCCTCTTTGATCCGCCTCGCTATCTCGCGCAAGCGCGAGCTCCTGGCCGACACGTCAGGGGCACTTCTGACGCGCTATCCGGCGGGCCTGGCATCGGCGCTCAAGAAGATCGCGGCCTACTCCCAGCCCCTGCAGACGGCATCCAACGCCACCGCGCATCTCTTCCTTTCGAATCCGTTCGGGGCTGACAAAAACGGCAACCGCAAAACCCCCTGGATCGCAAAACTCTTTATGACGCACCCTCCGATCGAGGAACGAGTCGAAATTTTGGAAAAGTTGAGAATATAAAAATAAATCAAAAAAGAAGAAACCCGCCAGAGCTCCGAAAGGAGATGGCGGGTCAGTTTAATTGAACGGTACCAAGGGATTGCGAGTGAAGTACTCTTCGCGCCCGTGGACGCCGGACGACACAATTCTCAGGAACTGCCGATTGAAGTCTTGCTGCACCGGCAAGCTCTCATGAGGAGTCAGGATGCCGATCTCGTGCACTTCGCCGGCCTTGAGGAAGATCGCGCGGTCGTATGGATAGCCAGCCGCTGCGTGTCCGATGTCGCCGTCGAGCGACGTGTTCTCGTGTTCGGCGTCCCACACGGCACAGCTGTCATCGAGGTTGTTGGCGAGCAGGATTCTGACATCACGGTCGAGAGTGACACGGTGAGGTGACTTGCCCCATCCTCCGCCTCCCCAACAGTAGATTCTGCTCGGATCTCTTCCTGCTTCTGTGTGCAAAGCTCGATCGTATTTTGCCCGCTGCCCCCGATGAGGTTTCCCTCCGGCGGCCATAGACTCGTCGATCGTAAGGAAACCAATGTCGCCCTTTTTTAGAAACACCGAATCAACGATGTCTCTGTAAGGTGCGTAAATCTCGGGAACTGAGGCCGAATCGCCCTGAATGTACGGCATCATCAGGCATCGAATTCCCGAAAATTGAGGGAACACTACTGTCTGTCCAGTATTTGTATTCACTTTCCACCCCCCTTTTAAGGTACGATTATTATCCTTATATATTACCAGGATTTGAATATTTTACTAAATTATTCCATAAAAGTCAATACTTAGGAAGTTTTCACTATTGGAAAATTTGATAAAAATTAGTCACTGAATGAAGCAAGTCGCCGTACCCTTTACTCACTAAGCTCTTTATGACGCACCCTCCGA
>FKKE01003681.1_pt2 | contig 21652 bp, 14 predicted proteins | sample 1106331 | NCBI WGS metagenome assembly FKKE01 (sample SAMEA3931202, study PRJEB13176) | freshwater metagenome | biome: Drinking water system; feature: drinking water; material: freshwater | place: China | collected 2013-02-06
GCATACGCGGCCTTACAGCGGGTGGAACAGCAAGCGAAAGAACTAGAACGGCAAGCTGACGATGCCCGTGCTGCCTATCAAGCGCAACGAGAGAAGGACGAGGCGGCCGAGGCGGAGAGAATTAAGCGAGAACAGGAAGAGATTTCCCAGGCCAAGAAAGACTCTGAGGAAAAGGAAAGGGCCAAGAGACAGCAAGCGGAGATGGAACAGGCGAGAATCTCTGCGGAATCGGCGGCTCAGCAGCAAGGCAGCGGCGGTTCCACAGCGCGGAACGATGGAGAACGAGCAGGACGGAACTCGCCGCAGTCCGGAGGGCGTGCCTCTTCATCCGATGGAGATTTGCAAATGTCCGGAGGCAAAGGCGGAGGCGGTTCCTTTGACATCACAGTGTGGAACTATGGCGATCCAGTACCGGGGGTGGAGCGCCCGCCTGAGTTCGACAAGCCGAAGCGGAAAAATCCCTGTCATTTCAAAGATACCAATTGCCTAGAGCCGTTTGCGGAAGGCGCCGTAACGCCGAGCCAGGATAATCCACCGGCAGCCCAGAACCCATGGAGCCAGGAGATTGAACGAGAGATAACGGGAGGGCTGCTCTCTTCTGAGCAAATCCGCCAGGAAATTGAGCAAAAAGTTAGGGGAGGCCTGTCTTCTTCCAGAAAATCCGCGCAGCAGCCATGTGATGAAAACCTAGGCTGCCCCGATGACGAGTCCGGTGCCAAGGGACCAGGCAAAGATCTCCTAGCCAAGCTTGACGCCGACCTCGATCGGATCAAGAGCAACCAACCCGGAGCGGCCGGCGGAACTCTGCCGGGATCGACACTAGATGCGGGCGAAGGAGGTTCCTCGTTCGACACATTGGCTGCCTTGCGGTCACTCCGATCCGGGCTGGGAGTCTACAGGCAAGGTCGCGAAGCGTTTTCCAACTTGAGAGGTTCTCCTGGAATGTCCTTGGGCGGTAATTGCCCCAACAAGATCCCCTATCCGCCTGAAGCGATCTCTATCGTCCAACGACGTGGTCAGCAACTCCCCCCGATGCCGACAGTTGACGCGATGATCCAGCAGGCCGGAGGAGCCGACAGCGCTGCTTCGGCGTTGCGACAGCAAATCCAAGCGCAAGAGCAAGCGTTGGCGCAATGGCCGGCTGGTCTGGAAGAGGAGGTACGGCGACTTACCGAGTTGACGGTCGGGCACAACCGGCAAATTCTCCAGGCGGTGGAATGTCGGCGGGGGAATAGTCTCAGTTCTCCGGTTCCACCGCGCCCCATCCAGTCAGCGCCTCGAGAGTCCGTAAGGGCACAAGAGCCGCGTGTCCCGTCTGTGGGCGGTGGGAGCAAATGTGTACACACCGCTACTCGTACGTGTAGTACCCAATAACCTGTACAGGGCTGACACGGTGTGGGCCAATATCCTCTGTCTGAATGGGAATGGGGAAGCAGTCGCTGAGAACTGTGTGAACGTGTCTGGTACGGAAAAGAAGATGAACAACTTCACGCGTAAGAGAGGAGTTCCAACAATTGCCATGATCCCCCTGATTCTGATGGCGGGTTGTGGCGGGACCGTCAGCCAAGGTCAAGGGAATCTAATCGAGACCACGGTCGCTGAGAGTCAAATGAGCCGAAACTTACAAGCCCAATCAGCCTTCCGCGCCCAGCGCTTTGATGAGGCTGCGCAACTTTTTACGGCGCAGGCCCAAACGGGTGGCAAGGAGGAGCACAAGGCATGGTTCAATGCGGGCGCCTCTTACTGGAATGCCGGGGACAAGCGGCAGGCGCTTGAGGCCTATGAACAAGCCGTCGCCGTCAATCCATTGTATCTGAAGGGTCATCTGCGGTTGACGAACAAGTATGCATTGCTTAAACGAGCTGAACCTTCTGCCAAGCATAAGAAGTATGCAGTCACGATCCAAGGGGTGACGAAGAAGATGCTGCCGATGTGGGATCAAGCGAATGCGATGCGGGCGCAGGGCAAAGATTGGTATGAAGCAGCGGCCGTCATCCATGAGGCGAGCGCGGAGTTCTATGCGCAACAAGGTTTTCAGGATTGCGCGGAGGCCGAACGAAAGTTGGCGGATCACAGTCGAATGGAAGGGCAAGCAGCGCTCGTGAAGTTCGCTATCGCCAAGCAAGATGCAACATCTGAGGCCTCTCAAGCAGCCTTTAGGACAGAGGTCGTGGGAACGGTGAAGGATCTGACCGCTACCTTCACGAGAGCTGACGCGACAACACCATTTGGGTTTGGCGCTGGGGGGAGTTCGAGCGCCAAAACGGCCGTGGCGGGGTTGGGCGTTTTGGAGTCATCCCTGAGCGGGTATGCGGGGATGATGCAGGCGTTCGAAGGCAGGATTCAAGAACAACGGGAGACCATGCGGCAGCAAGGGCAACAGGCTCAGGCCGCCCTAGCAGATTCGACACAAGCGCAGACGCAACGCAGCGCCCAGCAGCGGACGATGGAGTTGCAAAAAAAGATAGAGCAAATGGAGCAAATGGCGAAGGCGATGCTGGCCGAACAAGGGCTCCTTGAGGACGGGGACGTGACCGGGGATCGCGACACATTGGATCTGTAATCGTCCGTCACAAACCAGAAGGAGGCAGTATGACCATGAACTGGAGTCGATTCCAAGTTCGAGCCTTTCTGAGTCTCATGGCTCTTGCCGCCGTGGGAGCTTGTGCCACGGTGTCGAAAGAACCGACTGCCATGAGGGAAGCCATTTTTTCGGAGCATCAGACGATTACAAGCCTGAAGCAACAGGAGGAGTCGAGTCCAGAGGACGCAGCCAAGTCCTACGAGAAAACGTTGAAGGACCAGGCGGAACTCACTCAGCCCTTTCAGGACTATCAGAGCAAGCTGAAAGATGCGTTGACCGCCATGGAGGATCCGAAGCAGTCCGCGACATTGCCAGAGGATGCGATGCTGGGGCTGCCGGGTGTATACGCTGAACGCCTCTTGACCGTTGCCGAAGCCCGTCAAGGCCTGGGACGGATATTCCTCGCGAAAGGCCGGTTCGCCGACGCGGAGCAGCATGTCACGGCTTCGATAGACTTAATGAAAGGCCGGGCTCATTCTCCCGTCTTTTCGTCCAAATCTTTGGTGGATGGCTATGCCGTACTCCAGGATATCTATGCGAAGCAGGGGCTGACTGGGAAAGTCATGGTGGCAAAGCTGAATGGTGATTTGCTGAGGGACTATCTTGAGAGCAGGGGTGGCAAGGAAGATGAAGAATTCGAGAAGAATTTCTTTTTCGGAGAAGGGGCCCAAAAGCAGTTGGATTCGATTCAGGGGTTCGTCGAGAGCGTGAATAAGGTGCGCAAGGAACAAGCCAGCTCGAAGCGGATGGCGGTGCTGAGCGGATTGATGTATGCCGGCGCTGCCTACCAGCAGGTTGAGGCAACACGGATGTTGGCAAAGAACGGGGGCGTGATGACTCCCGATGTTCAATTGGCTCAAATCAACGCTCAGAATTCGATGATGCAAGCGCATCTGTTTACGACGCTGGCGATGCAACGGGAGAGTGGTGCAACGTCTGTAGACAGCACGTCCCTGTCGTCAGTGCTCCCATCTCTTTCCCAGCAGATCCTTGATCCTCGAGTCAGTGTGAACGCGCCGGGAATCGTGAAAGGGTTCGCGTCTCGGGCCTCACAGGTCGGTGGTGCATCGTACGAGTCGGGCGCCCAGCAAGTGATCCAGGGCGTGGATGCTCTGGCAGGCTATCGCGAAAGCGGAAGGAGTGACGCATCTGCGACACGGGCGGGGCATTTTGTGGACCTGTTTTCGAATTTCGTGACACAGGTTCAGGCCATTCGGGCATCTCAATAGCAGGATAGTTCGGAAACGATGAAGTTGTGTGGCGGGACCCTACGTCATGCCACTGCGTCGTGTGCGGGAGCGAACAAATCTGGGTATGTGGCAGCCGCCTACACGAACGATGTGAAGTAAGCGTTCAGGGCGCCATCAGAGGCGCAGACAGTCAGACCTTTAACGGCCCCTTCTACGGTTCGCCGTAGCGGAGCGAATGTAATGTCTTGGTATGCCATCGAGGGGAGGAAGCTATGACAATTCGGTTGGCAATCGTGGCATTGGCGCTGTTGTGTTTGTTCGGCACGAAAGAGATTGCGGTGGCCGCTCCCGTCGATAATCCCGCGCACTGCATTGATATTGAGGGAAGCGGTGGAGATTTTTCGACGATGGAGAATACCTGCAACCAGACGCTGAATGTGCGATGGCATGATCAGGGATCCTGCCGGACGGGCTGTTTGACCACCATTCGACCAGGCACGCGGCAGACGATCACCGGTGTGAGGGGCGAGGTGCGATGGGCGGCATGCGTCTACCCTCAATCTCCGCGGCCGGTTGGAGGGGGGAGGAGTTCTTGTGAATGATGCGGGCGTGGCCGCGGAGACGGACAGGGAGCCGCACAGCCTCTCCGCCGGAGGAGGCTGCGCGCTGGGCATCGGCACGACGGGATGCGTAAAAGTTTGTACGCGTGGTGGCGTATTGTCGGCAAAAATGAGCCAGACTATCATACGGCCCGTTATCCAACGGCACTCGCCAGGTCAACCGGCGAGAGGCAGCGACGGTCGGACAGTCGTATCCCCCATACGCTGATGACCCATCCTGTACCCATCGTTGGTCCTCCTGTCCGCGCGGCTTCGCCCAGGAGTCCCCATGGCCCGCGTCTCATTCAGCGGCGATCGACCATCATCGGCCTTTCCCCCTACAGGCTTCGGTCGTCAGGTCTGCGCGGCGGCCAAGCGCCGCTCCCGCAGACGAATGCTCTATGCTCACTCCCGCAGGACCAGAGCCATCGTCTCAGCCCCAGGAATGTTTGGGCGCGCGCGATGGTCGGCTCTCGGACTGCCTCTGCATTCTTAGGAGGTCCTCCCCATGCGTGATCCCCTCTATTTTGCGAAGCTGCGCGTGCTCTTGGCCGGTTGGCGGTGGCGGCACAGTCGCCGCCGGACGACGATGCGAGCCCGGCTGCGGGCCCTGCGCCGCCGCGGCCTGAATTCCGCGTCGCTCTTCTCGCCATCCGCGTCCTCACCTGGTCGCCGCTCCTCCCGCTTCGCTCCGGGCCTCGTGACCCGCTTGTTTCCCCGTTTCCCTCAGCACTCAGTCCTCAGCCCTCAGTCTTTTTTTATGGAGCCCCTCGAACCCCGACTCTTGATGGCCGCCGACCTGGCGGGCCTGGTCCAGGCGCACACGCTGGCCGACGTCAGCGTGCCGACGAACGGCGAATCCGCCGTTATCCGCGTGAGCAACGTCGGCGATGCCAAGACCAGCCAAGTGTCGCGGGTCGAGGTCTATGCCTCGCTCGATACGACCTTTGATACCGCCGATGTGCTGCTCGGTGCGGCCGATGCCCCCAAGAACATCAACGCGGGCGCGTTCAAGGACGTGCCGGTCACGCTCGCCATGCCTGGAACCCTGGAGCCGGCCACGTATCACCTGCTGGCGAGGGTCGATGCGACCAATGTGATCGCCGAAGGCGCGGCGGGGGAGGCCAATAACGTCAGCACTGGGCCGCAGTTCGAGGTGGCCTGGCAGTTCGGAGCGGTGCCGGGCCGCGCGGGAAACACCACGCTCACTCTTCTTGATGCCGACGGCACCCACGTCACATTTTCGCTGTCGGGTCCCGGCACAGGGGAAGTGATCCCGGATGGCAGCCGCTGGGACATGACGGTGACGGGCACGACGAGCACCTCCATCCTGACCATCAGCACCAACGCGGCCGGCAATGGGCGCGTCAGTATGGATGACATTCATGTCTTCGGCCCACTCGGGGCCTTGGTCGCCTCCACCACGGATCTCACCGGCACCTTGGCGGTGGATGGACCCCTGGCTATTCCAGGGCCGATCCCCGGCGGAGTGCTACTCGGTAGCGTTCAAGGCGGGACCATCGCGGCGCCGTCGATGGAAGCCATTGCGGTGAATGGGAGCGTCACCGATGCGACGTTCTTAATCGGCGCACAATTGGGACAGGATGGAAAACTTGGCGGCACGGGCGCCGATGCGGATACCTTCGGCCCCGGCAGCATCGGCACGCTCGTCGTGGGTGGCGCCGTCAGCGGCACCACGATTCGCGTCGGTCAGGACCCGGTGGATGGGATCTTCGACAACGGCAACGACGTCCTCCAAGGCGGCACGAGCAGCAGTATCGGCGCGATCTTTATCGGCGGGGCGCTGAGCGCCGACAGCCGCATTATTGCGGGGGCCTTGCCCGCCTCTGCGTTCATCAACGGCGGCACCGTCACGAATCTCGGCAGCCTCCCCCAGTTCAGCACGGAGACGGTGGCCCCCACGCTCACCGCGTCGCTGGCGGAGGATACCGGCAGTTCGAGCACGGACGGCCTCACGAACAATCCGACGATCACGGGGAGCGCGACGGATGCCAGTGGCATCGGCGCGTTCAAGGCCGGTTTCGGCGGGACGGCCACCGTGGACGTGCTGGCCGATCTCCAGCCGGACGGGTCGTTCACCTTCACCCCGGCTCGATTGGACGCCATCAACGGAGCCCCGCTCACCGACGGACCGCACACCCTGACCCTGCTCGCAACCGATACCAAGGGGAACAGTTCCCAGCTCCTCCTGTCCTTGACATTGGATAGAACCCCCCCCGCCGCGGTCACCTTTGATCTCGCCCCGGGGTCAGATACAGAAGTGGTCGGCGATCAGCGGACCACGGCGAGTACGGTGACCCTTGACGGCGCCACCGAGCCTGCCGCGCTCGTGGAACTCCTCACGTTTGGGCTCCAGACGCTGGCGGATGGTACCGGCGCGTTTGCGTTTTCGAATGTGGCGCTCGCCCTCGGCGCCAATGTGCTCACCGTGCGGGCGACCGATGCGGCCGGCAACCAGCGGACCGAAACGCGGACGGTCACACGGGTGGCGGCCCCCGTGCTCGATCCCATCGGGAGTCAACTCGTCGATGAGGGGACCGCACTGACTTTCACGGCAACCGCCGTCGACGCGGATACTCCGGCCAACGGGCTAATGTTCAGCCTGGCCGGGACAGTACCGGCCGGGGCCACGATCGACCCGATCACCGGCGTCTTTACCTGGACGCCGACCGAGGCGCAAGGGCCGGGCCTGTTCACCTTCGACGTGGTCGTGACCGACGACGGCAGTCCCGCCTTAAGCGACAGCGAATCCATCCAAGTGACGGTGAACGAAGTCAATCTGGCCCCGGTTGTCACGGCGGTGGCGAATCAAGCTGTGGACGAGGGCAGCTTGGTGACCGTGACTCTCACGGCGACGGACAGCGATCTGCCGGCCAATAGCCTCACGTGGAGCCTCATCACCGCACCGGCGAGGGCTATGATCAATCCCACGACGGGTGAGTTTAGTTGGGTGCCGAGTGAGGCCGAGGGGCCCGGGATCTTTACCGTCACCGCCCGGGCGACGGACAACGGCACGCCGACTTTGTTCGGCGAGACGACCTTCACCGTGACGGTCAATGAAGTGAATGCGGCGCCGGTGTTGACTGCCATCGGCAATCAGACGGTGGACGAAGGGACTCTACTGACCTTTACGGCGACGGCGACCGACGGCGATCTGCCGGCCAACGGGCTGACCTTCAGCCTCGAAGGCCTCGTGCCGGTCGGAGCCACGATTGACCCACAGAGTGGGGTGTTCAACTGGATCCCAGCCGAAGACCAAGGGCCAGGAGTCTATGCGATCACCATCCGTATCGCGGACGATGGCGCCCCGGCGCTGTTCGATGAGGAGGCGTTCCAGATCACGGTCAACGAGGTCAATGCGGCGCCGGTCCTGGCACCCATTGCCCCGCAGACCGTCGACGAGGGGCAGACGCTGACCTTTACGGCGAGTGCGACCGACGGCGATCTCCCGGCCAACGGGCTGACGTTCAGCCTCGCGAATGCGCCGACGGGGGCGAGCATCAACCTCGTCACCGGCGAATTCTCCTGGACACCTTCCGAATCCCAAGGAGCCGGGATTTATCTGTTTGACGTGGTCGTCACGGACAACGGCACGCCGGCACTCAACACGAGTCAGACGGTCACGGTCACCGTGGCCGAAGTCAACGAAGCGCCGACGATCAATGCGATCGGCAATCGGACAGTGGACGAGGGCCAAACGCTCACCTTCACGGCGACGGCCAGTGACAGCGACCTGCCGGCCAACGGGCTGACCTTCAACCTGGCGGGTGCGGTGCCCGCCGGCGCCGCGATCGACCCGATCACCGGCGTGTTCACCTGGACGCCGACCGAGGCGCAAGGGCCGGGCCTGTTCACCTTCGACGTGGTCGTCACCGACGACGGCAGTCCCGCCTTAAGCGACAGCGAATCCATCCAAGTGACGGTGAGCGAAGTCAATCAGGCCCCAGTCGTCAATGCAGTGGCGAATCAAGCTGTGGACGAGGGCAGCTTGGTGACCGTGACCCTCACGGCGACGGACAGCGATCTGCCGGCCAATAGCCTCACGTGGAGCCTCATCACCGCACCGGCGAGGGCTATGATCAATCCCACGACGGGTGAGTTTAGTTGGGTGCCGAGTGAGGCCGAGGGGCCCGGGATCTTTACCGTCACCGCCCGGGCGACGGACAACGGCATGCCGACTTTGTTCGGCGAGACGACCTTCACCGTGACGGTCACTGAAGTGAATACGGCACCGGTGCTCGCGGCCTTAGCGGACGCCACAGTAGAAGATGGTCAATTGCTGACATTCACGGCCATCGCGACGGATGCGGACGTGCCGGCCAACGCGCTTTCCTTCAGTCTCCAAGGCACGGTGCCGGCGGGGGTGGCCATCGATCCGACGACCGGTGTCCTTACCTGGACGCCGATGCCGGCCCAGGTCGGCTCGCATCAGATCACGGTGCGGGTCACGGATAACGGCAGTCCCTCGCTTTTCGATGAGCACGTCATGTCCGTGACAGTCACCGCCTCGGACCACGAGGGCCCCAGCCTCACGGCCGCCTTATTCCACGATACGGGCGCGTCGACTAGCGATGCGGTGACCTCGGACCCCACAATCGTGGGCAGCGTGACCGATCTCAGCGGCCTCGCCTCGTTCACGGGCGGCTTCGGCGCCACGGCAACCTTCAATCTATTGCCGGATGTGCAGGGTAACGGCGCCTTTACGCTCGACCTCCAACGGCTTGAGGCGATCAATGGCGGTTCGTTGAGCGACGGGGCGCATACGCTCCGCTTGGACGCCGCCGATGGCCGAGGCAATCTGTCCACTCGGTCGATCTCCTTTATCCTGGATCGGATCGCCCCGGCCGCGCCTTCGATTGATCTGCCCGATTCGCAAGACACCGGCATCAGCCAAACCGATAACATCACGAAGCGGAATCAGGTGAGCCCGCTGTTCACGACCGAGATCGGTTTGGTGCGCGTGGCGGTCAATGGCGCCGATGTCGCGGCGATCCAGACCGCCACAGGTGGGTTCTCCCTGGGCCTGCCGGTCCAGCAGGACGGCAGCATGACCATCACGGCGACGGTCGAGGATCTCGCCGGGAACGTGGGGCAGGCGGGGATACTCCTGGTGACGATCGACACCCAGGCCCCTTCGTCGACCTTCGACCTCGACCCGGCCTTCGATACGACGCCGGTTGGCGATCAGCAAACGACTTTTGCCACGGTGTCGTTGGTGGGGACGACGGAACCCAACTCACAAATCTATCTGTTTGACGAGACGCCGTTCCAAACCATCGGGACCGACTTCGCCTTTGGCCTATCTGGTGACGGGTCAACGGTCATTGGCCGGACGGGCGGCTCCTCGGCCTATCGCTGGACACTTGATGGGGGTACCGTGCTTCTGGGTGATTTGCCGGGTGGCGGCATCTTTAGTGATGCGGCTGGCGTGTCGACAGATGGGTCCGTGGTTGTCGGCGTGAGCAGTTCCTCGTCTGGCACGGAAGCGTTTCGGTGGACCGCCGCTGGTGGAATCGTCGGACTGGGCGATCTCGGCGGAGGGTCGTTCAACAGTGCAGCCAGAGATGTATCCGGAGACGGCGCCGTGGTGGTTGGCGCCGGAGTTTCCTCATCTGGGCCTGAAGCCTTCCGGTGGACTCCGTCCGGCGGCATGGTGGGGCTCGGGGACTTGCCGGGAGGAAGTTTTGGTAGTAACGCCTACGCAGTCTCTGATGATGGAGCGGTTGTCGTCGGCGAAGGCGTCTCCGCGTTGGGAACCGAAGCCGCACGTTGGACTGCAACCACTGGATGGGTGGGACTTGGCGACCTGCCTGGCGGGTCGTTCTACAGTCGAGCGCTTGATGTGTCGAGCGACGGGCTCGTTGCGGTCGGCGAGAGCAGTTCGTCATCGGGCAATCAAGCGTTCCGATGGACCCAGAGCGGTGGGATGATCGGGTTGGGCGATCTGCCTGGCGGGGCGTTCCAGAGTATCGCCCTTGCAGCCTCAGGCGATGGGTCGGTCGTGGTGGGATCAAGCGACACCGCGGCTGGGTCTGCCGCATTTGTGTGGGATGCCGCGCACGGGATGAGACACCTCCGCGATGTTCTCGTCAACGAGTTCGGGTTAGGGACGGCGCTTGCCGGAGTCGATCTCCTTAACGCGACCGGCGTGTCGTCGGACGGTCGGGTCCTTGTCGGCAATGGGAGCAGCGGGGCCTGGCGGGTTGTGTTGCCCTCTGCCTTGACGGCGGATTCGGCTGGCGCCTTTCGATTCGACAACACCCAGTTGGATATTGGGGGAAATCCTTTCACGGTCAGAACGATCGATGTGGCCGGCAATGCCAGTGACACCACCCGCACGATTACACGGATAGACAATGAGGCGCCGGTGGCGCCGATCGCGCCGGCGGCGGGTCTGGTGAGCTGGTGGACGGGCGACGGCTCGGCCAGTGACCTCATCGGGACGAACCACGGCACGCTCGTGAACGGGACAACATTCGCGCCGGGCAAAGTCGGCCAAGCGTTCAGCTTCGATGGCGTGGATGATGTCGTGACGACGATCCAGGAGCCCACCTACTCGACCGGGGCCACCTTCTCGGCCTGGATCAAGACGACCGATACCCTTGCCGGATTGATCGCCGGGGGCGGAGGGGCGACCAGTGAACAGGGCATGGGGCTGTTCATCGAACCGGGAGGGGTCTTAGCATTCATCGGGATGAAGGGGACGCCGGGAAGCCAGAATTTCGGCATCAACGGCCCAGTGATCAATGACGGCGCGTGGCACCACATCGCCGGCACCTGGACGGGTGATACCACGGCAAACGGCGCCACACTCTACGTGGATGGCGTCCAGGTCGGCACGGCGACGGCCGCCGCCGCCGTCATCCAGGACACCCATTCCCTTCAGATAGGCGGACACACGGCGCTCGGCTACGCCCGATTCGACGGTCAACTCGATGAAGTGCAGGTCTCTGCGCGTGCGCTGTCTGCCGCCGAGATCCAGGCCAGCTTCGACGCAGGCGCGGCGGGCCAGAGTCGACCGGTGATGACGACGGAAGACCATTCGATCCCGGTGACGCTCGTTGCCGCTGATGCGGACCATGACCCGCTCACGTTCAGCATCGTCACCCCGCCGAGCCATGGGACGTTGAGCGCGATCACGCCGTTGCCGTTGGCTGGCCTCGTCAGCCAGTGGTCGGCCGAAGGCGACGCCAGCGATACCGCCGGCTCGAACGACGGGACGTTACAGAATGGCGTGGGCATTGATGCGGCCGGCAAGGTCGGGCAGGCCTTTCGTTTTGACGGCGTGGATGATTTTATAGAAATCGGCAATCAATCCTCGCTGAATTTCTCAGGAGACTTTACGGTTTCAGCATGGGTACAGACGAGCGGCCTTGGGAACGCGGTGTCGGACAGCTACATCGTGTCGAAGTATTCGGCCGGTTCAGCGGCGGGATGGGGATTAGCCTTGATCGGCGTGGGCAATGTCAATCAGGCGGCCTTTTTGTATGGGGACGGCAGCGGCAGCGCCACGGCTCATTCCGGGGCGACCATCACGGACAATGCGCTGCACCATCTCGTCGGCGTGCGAGAGGGGAACTCGGCCAAATTATATCTCGACGGGGTTCTGAGGCAAACCGTGGCTGGTCCAAGCGGGAGCACCGCCAATGCCAACTCGGCGCGAATCGGCCATCGGGATGCCGCCGCATCCTTCTTCAACGGCCTGGTCGATGAAGTGGAAATCTACAACCGCGCGCTCTCAGCCCAAGAAATAGAGGCGTTGGTTGTGGCGGGGAACACCACGCAGCTTGTGGCGGGGTCCACGCTTCGCGGCGCGACGGTTCGCTACACTCCCGATCCGGACTTCTCCGGTACGGACAGCTTTACGTTCAACGCGCACGATGGCGTCAGCGAGAGCCAGACGGCGACGGTCACCATCACGGTGACGCCGGTGAACGATGCGCCGGTGCTCGCGCCCATCGGCAATCAGGTCGTGGTTGAAGGCCAGGCGCTGACCTTTACCGCCACGGCCATCGACAGCGACCTCCCGGCCAACGGGCTGACGTTCAGCCTGGCCGGGACCGTGCCGGCCGGAGCCGTGATCGATCCGAATACCGGCGTCTTCACCTGGACGCCGGCCGAGGCGCAGGGCTCGGGGCTTTACACCTTCGATGTGGTGGTGACGGACGACGGCGCTCCCACTCTCAGCGATAGCGAGACCATCCAAGTTACCGTGACGGAGGGCATGAATGCCCCTTTCTTTGGGCTGGGCGACTTGTCTGGTGGGAATTTCAGCAGCGAGGCCTTGGGTCTTTCGGCTGATGGAGCGGTAGTTGTGGGCGGAAGCGAGTCGGCCAATGGGACCGAAGCCTTCCGTTGGACGGCGGCAGGGGGGATGCAGGGTTTGGGCGATCTCCCGGGGGGAGCTTTTTCCTCCTTGGCCTTTGACGTATCGGCGGATGGGACCGTGGTCGTGGGCCTCAGCACGACAACCGACGGCCCGGAGGCCTTCCGTTGGACGGCGGCAGGGGGAATACAGGGCCTGGGAGAACTCCCCGGTGGCTTCAGCGATAGCCGGGCGTTTGGCGTATCGGCGGATGGGACGGTGGTGGTGGGCCTGAGCTTTTCAACACTTGGCGGGGAGGCGTTCCGCTGGACGGCGGCGGGGGGGATGCAGAGCCTGGGCGACCTCGCGGGCGGCACCGTCTACAGTTACGCACGGGAAGTTTCGGCGGATGGCGCCGTAGTGGTCGGGTGGAGCGAGTCGGCCAATGGGACCGAAGCGTTTCGCTGGACGGCGGCGGGGGGGATGCAGGGACTGGGTGACCTCGCGGGCGGGAGCTTCTTAAGCCAGGCCTACGGGACCTCTGCGGATGGGGCGGTCATCGTGGGTCAAGGCCTGTCGGCCAACGGCTATGAGGCGTTCCGCTGGACGGCGGCGGGGGGGATGCAGGGCTTGGGCGACCTGCCCGGCGGGTCCTTCTATAGCTGGGCCCTGGGCGCTTCCGCGGACGGCGCGGTCCTGGTGGGCGAAAGCATCACCGCGAACGGCCGGGAGGCCTTCATCTGGGATGGCGCCCATGGGATGCGGAATTTGCATGATGTGTTGGTCGAGTACGGACTGGGGGCCGAGTTGGCGGGATGGCGACTGGCTTCGGCGGATGACATCTCCCCCGACGGGAACGTGATCGTCGGGACCGGGATCAATCCGGCCGGCCAGCCCGAGGCGTGGCGCGTGGAGCTGCCGGATAACCTCGCGCCGGTGCTCGCGCCCATCGGCAATCAGGCGGCGACAGCCGGCCAAACCTTGACCTTCACCGCGACGGCGACGGATTTCGACATCCCAGCCGATACGCTGACTTACAGTCTGGAAAGCGGGGCAGGCGGCGCGGTGCCCGCCGGCGCGACTATCGATCCGGCGACCGGCCTCTTCAGTTGGACGCCGACTGTGTCTCAAAGTGGGACGCACACCTTCGATGTGGTGGTGACGGACAACGGCACGCCCACTCTCAGTGATCGTGAGACCATCACGGTGACGGTGGCGGTTCCGACGCTGGCCGTCACATCCACGAGTTTTAGTACCACAGCAACAAGCTTCACGATCAACTGGACCACCAATCTACCGAGCACCACGAATCTTTATTGGGGAATGACGCCCACGACGAATAATTTCGTGGCGGGTGATCCCGACGTGTTTACGACGTTTCATAGCGTAACCGTGACAGGGCTGACCCTGAATACGAATTACTCCGTTCGACCGTATGGTGTGTCAGCCGATGGACAGGAGCTCCTCGCGGGTCCCTACACCGTCCGGACTGCCCGCTCATGAGGAGAGGCGATGCTTGTGTCGGGCCTCGTTCTTTGCAGGGGCAAGCCCCCGGCGTGACCTGTGTGGTGGCTGAGGCTCGGCCGGGGAGGGCTGGTGATGCCGAAGACGGATCATCCTGCCGCCGCTATCTTTGAGATCGCGCCTCAGCCGTTATTGCCGGGCCTCTGTGTCTATGTGGATCGATGAATGTTCCGACGAGCCCTTCCTTCGCGGCGGTCCATCCGGGATGATGGGATCATCCGGCCGCCGCTCAAACTGGGGGGGCCTATGGGAGCAGCGTCAGAGCCGGCCACTGGAGGGGCCGAACCAGCGAGAAATGCTTGCGGTCTGTGGTGAGGAGTTCACGAATCTTCAGCCGTTCGGCGATCGCCACGAGTGAGGCATCCACGAACCCCAGGTGGGCATCGAGGTCGGTGTCCATCACTTCAACGGTCCGGTCGACGTCGCCCTTCTTAAGAGATTCCACCCTCAGTTCGTCTCGCCCGACGGCCCGCACGAAGGACAGTTCCGCCGCGGCCCCGAGGTGTGTCGAGATCAAGTAGGCCGCCTCGGGGAGGACGGTCACGGGAACGATGAGTTGGATACGGGCGGTGTCCAGGAACGCGCGGACGCGGTCATGCCATCCGTCATCCTGGTCCGCCATGGCGTAAAGAGGACCGGTATCGACCAGGACGGCCCTCATCGTTGACGGCCTGGATGGGGAGTCGTCCAGAGCAAGGCTTCTGATTGTTCCGCGATCTCCCTCCGCCCGCTTCGCGCGATTCCCAGAAAAGACGGCAGATGTCGCGTCAGCTGTCGGCGGCCGACGTACTCTTCCAGCGCCGCGCGGATCGCCGCCGAGACGCTCATACGTTCCTTTTTGGCTATGGCTTGGAGTTCAATCAGCAGGGATTCGTCCGCGACAATCGTCGTTCGCTTCATGGCATAACCCTCACATGTGACATATGCTACTGGATATTGGATACTGCATATGCCTGTCAAGCCAATCTTCGTGACCCCCTCCTGGTTCGCAGGTGACGACACCCAAGGGCGCTGCGGTCTACTGCCGTAGTTTCCGGTCGCCGGGTCGGCGGGGCGGTGAGGGGATCGTCCGGCCAGGGGTGCTTGGGATCGCGGTTGTGTGGTGGCCTGCGAGTTTGCGAGGGAGGTTCTCCCGCGCGCTGCTGACCGGGTCTCCTACCAGGCCGTTCGAACCGGATACTGTGCGATCAGCGGATCGGGCGTGAGGATGAGCATTTCGTGCTCCACGGCCTGACAGATGAGCATGCGATCGAATGGATCCTGGTGGTGTGTCGGAAGCTTGTGCGCATACAGCGCGGCGGCTTCGGTCAGCGGAAGCGAGTCGATGCCATGGCGCACGCGCTGGGCAGGGATGAAGCGCTCCGGCGGTTCCGGAAACTGAAGCCTGCCGAGCGTGAATTTCACGCTCATCTCCCAAGCCGACGCCGCGCTCAAGAATACCTCATGCCCGGTGTCGAGGAACAGTTCTCGTGCGGCAGGAGAAAGCTCCGACGAATCCGTGAGAATCCACAAGAAGGTGCAGGTGTCGAGCAGAATCTTCACGGACGCTACCCTGTGAAGGCTTCCAGGATCTCCTGCGGCAGGGGATCGAAAAAAGACGCCGGAATCTTCATGGACCCCTTGGCGCCTCCTAATCGACGCGGTTTGGTCTGCGGTCCAGGCAGCGCGCGAATCTCCGCAATCGGCTCATTATGGCGGCAAAGGATGATCGTCTCACCTTTGGTCAGCTTGGTCAGATAGCGAGACAAATGGGTCTTGGCCTCATGGATATTCAGCTTGATCATGACTAGACTTTAGACTAAGAAACGAACTAAGTCAAGGAAGCCCATCATCGTGGCCTCTTGTAGTAAACGGACACTTCGCGCCGCGGCTTGATCCGCCTGGTCGGCGGGGCGGTGAGGGGATCGTCCGGCCAGGGATGCTTCCGGATCGTTCTCGGCGTTGTGAGCAAATCCCAGGAAACGGATAAGGCTTAGCCCGCATTATTCATGAGCACTTCTGCTGCCATCGCAGATTCGCTGCTGCGACGAGCCTTCGGCGGGCAGGCTCGCCGCTCGTCCCCTCGACGTACTGCTTAAGTACGCCTCGGGGCCACGCGGCTCCATGTGCCCGTCTCGCGACGCGACTCCCGGGGTACCTGTTGCCGGGGTACCCATCGCTCTGCCTTTGCGATGGGTCGGATGCAACGGGTCGAACGCGACGAACCGTCATGAATAATGCGGGCTAGTCGATCTCCAGGACTTCGCCCAATGCCTGATTGAGTCTCTGTAGTTGAGCGGGCGTGAGGCGAGTCAGGGGGCCCTCAACGAGTCGTCGATTGTCGATGGCTCGGAGCTGATCGATCAGCAGGTCTGAATCCTTGCGAAGCTGTCCGGTCGCCGCCACGCGAAGGCGAAGGGGTTCAGCGTCCTCCACCAGCCTGGTCGTCAGCGGGACGATCAGCGTCGACGGATGATCGGCGTCGAGCAGAGGCTGCGCCTGCACCACGACGACCGGCCGGGTTTTGCCCGGTTCTGTCCCATGGCGCGGATTGAGATCGGCGAGCCACACCTCGCCGCGCTTACGCATCGGGCTCCCGTTCGAAGGCGGCGAATTCCTCGTTGATGCGCAGGCTTTCTCCCCGGACCTTTCTGGACGCGCGGGCCAGCCGTTCCGCGCGCAGGCGTCGTTCGGTGTCGCGATTCATCCGCTCGATGGACCGCCGGATATAGGCTGCACGGGACAATCGGAGGGATTCCGCATAGCGGTTGCTGGCTTTCAAGAGGGCGTCCGGCAGCTTCAGTGAAATGGTGCTCATGACAGGCGCGAAGGATATTCAAAATTGATACTGGATTACAGTATCTCTTCAATACCTCGAATTGTCAAGTCATCAGGGAGGACGTCGGGTGCCAGCCAGCCTAAGTTTTGGCGGGGATCTCGGTGCAGCCGAACTACAATAGGCCACTTCATGACCACTGACGGCACGCATTAGCTATGGGGTTTGGTTCGGCGCGTCGGCGGGGCGGTGAGGGGATCGTCCGGCCAGGGGTGCTTGGGATAGCGGCCGCGGAGTTCTTTTCGCACCTCGACGTAACTCGTGCTCCAGAAGCGGGCCAGGTCTTGGGTGACCTGCACCGGCCGGCCGGCCGGCGAAAGCAGATGCACGACAACCGGCGCACGGCCGTCAGCCACTCGCGGCGTCTCCCGGCAGCCGAACATTTCTTGCAGTTTCACGGCGAGCACGGGGCAGTCTCCCTTCGTATAGTCCAGTCTGATCCGCGAGCCCGTCGGCACGGTGAGGTGCGTCGGCGCCAGTCGATCCAATTCCTGACGCTGTGTCCAGCTGAGGAGCTGTTCAAGCGCGGCGGCCAGGTCGATGCGCGCGACTTGCGCGAGGCTGGTCAGGCCCTCGACCGCCGGGGAGAGCCATTGCTCCAAGCGGTGCAGCAGCCCCTCATCCGTAACATCCGGCCATCCGCCCTCTGTGCCAAAGACGCGTCGGAGGAGTCCCACTCGCGCTCGCCACTGCACGAGTTCCGGGGACCATCCGAGCGCGGAGAGGCCGGCCAGGCGGACGCCCGTGAGGAGGGCGGCGGCGATCTGTTCGGGGTCCGGCGAGGGCAGACCTCGATCGGAGAGGACGATCGCGCCGAGGCAGCGTTCCCGTCTGGCGATAACAGTCTGTGTCGACGCGTCCCATCGAATTGAGTCCACCTGCTGAACCTGTTCTCCGAAATGCCGCTCCAATTGTTCGAATGCGAGCGGCGCAGCGAGGGTGATCCGGGCCCACTGGTCCGCGTCGTGTAGTTCGGCGACGGCGAGCCAAGGTTCCTGCGCCAAGGCATGGGGCTCGGGAAAGCAGGCCCCTTGGCCATTAGCCAAGCGATAGCGCCGCTCGGCGACTGGCAGCCGCTGGGCAATGCGATCCGGATAGGCGAGGGCCAACAGGAGGCCCACCGGTTCTGCAGCCGGCTGTTCCAGCGCGGGCGGCCCAAAGGTTCTCGTCCAGGAGGCGGCCAACTCCTGGACACGTCGCACGGCGCCCAGGTCGACGCCGTCTGATTCATGGCTGGTGCGGGTCCGGCGAAGCGTATCCACTCGGACCCGAAAATCCGGCGACGGCCGTCCCGACTTGCTGCGGAGCACATCGCGCTCGCTCAGCAGCGCCGCGACGTGGCAGGCGAGCCTACTCAATCCAAGCGGGAGCGCCTTCACAATCATATGGGCTAGTCTGGGATGGAGGGGAAGGCCGGCCATGTGGCGACCGTGCGCCGTAATTCGGCGCTGGGCATCCAATGCGCCGACTCGCACCAGGAGGTCCTCTGCATGCCGAAGCGAAGCGGTCGGCGGCGGATCGAGCCACTTCAACCCGTGCGGATCATCGACGCCCCAGTGGGCAAGGTCGAGTCGAAGACCGGTCAGATCGGCTTCCATGATCTCCGGGGATCGGGACGGCAGGAGGCTCTGGTGTTCGGCGGCGGTCCAGAGCCGATAGCAGAGGCCCGGCTCCAGACGTCCGGCTCGACCCCGCCGCTGGTCCGCCGAGTCCTGCGTTACACGGATGGTGTCCAACCGCGTGAGGCCGCGGTTGGGGTCGAACCGCGGAACCCGCATCAGCCCCGAATCGATGACGACGCGGATGCCCTCGATGGTGAGGCTGGTTTCGGCAATCGACGTGGCCAAGACGACTTTGCGCAGGCCGGCCGGAGCCGGCTGAATGGCCTGATCCTGCTGCGCTTGCGGCAGCTCCCCGTGCAGCGGCGCGAGAATGACGGATGAGGGGAGTCCGCGTTCGCGGAGCCCGCGCTCGACTCGTCGGATCTCCGCCATGCCGGGCAAGAACACGAGGAGACTGCCGGATTCCGCGGCGAGGACCTGGCGGACCATGGCGACGACGGTGTCTTCGAGCCGGGCGGTGCGCGGCGTCCCCAGATAGCGTGTCTCCACGGGAAACGCCTGTCCGTCGCAGTGCAGCACCGCGGTGCCGGCGAGCAGGGCGGCGAGGCGATCTGTTGCCAAGGTTGCGGACATGACCAGGAGACGAAGGTCCGGTCGGAAGAGCCGTTGGGCTTCCAGGCAGAGGGCGAGTCCCACATCCGCGTGCAGGCTGCGCTCATGGTACTCGTCGAAGATCACCAAGCCGTAGTCCGACAAGGCTGGGTCTTGCTGGAGGAGACGGGTCAGGATTCCTTCGGTCACCACCTCGATCCGTGTAGACGGACCGATCTTCGTCTCCAGCCGGATGCGGTAGCCGACCGTCTGGCCTACGGCTTCCTTGAGTGTGCCGGCCATCCGATGGGCGGCGGCGCGGGCCGCCAGACGCCGCGGTTCCAGCATGATGATCTTCCGGCCGCTCAGCCATGCGGCGTCGAAAAGCGCCGGCGGGACGCGGGTGGTTTTCCCGGCGCCTGGGGGGGCCGTGAGAATGGCGGTGGGGCGGTCGCTGAGGATCTGATTGAGGCGAGGCAGGTGCGGATCAATGGGAAGCATCGCGAAGGTGATGTCTTTCTTTTTGATATCAATAAGTTAGGCCGTCGAGGAGAGTGCTATATTTCTCCGATAGGGTCAAGTTTATTGGACGACAATCCGATAAAACGTGCTGTACTCATAGTGCTGTCGCATTCAAGGTCGGGGGGGCTTGTATGGCGCACATCCTTGTCGTCGACGACACGGCCTTTCAGCGGAAAACCATCAGCAAACTGCTCCAGCAGCGGGGTCATACCACGCTCCAGGCGGCCAACGGGCTCGAAGGCCTGGAACAGGTGGCGGCGGATCGGCCCGATTGCATCGTCACCGATCTCTTGATGCCGGAGATGGACGGCATCACCTTCATCAAGACGCTCAAGAACGAGTGTTACTCGATTCCGGTGGTCGTCGTCTCGGCGGACATTCAGGAGACGACCAAAGCGGAATGCTTCTCGCTCGGGGTCAAGTCCTTTTTGAACAAGCCCTTCAAGCCGGACGATCTTGAGGAGGCCGTGCAGGAAGCCCTCGAGGAGGCGGCGTAACGCCCCTATGAACATCAAGTCCGATCAGCTCGATGGGTTGAAAGAACTCCTGACGATCGGCGCCGGCAAGGCGGCGAGTTCGCTGCATGAGATGACCGGCCTCCACGTGACGTTGGAAGTCCCGCGGGCGAATGTTTGCGCGTCGACGGCGACGGGCACGATCTTCGGCGGCAGCGACCAGGACACCTACGCCGTCGTGACGATGCCGTTTCGGGGGTCCTTTTCGGGCAGCTCAAACCTCGTGTTCCAAATTGTCGAGGCGGCCAAACTGGTCGGGCTTGTCTCGGATGAAGCCCCCCGACAGGACGCCCTTGATGAGACAGCCCGCGGCACCTTGACCGAGGTGGGGAACATTCTCTTAAACGGCGTGATGGGGTCCGTAGGGAATGTCCTCGCGCATCATCTGGAATACGGCGTGCCGTCCATCGCCGTCGGAACCGGGGTCGAGCTGAAGCAGTCTATGTTGGCCGGGGCGGCGGCGGTGGTGCTGGCCAAGGTCCGCTTTGCCGTCAAGGGTCATCAGGTCGCCGGGGACATTCTCCTGCTCTTCGAGGTGGGCTCCTTCTACGGATTTATGTCGACGGTCGACGGGCTTCCGCAGGCCTCCTGACTCATCGCCGCTTCTCGCCTCTACTCCCCCAGAGATCGCCGCTCGAACTCCGTGTGCCGTGCCGCCGGGCGACAGCGGCCAGGTGTCCGTCCGGCACGGTCTATCTGCGGTCAGCGGACTACTGAGGAAGGGGCGCTTTGCCGCCGACCGCACCCATGGCGCGGTACTTCTCTTCGCGTTGCGTGAGGAGATCGGCGCGGGAGAGTTCTTCAAGCTGACCGAGGAAGAGCGCCACACTTTTCGAAACCCGCTCCGCAGTGACATGGGGGTCTCGGTGTGCGCCGCCGAGCGGCTCGGGGAGGACTTCGTCGATGATCTTGATCTCCAAGAGATCCTCGGTGGTCATCTTCAGCGCGGCGGCGGCTTCGGTGGTCTTGGCAGGATCGTTCCACAAGATGGCGGCGCAGCCTTCCGGCGAGATGACCGAGTAGACGGAATGTTCCAGCATGACGACGCGGTCGGCCATGCCCAGGGCCAAGGCGCCGCCGCTGCCGCCCTCGCCGATGATGACGGAGACGATCGGGACGGGCAGGCGGGCCATCACCAGCAGATTGCGCGCGATGGCTTCGGCCTGTCCGCGCTCCTCCGCGCCGATGCCCGGATAGGCGCCCGGGGTGTCGATGAGCGTCACGATCGGCCGGTTGAAGCGCGCGGCTAGTTGCATGAGTCGGAGGGCCTTCCGGTAGCCTTCCGGATTCGGCATGCCGAAGTTCCGCTGCATCCGCTCTTTCAGCGTTTTGCCCTTCTGGTGTCCGAGCACCATCACCGAGCGGTTCTGGATGCGGGCGAACCCGCCTACGATGGCCTGATCGTCGCCGTAGGCGCGGTCGCC
>FKKE01003885.1_pt1 | contig 21651 bp, 24 predicted proteins | sample 1106331 | NCBI WGS metagenome assembly FKKE01 (sample SAMEA3931202, study PRJEB13176) | freshwater metagenome | biome: Drinking water system; feature: drinking water; material: freshwater | place: China | collected 2013-02-06
CGTGTCAACACGCCGGACTTCTTTGAGCGCGGCGAAACCGCGACTTTGAACGGCAAGGAATGGGAGGCGCTGAAATCCTTTCAAAGGCAGCAGCGCGAGCAATACTTCGCCGACGGCAAGAAAGCGTTCAAAGACCTTCGCAAGCAGGTGTATCAAGAAGTAAGGAACGAATTTCGCGGGGAGTGGAACGCCTATTACGCGGCCCGCCGCTCGGGCGGAAATCCTGCCGAGCTTGCATCGATCAAAGTTGCTATCTTGCAAGGGCAACAGAAGGCCCTGGACGAACGCCGCGATGCCGCAAGCGAAAAGCTTAGAGAGTCGCGAGACACCGACTACAAAGCAATTCTTGAACAACAGAAAATCGATCGTGCCGCCTTGCGTGTGCAACAATCGCGCGGCGTCCGCACGCATCGCATTTTCGACACGATCTATCCCTCGCAATCCGCTCCCCATGTAAGCGAGTACGCAATGCAATCGCAGTGGCGTTCCGGGGAGGCAATTCCGGGACGCCTTGCCACGCAGGATGCCTTCGACCGCTCCGCCGGAATCGTCGTCGATCCGGTCTTTCGACGCGCGAGCAACGAACGGGCGGTTGATCATCGCGACATCCGGCGCACTGAGCGACGGGAGGAACAAGAATCTGCTGCACGAGAGATGACCGAAACACGGGTAGAGCAGCAGCGAACAGAGACGGCGCGCGAGATGAACGACCGGGCGCGGGAGAAGGAAGCGCATCAAGCCTCGCTCGTTCATCGCGCCTCGTGGAACCGGCACCGACGATACCGAAGCAGAGGGGACTAAGCGCGGGTTTGGCCCACGGAGTACGGCCAAACCCGAGAGCACGAAGCTCCACCGGCCTTCCGACGATGTAACCTCTGCGCTCGCCGCCATCAACGCGGCTTTCGCGAACCAGTCCGCCGCAGCTTTGCGAGCGTTGACGCTCCGCTACGCTGCGCGGCTTGCCGCGCTCGTGACTTGGGGACGCGGTGATTTGCGCGCCGCCCTGGCAGCGCTTGAGTCGGAGCGCGAAGCCGCCCTAGACCAAATGAGATCCGCCATCCGAACTGAAAGACGTGCCGCCATTCGACGCGAAAGGATGCTGCGAAGATGGCGGCGTATTTGCGTGGCCGTCTCTGCGTCGCGGCCCGGCGTGCGGCGCACGCATTTGGGACCGAAGTCTTACAGCCCATGAAACGCTTTCCACTGCGCTTTCGAAAGACAGAGCGCCCCTTTGAGCTTGAAGAAGCCCGCTTTCTCTTTGCGATCCCGATAGTAGCTCCAGAGATGAAAAACGCGGCGGCGCGCACGGTTGCTTGCGTCGTCGAAGAGGAAGACCGCTATTCCTCTAGCGCCGTAAATGACATCGCCACCATCGTTGCCGCCTGCGCTCGCTTGCGGGATACTTGGCGGTACTACGGGACGGATAGAAACGCGCCCGACCGGAACGCGACCAATGTTGACCGGGGAGGGCTGGGGATTTGCATTCGGCACAGCGCGCAGTCGGGCGGAATTGGTGCGATAGGTAATCATGGATTGTTGCTCCTGCGGATTGATTCCGTGGAGCAAACCGAGCAAATTTCCTCGGAAATGTAGTCACTACGCTCGGAAATAGGCCGGAAAGGTTCGGAAAAGAGTGGCCCGCTTCACCAAAGTCCTTCCGGTGCGCCGTGACGAGTACAGCTTTGGCGATCTCGTCTATTTCCACCTCTTGGAGTACGGCACCCGCCCCGAAGGTAAGCCGGAAGATGAATCCGGGCGGCCCTGGGAGCTGAGCGCCGTTGCCGAGTTGCTCGGCTACGACACTGAGCGAACCATCCGAAACTGGATGAACGATAAAAACCTACCCGACAGCATCGTTCCCATTGGCAATTTGCTTTTCGGCAACGAAACTCGCTGGGATCGGGAGCGAGCCGAATTGCACGAAGCGTTCAGGGTCGCCTGGGCGCGCAAACGGCAAAAAACAGCAGATGCTAAACCCGTATCCGAAGCCGATGAACCCAGCGAGCCGCAACCTCAAGAGCGGAAAAGTTCGGAAACCGAAGCACAGGCGGAAGCACGAGCAGATGAGCCGTCAGGTCACGAGACCAGCAAAAAATACCTGCCTGCGCCGCTTATCCCGAACCCGCAGTACCGCTTCAGCCGTCGAAGCGTCTCCACATTCGGAACGGTTTTAGCCGTCGTTGTGGGAGCTCTTGCGATACTTCGCATGCAAAGTGACGTGCCTCCTGTGAAACCTAAGGCACCGATCGTCGAGCAAAAGAAGGAGCCGGAACGGAAGGTCGTCGTCGCGCCACCGCCGGCACCCGTGCAGACGGAAATACCAAAGCAGGAGATACAAAAAGCCAAGCAGGCCCCGGTGCAGCGCATGCCGGAGCAACGCCAACCAAAGGAGTTGACCGAGACCGAGCAGCGTGACGCGGAGCGGGAACGAATTCTTCGAGAAACGGCGCTCGCAAATATCAAGGCGCATCAAAACGCGGTGGAGCAAAAGAACAAGCTTGCAAAGCAGCGCGACGATGATGAACAACGCGCCGCGCGCGTGCAGCGGGATCGCTTTGCCAATGCCGAGAATGTCGCGGGTGTTGGCTTCGAGCTAAAGGAGAATACGACCGTCACCGGGCAGAGCATTGGCCTAGTTCAGGTCGAAACCGTAGCGGACTGCGCGCTCGCCTGTCTGCGCGATAACTGCGATGCCTTTGCGTACTATCACGATCAGAACGTTGACGCCCGACGCAAGACCCGCACATGCTATCGATATCGCGCGCCGCTGAGTTTCAGCGCGCATCCGCATTATACGAGCGGAGAACGAAAAAAAGATTCAGCGGGCTTTACGCCCGACTTAAAACCCGAAGCGCCGACGCAGACAATCCAGTTAGTGCAAAACACTCCTCCTACCAAATCCGATACGACCGACGGCGTGGTCCAATGTGCCAATGGCCCCGTGAAAGTCACAGGCTTCACACTTTCGTGCGATCGCATCCTCGGAGGCGGCACGACGCTGGGCTCTGCGCAACTCTCTTATACGGTAGCGCACGTCAACGAATGTGCGAGCAAGTGCCGTTCCATTCAGAAATGCGTTGCGTTCACGTTTAACGCTGCCGACACACCGGGGCGACATGCTTGCATGATTTTTGGACCGACACCGGAGCCAAGACAGTCCAACGGTTGGGTTTCTGGCGTTCGTTAAAATCTAGCGTCCCGAGTCGATAGCTGTTGCGCACTGTACGTGGTTTTTGAGTGTTTCTCCATTTAAAGGCTGGCTATTTTCCCGTGGCGACCCGAGCACCAAAACACAAACAAAGTCTCGAACGTGGAACCATCTTCCATTGGCTAATGCGCTTTGCGCCGACAAATTCTGCGCGTCGCCGAAAAGGCCAGGCGAACAGTTGGGCGCACTGGCCGAAGCGGATACTTATACTTCCGGTGATCGCTGCCGTTTTTATTGTTGCTGCGTTTGTCGATCTGTTGGTCCGCTGGGCGCAAGACGCTTTTGCGTACTTCTGGAGCTCGCGCGGTTACGCGATCGTGTCGATTCTCGCGGCACTTTACGTATTTCTTTATTCGCTCGCGAACGACGCATATCAACGCGCCGAACTCAACGCCTCGACCAAGCTGAGTACGTTTGTCACCCTCGCCAGCAGCGGCAATAAATTGTCATTTGTCGCCGCCATGAAGGACTTTGCATCCTTTCAAATGGCAGAAAGCGTCTCGCCGCCGGGCCTAAATCCTCTCACCTGGAACCAAACGACATTTCCAAACCAGCTGTTTTTGAACGATTGGGCAAGAGTCGTTCTCGCTGCTTGTGATGAAAAAGAGTGTGGAGCAGGCGGCCACAGGATCAACCTGAGCGCGGCACGCTTAGAGGGAGCTCAACTCCGGGGCATTGACTTTCGTCGATCAAATCTCGTGTTCGCGCGGCTATCCAGAGCTAACCTGTTGTTGTCCAATTTTGAGGACGCGCATCTCCCGCATGCCTTGATCTCCGGCGCAATTCTTATGAACGCGAGATTCCAGCGGGCAAAGCTGCCTTGCGCGTCGCTGGAAGCCGTTTACGCAACCACGTCGTTCTTCATTGACGCTGATCTCCGGGGGGTAACGGCTGCCGAAGGCGATTTCCGTCACGCTGATTTTTCTGGCGCCCATCTCGAACCTGTTCGTTGCCCGCTGCCGCCCGCCGATGTGCCTGACATTAATCAGGAGTCCGAGGAGGCGATGTTCTCGCTGATGTCTGCCTCGTCTTTTGAAGGCGGGAAACTCGGTGGCGCAAAGTTTAAAGGAGCGAAGCTCCGTCACGTGAATTTCAAGGGAGCGGACCTGTCGGGCTCGGACCTTTCCGGCGCAGACATGACCGGCGCTGACCTGGAAAATGCGATCCTGAGCGGTGCGACGTACAATTCATCGACCGTTTGGCCAAAGGGATTTGATCCAGCCAAACGCGGCGCGAGAGAACTACGCCGATAATCCTACATGTTGATGGAGACCGCTTGTAATCTCTCGCTGCTTTATCTGGAGTTAGAGCCGCATGGCAAAAAAGAAGATCGGTCGAAAGGTAAGGACGAAGCGTCGGTCAAAGGCAAAGGGCGGGGTGTCACTCACCCTTAAACCTGACAAGAAGTTTGACAAAAGGGTTGCCGAAAAAGGTGCGTCGCTCCTGGTTGCTGAGGCGTTCCTGAACTTAGGTCTCGAACTCGTGCGTAAGCATTCGCGCAAGCCGGGCGAAGCGGGCTTCCTGCTAGAAGCTGCCGTGAAAGCCATGAAGAGCGCTGCCTTTGAGTCCGATAATCCGCAAGACTGGATAAAGGCTGCCCGCGCTGCTGCTGGCCTCTGAACAAGGTTGGGGAGAGCACGATTGCGGCGCAATAGTCGGTGACAAGCAGTCTCATCTGTCGCCGCGCGATCTAACTACCGGGTTGCCTGCTTCGGCGCTTGTTGATGCCCGCTCTTTCACGCTTCCGCCGGATGGCCGACCCGCGTAACTTGGCGGCATGCTCGACATTTCGGCGGAAGACATTGCTGGCCTCAACGACGATGACCTTCGCACCCTGATCGGGAAACTCTGCGAAGCAGAATTGCATGCGCAAAATTTGCCGACTTCGGCGGTGACGTGGGGCGGCAATCAAAATGCCGCAGACGGTGGCATTGATGTCCGTGTGGCCAGCGAAACCGCGGCAGGCGACTTTCTCGCCCGGCAGAATACCGGCTTTCAGGTCAAGAAGACCGATTTCACCCCGGCCTTGATCGGGCCGGAAATGCGCCCCTCTGGCGATCTTCGGCCTTCAATCCGCGATCTGATCGAGCAAAGCGGCAGCTACATCATCGCGAGCTCGGGTGCGAGCACCACAGACTCGGCGTTACGCGATCGCATCAAAGCCATGCGCGATGCGGTCAGCCCGGAAGACCCGAATGAGGCGCTTCATCTCGACTTCTACGACAGTGGACGATTGGCGACCTGGGTCCGCAATCATCCTGGCATCATGCTTTGGGTACGGCGTCGTATCGGTCGTGCGGTGGCGGGATGGAGGCCATACGAGGCATGGGCTGTTTCACCCGAAGGCGTTGACGATAGTTACTTGCTCGACGATAAGGCGAAAATTCATACAGGAACGCGGGACGATAGAAGCATCTCCGTAATCGACGGAGTAAAGAAGTTGCGCGATGCTCTTCGCAATCCGCGCGGCGTCGTTCGCCTCGCGGGCCTATCCGGTGTCGGCAAGACGCGCTTGGTACAGGCTCTCTTCGACGCGCGGATAGGAGAAGCTAGTCTTCCGCCTGCGCTCGTCGTTTATACCGATATGAATGATAATCCCGACCCGCAGCCGTCGGGGATGGTTTCCGATCTCATTGCCATTCGGCGGCGTGCAATCGTGGTCGTGGACAATTGCGCTCCCGATCTACACCGCCGCTTAACAGAGCTGTGTCGCGCCGCCGAAAGCGCCGTGAGCCTAATTACGGTCGAGTACGATGTACGAGAAGACGAACCCGAGGGCACGGAAGTCTTCCGCCTCGAACCATCATCGCCAGCGCTGGTCGAGGACTTGCTGAAGCGGCGCTTTCGCGACATGTCGCCCGTGAACGCGAAAACAATCGCCGAATTTTCCGACGGCAACGCTCGTGTTGCGTTCGCGCTAGCGAATACTCTCGAAAAAAACGAGACGCTATCCGGACTAAAGGACGAAGAGCTGTTCAAGCGGCTGTTTCAGCAACGGCAAGCGCACGATGACAGTCTGCTTGCCGCAGCGCAGGCCTGCGCGCTTGTCTATTCGTTCCAAGGCGAAGCCTTGTCCGGAGACGACGCCGAGCTTCCCGTTCTGGCGACACTTGCTTCTATGACACCGCATGACCTCTACCGGAAGGTAGATGCGCTGAGGCAGCGCGACCTCGTTCAACGTCGCGGCGTCTGGCGCGCCGTTCTCCCGCATGCCATCGCCAACCGTCTCGCGGTCATGGCACTGAGCTCCATTCCGCTGGAAACCATTGAGACTCAACTCACGACCGAGCGCCTGTTACGTTCGTTCTCACGCCGGATTGGCTATTTGCACGAGAGCGAGGAAGCTGCGCGTGTCGTCGAGAAGTGGTTCGGAAAAGGCGGTATCCTCGAAGACATCGCAGAGCTGAGCGAGCTTCACATCGCTATGTTCAAGAATGTCGCTCCGGTCGCGCCAGGCGCAGCTTTGTCGGCCATCGAACGAGCCCTGAAAAAGCAGAACGGCGCGGCTTCAGTAGCGGAAAGAACGCGCCGCGACAGGATCGCTTCACTTTTACGATCCTTAGCCTACGACGCCGCGCTATTCGATCGCGCCGTCGCTGCCTTGCTCCTGCTTTACGATGCATCGCCGCGTGACACGAACAGCCATCCTCTCCGCGATCCGATCGTAAGCCTATTCCATCTATTTCTTTCCGGGACGCATGCAACCATCGCGCAGCGCCTTCGCATTGTGGAGGCACAACTTCGCTCTGATGATCCTGTCCGCCGCTCGCTCGGAATAAAATTGCTCGACGCCATGCTTGAAGCGGATCACTTCACGTCCTGGCACCCGTTCGAATTCGGAGCACATCCTCGCAACTACGGGTACTGGCCCAAAACGAACAAGGAGATGGACCAGTGGTACCTTGCTGTTCTCGACATGGCCGTTTCAGTCGCGGAATCCGATGCTCCTGTGGCTCCCGCAGTGCGCCGCGAAATCGCCGAAGGATTGCGCGGTCTTTGGTATCTGTCGGAAGCGATCCAGGATCGCATCGAGACGATTACGCAGGCGTTTCTTGCCAGGGATTATTGGCAGGAGGGCTGGATTGCGGTGCGGACGATGCTGGCATTTCCTAGGGAAGGAGCGAGCGAAGAATCGCTTACGCGACTTCGCGCGCTCGAAACGACGCTGCGACCGAAGAATACGCTGGAACAGGTGCGAGCGATTGTTCTGACGCAGGCGCACGGTCCGCTAGACCTCGCCGACGTCGAGGACCAAGATGACAGTGAAGCGCCGACCAGAGCCTATGAGCGCGCAAACACTGCCGCCGAAGAGCTTGGTAAGGAGGTCGCGAAAGATGACGACCTTTTTGGATCCATCCTGCCCGAGCTCGTCAGTGGAGACGCTGGCCGCTTAACCTTCTTCGGCAAAGGCCTCGCACTCGGTGCCGCGAGTAAGCAGGATGCTTGGGACAAACTGACAATCGCTCTCGCAAAGATTTCCGACGGCCAGCGCAATCTCGGTACGATGGCCGGGTTTCTGGCCGGAGCACATTCGATCGATCCCGAATTTTGCGAAACGATCCTCGATGAAGCTCTCGAACATGAGACGCTCGCCGCGTGGTTCCCGGTGCTTCAGACATCGATTCGCATTAGCGAACGAGGTGCAGAGCGCCTGAAGAAGGCCATTGCGCTTGAAAAGGCTCCGGTTCCCGCATTCCGACATCTCGCCTGGGGCCGCGCCTCCGACGCGCTGAGCGGAGCCGATTTGAAAGAGATTGTTCTTGCTATCGCTGCAAAACCGAAAGTGGGCTACTCCATCGCCGTAGATATTATCTCTATGCGGTTGCACTCGGACCGAGACCAGAAGACGCCCCATTCGCCGGAGCTCATCGAAGCGGGCCGCGAGTTGCTCGCAAAGGCTGAGTTCGATGATCACGATAACATGCATGACCATCGCCTGCGCATGATCGTGAACGCGTGCTTGCCGGGGAAGGGTGGGGAGGAAGCTGCGCGGGCACTCTGCGAGCGCTTCACAGCGGCACTCGATCGCTATGCAATATCCGTTCGCGGTTTCGATAAGCTCCTCGCAGGCCTGTTCAAAACACAGCCTCGGATCGCACTAGACGCGTTTTTCGGTGCAACGGCGACGAAACTTGGGCAACTCGCGATCGACATTGATTCAGCCGATGACCCCTCCGACCACCAGAAGAATCCTCTCGATGATGCGCCCGATGCGGAAATTCTCGGCTGGTGCGAGGAGGGCGGGCAGGACCGCTATGCGGCGATGGCTGAAGTTATCTCGTTCGTTCGCCAAACCAAAGAGACGCCGCCTGCCTGGACTTCCCTGGCGCTGAAACTGATCCAGGCGGCACCCGATCCGGTCGCGGTGCTCAAAGTTTTCGTCGGGAGGTTCGAGCCTCCATTTATTCGCGGCTCGCGGGCCTCGGTCCTTGAATCGCGAACGCGCCTGTTGGGCGATCTAGAAAATAATCCAAACGCCGCAGTTTCAGCCTTTGTTTCTCAGTTGCGGCCGGAGCTTGAAGCGCGGGTAACGGAACTGCGCGCACGCGAAACCGAACGCGATCGGGAGCGCGACGAAACGTTCGAGTAGGTATTCGCATAAGGCTTGGCGGGCTAAATCCCTAATTGCGAGGTGGAAGCACTGCGGGAAGGGCACGCCGGAAGCCACGACCCTGAAAGTTCTTCGTGTGAACTCCCGATGTGAAATAATTGGTTGTGGAATCACAGCGACAGCGAACGATGTCGAAGCAGAAGAAAAAGCGCAACCACTTTGTCCCGCAATCTTATCTGCGGTCGTTCGCGGCTGACCCGGCGGGAAAGAAGATTTGGACGTTCGGCAAAGAGAACGTCGATTTCGAGTTACGTCCGATAAAGAAAGTGGCCGTCAAGTTTTACCTCTATGCGCCATTGAGCCCGGAGGGGCGTGATTATTCATTCGAAGACAAATTGGCGTCCCTGGAGCAGTGGTTCGGCGAACCGCTCTGGAAAGTGCTGACCACGGCATACGTGGACCTCGCTGACGAGACTATCCGCAAGATGCTTGCGCTACTCACTGCTGTGATGTGGGTGCGCAACCCTCGCTTCCTCGAGATGATGAATGAGGTGCACCGTCAGCTTCGCGAGATGTATTTGAGCCATCCAACACTACCCGATGAAGTCGAGATTGGCGGGAAAACCTTCGAAATCGACAAAAGTGACTGGCCCTCCTTTCGCGATGCATCCGAGGAAGACAAGAAGCGGGTCTGGCTAAAGGAAGTCGGGTCGGCGGCGCACTATGCTAAAAAGCTTATGAAAATGCGCTGGTCAATTCTGTGCTCCGATGCGCCAGTATTTATCACAACAGACAATCCAGTCATCGCCATTCATCCGAGCTTGCGTTTCCGTGGCATCGAAAACCCGGACACGACCTTGATGTTTCCTCTCAGCCCAACGCGCGTGCTGATCATGGATAACCGGCATTCGGAGCCAGCAAACCAATACTATCCTCTCAAAGCGTCGCCGGCCGTAACGAACCTGCTGCTGTGGCGCGAGTCTTCAAACGTCATGTTCTCTTCACGGCCAGCGGAAGAGGTGTGCAACGAAATATGCGCTGATGCAGAAGCGGGCGGGTTTCGGTGGAAGCCGGGAGGCTGGTATCCTGAGCAAGCTTCAACCGTGGAGGATGTAATTGGCCCCTGACATTCAGCTAAGCGCAGATGAAGCGCGCATGTTTGGCGAGATCGACTTCGAGTGGGGACGCGGCCAGCACGACTTTGCGACGACCGAGCGCAATGGCGAGATTGCGTTTCGGCTCATGAAAAGCCTGCTCGCAAGTAAATCCATCCCGGAGATTCGTATCAAATGGTTCACCGATCCAGAATACAAACCCGGTGTACCAAAAGGCTCAAATCGCGACATGTTTCGGCGAAACGGACACGATGATGAAAGCATGATGCGGCATCCCCATTTTCTCCCGCACCTGACTTACTTTGTTTGTGGTCCCAATCTGCCGCCTGATGCCATTCTTCGCTTCAAGAACGAAGTTGCGTCGTGCGGAAACATCACGTCAGGCGACGTAATCCCACTATCGAAGTTTGCACGCAGCGAAACCCGAGCATTCAGGTTCAATCCCCATGATGCGGCAGAGGAGTACTACAAGCTGGCGCTCGAATGCGGCGTCTGGAACAGCCACGCTCAAATGATCCGAAAATCTGTTCTTTCAATTCGTTAGAACGGGCATCATAGCGCCCGGAATCCCTTTTCTTAAACCTTGCTTGCAAATCGCCTGAGGAGCTGATACCTATATTTCAATACTCATTGAATTAAACGGTTATTGAAATATGAAATCGCGCCAAGCTCTAGCCGCTTTTGCGGCACTTTCTCAGGAAACGCGGCTGGGGGTCATCCGCCTCCTTGTGCGTGAGGGACCGGATGGCATCGCGGCGGGCGTGATCGCGCAAAAGGCAAAATGCTCGCCTTCGAATACGACGTTCCACCTAAAGGAACTTGAGAAGTCGGGACTGATTGAAGCGCGACGCGAAGCGCAATCCATTATCTATAGCGCGGACTTTGATGCTTTGCGCAATCTTATCGGGTTCCTGATGAACGATTGCTGCGGAGGCCGGCCAGAGATTTGCGCGCCTGTCCTTGCTGCCCCCTCTTGCTCACCCGCCAAGTCGAGGAAACGTGCCCATGCCTGACCATGCGTTCAACGTTCTCTTTCTCTGCACGGGTAACTCCGCGCGGTCGATTATTGGCGAAGCGATCCTGAACAAGGAAGGCAAAGGGAACTTTCGCGCTTATAGTGCTGGAAGCGCGCCAAAGTACGAAGTGAACCCCTACACCATCAAGGTGCTGCAACAGTTTGACTTCGACACGTCAGGCTTTCGGTCGAAGTCGTGGAGCGAATTTGCAATGCCGGGCGCGCCGGAGTTTGATTTCATCTTCACGGTTTGCGATAGCGCGGCTGCCGAAGCTTGCCCTGTTTGGCCGGGTCATCCCATGACCGCACATTGGGGCATTCCCGATCCTGCGGAAGCGTGCGGGAATGAAGCCGAAATCATGCATGCGTTTCGCGAAGCGTTCCGGATGATGGAACGCCGCATCGGCATTTTCATCAACCTACCGATCCGTAGCCTCGATCAAATGAGGTTGCGTGCGAAGCTCAAAGAGATCGGGCGCATTGAAGGCGCTACGGCAAAGCCGGAGTTGACGTGACGCTCGCCAAGCGCCTCGTTGCAGAAGCACTCGGCACGGCTTTTCTTCTCGCAACCGTCGTCGGCTCCGGCATTATGGCAGCCAAGCTGGCTGCAGGTAATGGCGCGTTGGCGCTGCTTGGAAACACGCTTCCCACCGGCGCAATCCTCGTTGTTCTGATTTTGATCTTTGGACCAGTCTCGGGAGCGCATTTTAATCCGGCCGTCTCGATTGCGATGGCGGTTCGCCGTTCTCTGCCGTTGCGGGATGTTCTTCCGTTTATCCTTGCTCAAGTCGCGGGTGCGCTTGCAGGTGTGTGGATCGCGCATCTGATGTTTGAACTTCCGCTGATTCAGGTTTCAACCACACCACGTCTTGCTCTTTCGCAAGCGCTGGCAGAGTTTATTGCGACGTTCGGATTGTTGCTGACGATCTTTGGATGTCTCGCACGCGCGCCATCTTCTGTTTCTTTCGCAGTCGGCCTCTACATCTCCGCCGCCTATTGGTTCACCGCATCAACGTCCTTTGCCAATCCGGCGGTGACGGTCGCACGCTCTCTTTCCGATACTTTCGCTGGAATTGCGCCCGACGGGGTAGCGGGCTTCGTCGCCGCGCAGTTCTCAGGCATGCTGGCGGCGACGGCGCTTTCGGCATGGCTGTGGCCTTCCCAAACATAAGCACCAATCGACGCAGGATCATACTGCCCGGCTCGTGTGCCACAAGTAGCAGTTTCTAGTGGAGAAATTGCAATTGTCCGTGATCCGAATCTCGCACACAATCGCGCTGCTGGCGGCAGGAAAAGCAAACGATGTGCGTTACGGAAGCTAGAGAGTGTTTAGAGCGGCACCAAATCATTCTTTACTTCGCCAGCATTGGGCTTGGCTTGGCTGTTGCATGGTATTGGCCGGGCAGTAATAGTCTGGAGCCTTATGTAAATGCCTGTTTGGCGTTAATGCTCTTCGTAACTTTCCTACAAGTTCCGCTGACAGAGTTGGGCATCGCGTTTACGAACATCCGATTTATCGGAGCGTTGCTAGTGGGCAATTTTCTGTTCATTCCGCTGCTAGTGGTCGCACTTCTCAAAATCCTGCCTGTGGGTGATCCACTTCTATTGCTCGGTGTTCTGTTTGTGCTGCTGACCCCATGTATCGATTACGTGGTGACATTCGCGCATTTGGGCGAGGGAGATTCGAAGGCTCTCCTCGCATCTACCCCGCTACTCCTCGTCGTTCAAATGCTGCTGTTGCCGGTTTATCTCTCGCTCTTTGTTGGCGCGGAGGCCCGAGACTTGGTTAGACCCGAGCCTTTTCTGCACGCCTTTCTTTTCCTGATCGCAGCACCGCTGACACTGGCAATGGCGGTGCAGTGGGCCGCCCGCACGAGAAGAGGAGTTGCAAAAGCAATCGAAGGTCTTGCCGTTCTTCCTGTTCCCGCAACGGCACTTGTTCTTTTCATCGTAATTTGTGCGGTGGTGCCCCAACTAGGTGCTGCACTCGAAAGCGTTCGAAGTGTCTTGCCGATTTACATACTATTTGCACTCGTCGCCCCGGTCGTTGGGCTGGCCACCGCCCGCATTTTCGCGTTGCCGACTTCCGAGCGTCGTGCGCTGGCTTTTAGCACCGCGACGCGCAATTCGCTTGTCGTGTTACCATTGGCGCTTGCCGTACCGGGAGCAATACCGATTATCCCCGCAGTTATCATTGCACAGACACTTGTCGAGCTTATCAGTGAGTTGATCTATATTCGTGTCGTTCCGCGTATGGATAGAATGATGTTTAAGGGGTGATGGCCAACGGGGCCTTCGCGTAGGGAAAGAAAGCATCAACCGGTACATCCAAGAGTTGGGCGATCCGATAAAGCCGGGTCGCAGGCACGCGGCACTTCGCAACCTCGTACTTCTGTATTTGCTGATAAGTGAGTGCAAGCAAAGAGGCGAGGGCGCTTTGCGACATGCGACGCGCACGGCGAAAGTATCGAATGCGTGCGCCGATGTACTGATCTACTTCTGTCGTGGCCTTCACGCGCACGCCGCGCTCCCACGGTAGTGGTCGCGGCCCCAAAACCGCCGAGCAAATAAAAGCTCTTCGGGACCACTTACGTTGAGATAAACCGCAGTCGTCGATAAGCGGGCGTGACCCATCCAGCGCTGGACAAGTGTGATCGGGACACCGGATTGAAGCGAGCCAACACCGAATGCGTGGCGCAGCCCTTTGGGACAGGCTTGCGGTCCGACAACGGCGGCAGTTTGCATAATACGCTTGACGATCCGCCAAGCGGTCATCCGGCAGAAGCCCCATAGGCGGAATTGTGCTGCACCGTCATCCATCTGTGCCTTCCTTAGATCGAACACGCGATTCAACGAGGTCATAAGCCAAGGTGGGATCGGTACCTCGCGCACCGAAAGCTTCCGGCGTTTCAGTGTGACGATGGTGACAAGCCCGCTTTCAATCTGAAACGATCGCGGCGTTAATGCCAACACTTCTGAAACCCGAGCACCTGTCCACGCAAGAACAAGCGCGAACAACGCGTAGCGAGTTTCGAGCAATGCCATGGCAGCTACCGCTCGACTTCGTTCACGTCGATTGAGATATTTGCGCGCGCCGTTCAGGCCGTAAAGCGATAAACCTTCATCGTTCCATCCGCTGGTATGCGGTGTGACGCTTTTCCTCAAACTGTAACAGGTCAAGGACTCTTGATTTTCAGGCACTTGGCTTCTTAGCGGGTCGCCCATTAACCGATCTGACGATACAGAGGCCCCCGTTTTCAAGGCAAAACGAGAGGCTGTTACACAATGAGGAATACTGTCACTGCCGAAAGTAATGAAACAAAATTACTTTGGCGCGAGACATGCTATATTCAGTTCTGCGACTTGGTTCGCTTTCACCGGATTTGACGCGCTTTGACTTCCGCAAAACCGCACTCGGCTTAACGGCCGCCGTTGCCATGCTTGGCACGGCCTCTATGCCTGCCACCGCGCAGGTCGGTACCCCTTTCACTGCGCAGCAATGCCGGGACGCAAAAGTAATCATTACGAGTATCTACGAAGGCTTCTTGAGCCGGGGCGGGCTTAGCCAAGAGTTCACGACTGGCGTGAATGATTGGACAAAGAATGGCTGCCAAGGCCCAATAAAGACGGTCGCAACAATCGACAACGATGAAACTGCCTTCGGCGAAATTCGTGTGCGGCTCACGGCGCTGCGGATGCAAGCGACCGCTCAGCCTGCCTCCTTCAATCGCTAAATACCTACTTCAAGAGTTTTTGGTCGCTGCTTTTGCTGTTGCGTCTGCGCGTTGACGTTGTTTGCGGCTTGCGCCTGCTTACTATCCACCTGAATCTCGGTTTGGCCCGCGCTGGCTTTTAGGTCCTTCTCGTTCGCCTTCTTTGCCTCTTCCAGCGCCTTAGGATTGTCCTTGAAATACTGGTGAATAGCTTTCGGATCAGTTTTTGGATCCGCAGGATCAACACCCTTTGCTTTCATCTCTTGGATCAATTTCTGAACCGCAGGCGGTGCGTCTTTCTCTTTGATCTTACCAGCCTTGATGGCACCTAAAATCGCGGTCGCATCGTTAGGGTTGGTGATGTGATCGTTGGTTAGCTTCGTGCCGTTCTTNNCCGTTCTTGATGTGATCCTGAATGGCGCTACGAACGGCATCCGAAGAGCCCACGAAATAGCCGGCATAAATATGCGCGTTGATGCCAAGGCTGTAGGCGTAGTTGGCTGCGCCAATCACGTCGCGAGCGGTGTAGTTGTTGTAGCCCAGATAGCTTTTCATCGCGTCCGAAAGATTGTTCGCGTTGTAAGGCCCACCATTGAAAGCCACATTGAAATCCGCCGAGCTACGGCGTTCACCGCCATGACCTGCAGCACGCGCAGCAAGCTCCGCCCCACCGATACCCAAAGAGGTTTGCAGACGGCCGTAAGCCGTCGCGAAATTCGCATCCGTATGATTGGAGCGCTGGAGAATCTGCGCATCTCGTTGTGCGGCTGACGTTCCGAGACCAAACTGCTCTGCAACGCTCGCATACTTGGCAATGACGCCTGGGATGTCTGCTTTCCAATTTGTGTTGCCGTTAGCCAACGCCTGAATGTCAGGCATCACAATCCCAAGCAGCTTTACAAGACCAGAATCCGTTGCCGCTACGCCGTAGTAGGCCGAGAAAGCACCCGCGACTTCGGCTTGGCTAAACTGGTTTGGAGGCGTCGTTCGCATTCTCGAAATATGTTCTTCAAAATAGTTTTGGCCGCAGAACGCGGCTTCAATGCCGCCTAGACTAACGAAACAGCGGTTAAAATCGCTTAATTCGTCGCTAAGCTATTGTTTTGGTGGGAAACTGGAATCGGCACGCCGCTTGGTATCGGGGCTCTTAATCGGATTTTCGTGAACCGCGCTTTAGAATTGATGGCTTGTGTGCCTCAAGAGAAAACGTGCCGCCATCTAACAGTCCCTACAAAACGACGATTGCCGAGGTCCGAAAACACCTTCGTGCAACGGATGATCCTCTGCGGCGTCGATGGTTGAGATCAATCGAGCTACGATTGCGTGGAGCAACGCCGATACGAGCGGCTAAGTTTGCGCGTGTATCAAGTAGAACCTTTGCGGGCTGGACGCAATTAATCGCATTGGAATCACTTGCAGCTTTGATGCTTCGATGGGATCGTCTGCAAAGACACCTGCAGCCGTTTCAGAAGGGCAGGCCGAAGCGTCGCGGCAAACCCTTGAATATTTCGCTCGCCGACATTCGCAAGCGATTGGAAAAGACCCGCGACCGCCGTATCCGGCGTCAACTGAGATCAATTAAACTTATTCTGCTCGGAGCGACGGTGCGCCGCGCGCATCGTGTTTCTGGTGTTGGCGAAAGTACCTTCGAGGCCTGGTTGCGTATTGCGCGAACGCGTTCGCTGGCCGAGTTAGTCAAACACTGGAGAATTCGGCGAACGTACTTCTCACTTCGATAAATCCTCCTTGGGTTTTAGGTTCAAGAACTCCGACCCTTTTAGCGGCCAGGCGTCTGCTATGGGTCGCGCTTCATCCTCGGTCTTTACAAGATTGGGGTTGATGAAGAATTGGATCGAGCCGCCAAAGGACTCCGGCTTGAATTCACGCTCGTTCACGAAGCCGAGTAAGTGCAACCGTTCACGCACGTTATCTGCGCCCTTCGATTTGGTGCGAGGATTGAATGCGCCCGTGACGAGGGTACGTTTTCCGTTATACTCCCAATACATGCGGAAGGGTTCCGGCAGACAGTCACCGCCAAGTGCAACGTGAACGCGGTCCGCCTTATCGCCGCCGCGTGTCGCAAAGTTTCGGAAATCCACGAGCAAGACATTGATCGCTTTGTCGGCAGGCGGGAATTTATGCGGCTTTCCGCCGTTTTCGAGCTTCTGGCAAATTCGCTCAACGGCCTTCAGTGTTTCGCCTTCGGAGCTCTGCTTCTGCTCATCTTGCCCGGTTCGCAAAATGCGTGTTGTCCATTCCGTGCCGTCAGCATCGACACAAATTGTCGTTGCCGCTTTCACGGCATCCGTTTCTTCAAGGCGTAGGAGCTCGACATTCCACGCCTTCCCGCCGTGCTCGAACCCGAAGTCAAGCGTGGAATCACCTTCGCCTGGAATCTCATGCTTCGGATCGATACCAGCCCGGCGAAGGGCGTAGCCGAAACGCAGCTCGAAGAACCACGGCATGTTCACGCCCGTGAGTCCGCCGCCTTCCTCGATCTTCGCCAAGATAGGAGCGGCCCACGCGACATCTTTGCTCTCCGCGATGATTGCTTCCATCAACGCGGCTTCTTCGCCCGTAAACGTATCGAAAAGCCCCTTGCTCATTCTGGTACCCTTGGCGCGTTGTTTTCGTTGAAATCTGCCTTTGGCTCACCTCGGCTATGAAAGCAATTGTCCCGTTTTAACCGCTTACCTCTTTGATTTAACTCGGAGGATTATTCTGCTCTCATAAAACCGCCGAATGCTATGATCGATTTGCCCGTCGCAAGGGCAGGAAGATCGGATTCGCTGGAAAATGAATATGTAAAGTCAGCTGTCGAGGAGATTACCCGCCGTTTCGGCGGTCTTCCAGAATTGCGCAAGCCAAAGATTGCGGAGTCGTTTCTTCAGCTCGGGCGTTCCCTTGATGATGCAGCAGACTTCATGCCTCGTGATCGCGGAGAAAACAGATACCGCAAGCTTCATAAGCGTCACAAGCATGCAATCTGCAGGGTAGCAAAGCGCCGACCATGGGTTGGTAAAGCTGAACACGATTGCCGCTCGGCAACGGAATGGCTAGAGGACCACTATGGAAGTTGGATTCCTGGATTGAATCGTTTCACGCTACGGATCGCCGATCCGAGCCTCGTGCAAGCAATCGATAGCCAGCTCACCAACAGAGTTGGTCCCTACAAACTTGTCGAGAAACTATACTGCCTGCCGCACGAAGCTTCAGTCGTCGAACCTGCCGATCACATCAAGCGGGACAGAAAGGCGCTCCAGGTGCGTTTGCTGGAGCGAATCCTCTTCAAGCTTGACCAGCTTCAACTCTGAATCACATCGGCGTGAACACCCGGATCTTAAACTACTTTCCCTAGGGGGCCGTCGATGTCAGAGCGCTATTGTGATCGGCGGCTCCCGACCGTTACGACTCCGGCGATCGAAGCAGCCGCATCGCGTTTGCTGTCACCAACACCGTCGCCCCCGTATCGGCAAGGATCGCGGGCCACAAGCCGGTAATGCCCAACACGGTTGTCGCGAGAAATACTGCTTTCAGACCGAGCGCGATCGTAATGTTCTGTCGAATGTTGCTCATCGTCCGGCGCGATAGCCGAACCATGTTGGCAACATCGGCAACGCGCCCATGAAGAATGGCCGCGTCCGCTGTTTCGAGCGCCACATCGGTGCCGCCGCCCATCGCAATGCCTACATCGGCGGCCGCAAGCGCAGGCGCATCGTTAATGCCGTCGCCAACTTTGCCGACACGCGCTCCGGCGCTCTGCATCTCGGCAACGATAGTCATCTTGTCTTGCGGCAACAGTTCTCCTCGCGCTTCAATGCCTAGGGTCTCACCAATCGCTTTGGCGGTACGCTTGTTATCGCCTGTAAGCATGAGGGTTTTGATGCCAAGATCACGCAGTGCAGCGAGTCCGCTTTGCGCATCGGGGCGGGGCTCGTCGCGCATTGCGATTAGGCCCGCAACCTTTTGATCGGCCAAAAGGACCGAAACCGTCTTACCTTCCTCGTTGAGCGAAACAATCCGCGCTTTCAATTCATCGTCGAGTGGTGCCTGTTCAGCCGCCGATTGGGGCGAGCCCAGGAACACGTTCTGGCCATCGACCTTGGCGGTGACGCCTTTGCCGGAAATGGCGCGCGCCTCGGAGCCGGGCGGTATCGGCACGTTGTCGGATTTCGCGCGCGCCAGAATTGCGAGCGCGAGCGGATGAGACGAACCTACTTCGAGCGATGCCGCGAGCGAGAGAGCCCTGCGCTCGTCAGCCTCAACTCCTACCACGTCAGTCACTACAGGTTTGCCCTCGGTCAGCGTTCCTGTTTTATCGAACGCAACCGCAGTTAAAGTTCCGAGCTGCTCCAGTACCGCGCCGCCTTTCAAGAGAAGGCCGCGTCGCGCCCCTGCGGACAGCGCTGATGCAATCGCCGCTGGCGTAGAAATCACAAGAGCGCAAGGGCAACCAATAAGGAGAACGGCAAGGCCTTTGTAAATCCACTCGGCGTAATCGCCCATTCCAAAGAAGGGGGGCACGACCGCAACGGCGGCGGCGAAAACCACGACGCCGGGGGTGTAGTAGCGCGAGAAGCGGTCTATGAAACGAGCAGTCGGCGCTTTGCTCTCCTGCGCTTCCTCGACCAGTCGAATGACCCGCGCAATGGTGTTGTCGCTGGCCGCTGCCGTGACGTCGATGGTAAGCGCCGCTTCGCCGTTGATGGTCCCGGCAAAGACGGCTTCATCCTTACGTTTGCGCTTGGGCACGCTCTCTCCGGTAACGGGAGCTTCGTTAATCTCGCTTTCGCCTTCCACGATCACGCCGTCAGCCGGAATGCGGTCGCCGGGGCGCACCAAAACAAGCGCACCCACGGCAAGGCTCGTAGCCGGAACCTCCCGTGTCTGCCCAGCGTCAAGAAGCAACGCAGTCCTGGGGATTAGGTCGCTTAAACTCTGGATGCTGGCGCGCGCGCGTGACGCCGCAACACCTTCCAGCATTTCTCCCACGAGGAATAGAAACACAACCATCGCCGCTTCTTCCGTCGCGCCGATCACGACCGCGCCGATAGCCGCCACGGTCATGAGAGATTCGATGGAAAACGGCATGCCTGCGCGGGCGGCATTGAACGCGCGGCGTGCTATCGGAATAAGGCCGATGGCAAGCGCGACTAGAAAAGCTGCGCTGTGAGCAGCCGGAAATGCCTTCCCGACACCATAGGCCAGAACAAGCGCTAGCCCGCACGCTCCAGTCAGCATCGCGCGGCGGCTCTTCCACCATGGGCCGGTTATTTCTTCGTGATCCGAGTGCGACGAGTTTTTCTCACGCTCCGGTATGGCGCGGTATCCGAGGCGCTTCACGGCATCAGTAACCGCGTCCAGATCGACAGCCTCGCGGTGGCCGATTTTTAGAGCTCCTGTTGTGACGCTAACGCTTACATCTTCAACGCCGGCTATGCGCCGAACGGCCGATTCAACCTTCGCGCCACACGCCGCACAATCCATGCCCTCAACGCGAAAACGTGCTGCTTTTAGATCATTGCTCATCTTCATCATCACCGGGCCCCGTTGCCCGCCTCTTGATTGTTCTAGCGTCAAGCCTACATCCTCTAGTGACTAGAGGATCAAGAGGCCCCATGGACAACTTTTCAATCGGACAAGCCGCGCATCACAGCGGTGTAAAAGTGCCGACCATCCGCTACTACGAAAGCATCGGTTTGCTGGCCAAGCCACTGCGCGCCGACAATAACCGTCGTCATTTCGATCTTGCCGCCGTGAATCGTCTTGCGTTCATCAAACATGCCCGTAACCTTGGATTTGAAATCAAGGAAATTGCAGCCTTGCTGTCGCTACGCGACAAGCCGCGCCAGTCGTGTCGAAAAGTCGATGCGATTGCCTCAGCGCGTTTGGCAGACATTGAAGAGCGCATTCGCCATCTCGAAGGGTTGCGCGACGAGCTCAAGGCGATGATCACGTGCTGCGCGAGCGAGCGCGTCAGCAACTGCAATATCATCGAAAGCTTGAGCGAACAGGATCGGGCGGTCCGGAGCACCCGTTCGCGGCGGCCGAAGCGGGTCGAGCCCCCTTTAAGAGAGGCCGCTGCGTAGCGCGATTTTTGACAAGAGCCGACTAGCTGAACGGTCATTGTAAGAGTCGGCAGCTGTACTTGATTTCCCATTGTTCCGTGCCCTTGTCTTTGATTTCCAGAACGAGACATTGTGGTCGGCCGATTTCAGCGAAGTAAGCGCGTGCCGCAGCGTCGATGTCGTGCCGCTCCACATTGCTTCCGCTCTCCTGCGATCTCGACAGCAGCAGCATTCCTGAAGCCGGAACGTCGTAAGCGCGGTACACCACGTTGCGATACGTGAATCGCGTCGCGGGAATGCCTTCATAGCTCTCGGTACTTTGCGAGATATGCGAACAGGCCGCCGCGAGAGCGCAGATCAACAGAATTGTGGGGAAACGCATGCGAGGCGTTCCTACCGCTGCACGCGCCTACGTGTCCCTCTTCAACACGATCCAGTTCTTGTAAAAGATCGAATTGAAGCCGCTCGCAAAGAAGCGAATCGCATGCACAACCCCAACAAAGGGTGCTGCGGATGGAGCAGGACGCACCATATCAACGAAAAGGCAGTAGCGCGTTCTGTCTGTGCCATTGACTGATTGATGCATAAGCGTGTCATCAAAGATGAAGAGCTTGTTCTCCGACCAATAGCTCACCGTATCGCCAACAACGATGTAAGCGGATTTATCTTCAATGTCGTTCAGGTTGTAGAGTACGCGAAACGTCGCTCGCAAAGGCCCGAAATGCCGCGACGTCGAGACCTTCTTATTGAAGACTGAAACGCCGATGGTCTGAATGTATTTCCACTTTTCGTGGAACGCCGGAACGTCGATAATCGTATCGACATTTTTCCCATACCATTTGAAGAAGATCATGGTGCGGGGAAACTCCTTCGCCTTTTCCTCAAGTCGGGCGACGAGGTTCTCACTGGTAGAAACATTTATGAGACGTTCGACTTCCGCCCGATGAGGTGCAGGTAAGTCCTGCAATCGATAGACGCCAC
>FKKE01001858.1_pt1 | contig 21644 bp, 1 predicted proteins | sample 1106331 | NCBI WGS metagenome assembly FKKE01 (sample SAMEA3931202, study PRJEB13176) | freshwater metagenome | biome: Drinking water system; feature: drinking water; material: freshwater | place: China | collected 2013-02-06
CTGAGGACTGAGGACTGAGTGTCGAATCCAGTGATGAGTCATGAGTACCAAGTGACGAGTCCGGAGTAGTCGACGCCGAAGAACTGCTCACTGATGACTGATCACTGATCACGGTTCCGGCTGAAGCCATCTGAGGTTCGAGGTTCGAGGCCGACAACTGAGAACTGACAACTGAAAACTCTCCACTCAGTCCTGAGTCCTCAGTCCTCAGTCCTGCCTCGCTGCTCGGCTGCGCGGCCGGCGGCGGCAAATAGCGGCTCAGGAAGGACCGGATCTCGGCGGCGCGCTCGCTGATCGTGCCGGTGACGCCCCGCTTCGCGTTGGGTCCGATTACCGCCCCTTGCAATAGTGCCGCATCCGCCTCCGGCCCCGTTTGTCCCTGCTCGCGCTGCTGCAGGAAGCGATACAGCAAGCGCCCGTCGGTGAAGGGGTTATTCTGCCCGTTCCCGTCGACGTCCAGCAGGGTGTTGCGCGCCGCATCCAAGAAGGAGCGAATCTCCGCCGGGCTCTTGGTGATGGTGGCCGAGGGCGCCAGGCCCGCAGTGATCGTACTCGCCAGTTGGCTGTCCGGGACCCCGCTGAGGTAGCGCAGGATGGTCTTGCCCTCCACGTCGGCCGAGACGTCGCCCCGCCCCAGCAGATCGAGCGTGACGCTGGGCAGGGGATTGCCGTTGAAGACGGCCTCGACGATCATGAAATCGTTCACCGTCACCGGCAACTGCGGCGCCGTGCTGATGACCTGCTCGCCTTGCTTCCACCCGCCGAAGGTAAAGCCGGGACCTGGCGTCGCCGTCAGCACGACGGACGTGCCGATGGGCACCAGAGACGCCGGCGACCCCGGCACGGTGACACCGCTGCCGAACGAGCTGGTCACCGTGCCCAGGCCAAGGCCGCTCGTGTGCACCTCCAGCCCCACAAACTTCGGATCGGGCCGCGCCATCGACTGCACCGAGATGAGATCGTAAAAACTGCCCGGGTTGCGCGCGCTGTAGAGCGCAATGCCGCCCCCGACCAGGCTCCCGTCTTGCACCGACCAGTCGACGAGCGTCCGCCCCAGACTGTCCGTGATTCGGATGGACGTGGACTCGCCGACCGTCGTCAGCTCCACCTGATAGACTTCGTCGATTTCATAGGCCGGTCCGCCGAGCGCCGCGCCCGCTTCCTCCATCAGGGTCGTGGCGACGCCGTTCTGCACCTTGATGAGTCGGCGGTAGCCATCGCCGGCATTGCCGTCCTGGTTCGGATCGCGGTCCATCGAAATCCGGTAGTAGTTGTTGGGGTCGGTATAGCGGAACATGAGCCCCAAGGCGCCGCTGCCGGTGGACCGCAGCGAAAAGGTGAATTGGTAATCCACGCGGCCTTGCGGCAAGCCATCCGTCAGAAACAGATGCGTGCCGCGCTGCGCCGCGGTCGGATCCGTACCCGGGCCGATGGGTGAGAGCTGGCCATAGACCGGGCTGACGGAGGTGGTCCAATTCGAGGGTCCGCCGACGGCGCCCTCGTCCACAATGGTCCAGCCGTTGAGCCCTGTCTTCGGGGAAGCCACTACTTCGACGGAGAACCCGCTCTCCTGCGCATTCACGATCGTCACGGTCACAGGAGCGGAGAATTTCGTGCCGCTGGCTTCTTTGGCACGGTAGGTAAAGCTGTCGGCGCCGATGAATCCCGCAGCGGGCTTATAGAGGAAGGAGCCGTCGGCATTGAAGGCCACCAAGGCGCCCTGCGCGGGACCGGTCACCAGTTCCGCCACCAACGGATCGCGATCCGCATCCTGGTCGTTGCGCAGCAGGCCGGTGGTCGCCACCGTGGCAAACTGGAAGCCCTTCGGCGTCGCGTAGAGGTCCGGTACGGCGACCGGCGACGAGGGACCAGCGGCCTCCGCAGTCAGGACTGAGGACTGAGGACCGAGTGCTGAGTCGGCCGTACTCAGTGGAAGAAGGCTAAACGAGGTCGTGAGCGCCGTGACGGAGAAGAAGTGCGGCACCGGCGGCAGATCGTTCAGCGTGAGACTGGTTTCGGATGACGGCACGAAGATGGGCGTGCCATATTGGCCCGGGCTCACGCCGACATAGACGTTATAGCCCACGAGCACCTGCGCGGCCGAGGGTACTACCGGCGTCCAGGAGAAGGTGATGGTGCCCGGCCAGAAGGACTTCGCCTCCGGGAAGGTGACCACTGGGACGCCCAGGCTCAGCACCGGCGCGGCTGCGAGATCCAGCAAGCGGAAGGCGTAGGCGCCGGTGGCGTCGCCGGTGCCGTCGATCGTGAGCGTGTACAGCCCAGCGGGTACCGTGAGCACGGGATTCGGGATCTGGATCGCGTCGGACGATTGGAACGGGCGGGCATTCACCAGCGTGCCGGGCTGGCCACTCACGCTCCACGTCAGCGTACTGCTGTTGGTCAAGCTGTCGAAGTACAGTCGAGTCGTCTCGCCCAGCGTGATGACATAGCGGTCCTGCTGTCCCGGCGCGGCGATACTGGCGCTCACGAGGCTATTCAAGGTCAGCGGTTGGGCCGTGTCGAGCACCGCAGAAGCAGTAAACGTGTACGCGGCGGGCACACCGTTCGAGCTGTTTCCGTTGATCGCAAGCGTGTACTCACCCGCGGCCGTCAGTGGCGTTGTTTCATGATCGGCATTGGCATCAAACGAGCGATTGAACACATCCTTCCCAAACGGATCCGCCAACCGCCACGAAGATTGGAAGCCGGCAACTGCTTGCACATCGAAATAGAGCCGTTGACCTGCCGTCGCCGTGAATCGATACGTGTCCGTTTCGTTTCCTGGCGAGAGCATGCCATTGACCTGCGTGCCCAAGGTGAGAGGCGTCGCCGCCGCCAAGTCCAGCATTTGAAAGGTGTATGACCCGGTCGTATCTCCGGACGCATCTACCGTCAAGGTGTAGTCACCGACGGGCAAAGGAAGGATCGAGTTGCTGAAGAGGAAAAAGTCCGCATCGAATCGACGGGCATTGATCTCCGTTCCCCGCGGACCGGTCAGCGTCGCCGTGATGTTCCCATTGTTTGTCTGCGAGTCGAAGACCAGTTGCGCAGGCGCGGCGAGCGTGAAGGTGTAGACGTCTCGTTCCCCCGCCTCGTCGATGGCGTCGGTCATCGGCTGATTCAACGTCAGCGCAAAGGTCTCGTCCGTCACCGGCTGCACGTTGAACGTGTAGGTCCCGGGTACGGTGTCTTGCACGGCCCCTTCGAGGAGCAGCGTGTAGGTGCCCGCCAGGCTCAAAGTCAGCGGACCCACATCCGTCAGGTTGGCATTGAAGCCGGAGTCAAACAGCAACCGATTGCTCGGATCGATCAATTGCCAGCGGGCGCTGCTGGCGCCGTCTCTCGCCTGAATGTCGAAATAGAAGGTCTCGTTCGGAGCGGTCGTCGTGAATTGATAAACATCCGTCTCATTGGCCGGCGACAACTCGCCAGTGACGGGTGTTCCGGGCGTGAGGGTCGCTTCCACAGCCAAGTCGCCCGATAGGGGCGAGAAAGCGGGGATCACCGACGCCGTGGCCAGATCGAAAAGTCGGAACGTATAGGAGGGGGTACTATCGCCGGAGCCATCGACCGTAAGCGTATAGTCTCCTGCCGGCAGATCGAGCACCGAAGAGGTATTGCTGCCCCCACCGTCAGCGGTCGTGAAGTTCCGGGCATTGACCACGGTGCCCGGCGGTCCGGTCAGGGTCCAGGTCAGACTGCTATTGTTTGTTTGCCCGTCGAAGTAGAGGCGGATGTCGTTCGCCAACGTGAACGTGTACCGGTCTCGTTCGCCAGGGGCCGAGATGGCGCTGTTGATGGCACTGTTCAAGATCACCGTCTGGGGAGTCTCATTGAGATTGTAGACCGTGAAGCTGTAGTCGACCGGCGTCGTGTTGGTGATGAGACCATCGATCGTGAGGGCATAGAATCCCGTGGCCGTCAGGACTGCAGGCTCCTGATCGGCGAAGCTCCTAGAAAATTGGAACTGCGCACCCGTGTTGAAAAATTCCTGACCGAAGGGATCGACCAGGCGCCAGTTCAGCGCCGCGTTGAAGGTCTGCGCGTCGAAATAGAGCCGTTGGCCTGCCGTGGCGGCAAATCGATAGACATCCGTCTCGTTGCCGGGCGAGAGCGTCGCGTTGACCGGTGTCCCCAAGGTCAGTGGGGTCCCGGCCGCCAGGTCCAGCATTTGGAATGTGTAGGCCCCGGTTGAATCGAGAATGCCATCAATCGTCAGCGTATAACTGCCCGCCGGCAACACGCGCACCGTATTGGCGCCCAGATCGCCAGAGAGCGACCGATTCGTGAATTCGGTCCCGCGCGGACCGGTCAGCGTGGCCATGAGATTGCCATTGTTCGTCTGCGAGTCGAAGAGCGCCGGCGTCGGCTCTGCCAGCGCGAAGGTGTAGCGATCCTGTTCGCCCGGCACGCTGAGACTGCCGTTGATCGGGCTGTTCAGCGTCAGCGGCTGCTGGCTGTCGACGAGACCGTACAGGGCAATACTGTAATCGACAGGAGTCCCGTTCGTGATCAGCCCGTCGACCAGAAGCGAGTAGGTCCCTGAAATCATCAACGCCGGGGACTCAAGATCAGCAAAACGCCCGGAGCTCGTCGCCGAGTTGAAGATTTCTTTCCCAAGCGGATCGACCACCCTGACATAGGGGTTTGTCGTGGAACTGCTGGAGAGGGCATCGAAATAGAGCCGCTGTCCGGCCGTCGCCGAGAAACGGTAGACGTCCGTCTCGTTGCCCGGCGAGAGCGTCCCGTTGACCGGAGTCCCCAAGGTCAGTGGCGTCCCCGAGGCCAAGTCCAAGAGACGGAAGGCATAAACCCCGGTCGCACTGTTGCTGGCGTCGATCGTCAGCGTGTAGCTCCCCGCCGATAGACTGAGCACCGAGTTGCTTGGCAAATCCCCACTGAACGTCCGATTGGAGAATTCCGTCCCGCGAGGACCCGTCAAGGTGGCCCTGAGGCTTCCATCATTGGTCAGTGAGTCAAAAAACAGTTGGGTCGGCGCGGCCAGCGTGAAGGTGTACTGGTCTTGCTCAAACGGGACCGTGATACCGCCGTTCACCGCGCTGTTCAGCGTCAGCGGCTGTAGACTGTCGACCACGTCGTGTACGGCGAAGCTGTAGGTGGTCGCGGCGCTATTGCTACTCACGCCATCGATCGTCAGGGCATAGGTCCCCGTGGCCGTCAGCGTAAGCGGGCCTTGATCACTAAAGAACCCAGTGGAGACCGTGTTGAACAGCTCCTTGCCGAACGGGTCCACCAACCGCCAGCGCAAGTTGCTGCTGCTTCCGGTGACCGCATCGAAGTACAGCCGCTGGCCCGCCGTCGCCGTGAAGCGGTAGGCGTCCGTCTCATTCCCCGGCGAGAGCGTGCCGTTCACTGGCTGCCCGAACGTCAGCGGCGTCCCTGCCGCCACATCCAGCATCTGGAACGCATAGACGCCGGTCGCATCGGTGTTGCCATCGATGGTCAGGGTGTAGCTGCCGGTCGGCAAGGGAACCACCATATTTGCGCCCAGGTCGAACGCGAGCGACCGATTGTTGAATTCCGTCCCTCGAGGCCCAGTCAAGGTGGCAGTGATCGCCGAGCTATTCGTCTGAGAATCAAAGAACACCGACGTCGGGGCCGCCAGCGTAAAGGTGTACCGGTCCTGCTCCCCCGGCACCGCGAGGCTGCCGTTGATCGTGCTATTCACGGTCAGCGGCTGCGGGGCGTCATTGAGCGGTTGCACTCGGACACTGTAGTTCACTGGAGACGGATTGCCCAGAAAGCCAAATACCGCCAGCACATAGCTACCCGTTGCCGGCACCGCCAAGGGCTCGACATCGAAGAAGTTGGTGCTCGTAAAGAGGTCTTGTCCGAGCGGACTCACCAATCGCCAGCCGATGGCTCCGCTGCTGCCGGTGAGTTGATCGAAGTAGAACCGGTCTCCCGTGCTAGCGGTGAACCGATATAGATCCACTTCGTTCCCTGGGTTCAGGGTGCCGTTGATCGGGTCGGCCAAGACGCCCGGCGCCGGCAGCGTGAGCGGCGTGGCAATATCCGGCGTGAGCAAGCGGAAGGAATAGGCGCCGGGCGATCCACTGCTCGCCGAGACGCGGAACACATAGTCACCGGCCGGCAAGGTATCCTGCACGCCCAAGCGGATTGGCCCTTCCTGGAAGAACGGTTGATCCACCGCATTGATCGAGGGGCCAATGAGCGACCATCGCAAGGCGCCGTTGTTCGTCAGGGCATCGAAGGAGACGACCGTGTCGCCCGTCAGCGTGAAAGTATAGGTATCCGTCTGCCCCGCCGTCGAAAGATTGCCGGATATGGTGGTCCCGAAGGCGATGGACGTGCCGGTCACGGGCGCCGGTGGGGTGTTGCCCAGGAACAGTATGTTAAAGGTGTAATTGACCGTGCCGGGATTCGCGTTGGTGATGGCCCCTTCAATGGCCAGCGTGTAGGCGCCTGTATGATTGAGCGTGAGGTTCGTCTGATCGGTGGTCAGCCCGACGGTGAAAACCGGAGCCCCGAAGGGATCGATGAGTGTCCAGGCGCCGCCTCCCCCGGACAACGCCTGCGCGTCGAACGTGAATCGGTCGCCGGCATTGGCCTCGAACCGATAGAGATCCGTCATGGTGCCGGGGCTTAAGGCGCCGCTGACCGGTATCGCGAGCGGCAGCGTGAGCGGCGTGGCCGAGGCAAGGTCAAGGAGCCGGAAGCTATAGCCCCCCGAGGTATCACCCGTCCCGTCCACCGTCACGGTGAAGGCGCCGGGCGCCACGACGCCAAACGAGTTCTGCGCAAAGGGATCGGGCGTATTCCCACTACTGCCGGGATCGACAAACAGGACCGTGAAGTTGGTGTTGTTCGTCAGCGGATCGAAATAGCCCAGGGTCTGTGTCGGCACGGTGAGGCTATAGGTCTGCTTCTGGCCGACGCCGAGCGTGCCCGTGACGACCGAGTTCAAGGACACCGGCTGGATCGAGTCAACAATCTCATGAACGGTAAAGCTATAGTCGACCGCGGCGGACGCAGCTATGCTCCCGTTGATGAGCAGCGTATAGGTCCCGCCGGCCGTCAGCGCCGCCGGCTGCTGGTCGACATAGCTGGAACCGGCGGTATTGAAGATGTCTTTCCCGAATGGATCGACCAGTTGCCAGCTCAACGGGCTACCGCTCTGCGCATCGAAGTAGAGTCGCTGGCCGGCTGTCCCCGTAAACCGGTAGGCGTCGGTCTCATTGCCGGGCGCCAGAACGCTGTTGACCTGCTGCCCGAAGCTCAACGGCATCGCCGAGGCCAGGTCCAACAGCCGGTAGGCATAGAAGCCAGTCGTGTCGCCGGTGGCATCCACCGTGAGGCTGTAGTACCCCTCAGGCAGATTCATCACCGAATCGGCCACCAGGTCCTGCGCAAACGAGCGATTGCTAAATTCAATTCCCCGCGGGCCGGTCAGCGTCGCCCTGAATGCGCTGCCGCTGTTCGAGAGCATGTCGAAGAACAGTTGCGTGGGTTGGGTCAACGTGAAGGCATCCTGATCCTGCTCCCCGGGCACACTGATGACGCCGCTTGCAGCCTCGGCAACCGGAAGCAGCCTGAAGCTGTAGTTGATCGCGCCGGGGTTATTCAGACCGCCGGCAATGCCCAAGACATAGTCGCCGGTCGCCGGCAGGGGGTTTGTCAGCCCATCGATGAAGCTCCCGACGGCGAAGAGGGTCTCTCCGATCGGGCTGACGAGCCGCCAGCCCAGCCCTAAACTTCCCGCGCCCGATTGCGCATCGAAATAGAGGCGGTCGCCGGCGTTGGCGGTAAACCGGTAGAGGTCCGTCTCATTGCCCGGATTCAAGGTCCCGTTGGTTGTCGCGCCCGGCGCTCCCAGGGCCGGCAGCGTGAGCGGCGTGGCATCGGCCGGCGTGCTCAATCGGAACGAGTAAGTCCCGGGCGCGCCGCTGCTCGCCGAGACGCGGAAAAGATAGTCACCGGCGGGCAAGGTCTCCTGGACCCCGAAACTGAGCGGGCCCTCGAAGGCAAACGGTTGATCGACGGCGAAGATCGACGGCCCCTCGATGGACCACCGCAGCTCGCTCTTGTTCGTCAACGCATCGAAGGACACCACCGTGTCGCCGGTGAGGGTAAAGGTGTACGTATCCACCTGCCCGGCCGTCGCCAGGTTGCCGGTCATCGTCGATCCGAAGACAATCGGCGTGCCGGTGACGACCGGCGGCGGGGTGTTGCCGAGGAAGACGATGTCGGCGGTGTAGTTGACGGTCCCTGGATTGGCATTGGCGGCATCGCCCTGGATCGCCAGGGTATAGGTCCCGGCGAACTCGAGGCCGACGTCCAGTTGATCGATCGTGAGGTTGTCCGAAAAGACCGCTTCCCCGAAGGGATCGATCAGGGTCCAGATGCCGGCGCCGCCCGTGAGGCTCTGGGCGTCGAAATCGAAGCGGTCGCCGGCTGCCGCGGTGAAGCGATAGAAGTCCGCCTCCGTGCCGGGGGTCAGCGCCCCGCTGATGGGGCCGGCCAACGGAAACGTGAGCGGCGTGGCCGTGGCCAGGTCCACCAGCCGAAAACTGTAGAGCCCCGAGGCACCCCCCGTCGCCCTGATCGTGACCGAATGGGTTCCGGCTCGGACGACCCCGAACCCCTCTTCATTGAAGGGGCCGGGGAAGTCGCCCACGCTGCCGGGACTGACAAAGGCGACGGTGAACCCTGGATTGTCGGTGAGCGCGTCGTAGAAGCCCAGTGTCTGCGAGGGAACCGTGAAGGTATAGGTCTGCGACTGTCCGACGCCGAGCGACCCCGACACGATGCTATTGACCGTCATGGGCTGCGGAGGAGCGGGCGCCTGGACGGTCAAACTGTGCACGGCGAAACTGTAATTCACCGGCGTACTGTTTGCGCTGAACCCGTCCACCACAAGGGCATAGAGCCCCGTCGCAGCGAGGGCCGCCGGCTCCTGGTCGACGAAATTCGTATTGAATCGCTCCTGGCCGAAGGGATCGATCAGCCGCCAGCCCGCTGAGCCCCCGCTGGATGACGTCACGTCGAAGAAGAGTGGCTGCCCGGCGGCGCCGGTGAATCGATAGACATCGGTCTCGTTCCCCGGCGTGAGCGTGCTTGTGACCGGAGTCCCCAGCGTGAGCGGTGTTCCTGCCGAGAGGTCGAGCAGCCGAAAACTGTACGTCGGCGTGGCGTCGCCGGAGACATCGATCGCAAGGCTGTAGTCCCCCGCTCCCAGCACGAGCGTGTCATTGACCCCCGTCGAAAAACTGCGGGCCGTGACGATCGCGCCGGCTGGTCCCGTGAGGCTCCAGGTGAGGCTGTTGTTGTTCGTCAGGCTGTCGAACAGAAGCTGGGTGTCGCCCGTCAGCGTGAAGGTGTAATGGTCCTGCTCGCCGGGCTCGTCGATGGCCTCGGTGATCGTCATGTTGAGGACCAGGGGAATCGTCTCATCCGTCACCGGCTGCACATTGAACGTGTAGGTCCCGGGGGTTGTATCTGAGATCGATCCTTCCAGGAGCAGGGTGTAGTTTCCCGGCTGGCTCAACGTGAGGGGCCCGACATCCGAGCTAAAGGTCAGATTGGTCGCGTTGTTGGCAGAATTGACAAACAGCATCTGGCCGAAGGGATCCACCAGCCGCCAGACGGCGCTATTGGCTCCCGTGCGGGCTTGCACGTCAAAGTAGACGACTTGATTGGCGGCAACGGTCGTGAATTGATAGAGGTCCGTTTCGTTCGTCGGCGAGAGACTGCCGGTGACCGGCGTTCCTCCCGTCAAGGAAGTGGCCGTCGCCAGATCCACGAGCCGAAAACTGTAGGCTCCTATGACGTCACCGACCCCATCGATCGTGAGGGTATAGTCCCCGGCGGGAAGCGCAAGGATTGGGGTGCTGACGCTAGCGCCTTCCGAATTCGTGAAGGTGCGGGCGTTGATCACCGTCCCCGGTGGACCGGTCAGGGTCCAGGTCAGATTGCTGTTGCTTGTCAGGCTGTCGAAATAGAGTTGCGCGGCATCGGCCAGCGTGAAGGTGTACCGGTCCTGCTCGCCGGGAACGCTGATGCTACTGCTCACCGCCGTGTTCAGCGACAGCGGCTGCTGGGTATCGCTCAACGCATGCACGGCAAAGGTGTAATTCACCGGCGTGCTGTTCGAGAGAAATCCGTCGAGCACAAGGGTATAGAGGCCCGTCGCGGTGAGGGCCGCCGGCTCCTGGTCGGCAAAGCCCACATTAAAGCGATTCTGGCCGAAGGGATCGACCAGCCGCCAGTCGAGGAATCCGCCATTGCTCGTCTGTGCATCGAGGAAGAGCCGCTGGCCGGCCGTGCCCGTGAACTGATAGACGTCCGCCTCGGCGCCGGGTGAGAGCGTGCCGCTCACCGGCTGTCCCAGTGTCAGCATGGCGCCGACAGACAGGTCCAAGAGTCGGAAGCTATAGGCCGGGGTAGCGTCGCCGAAGGCATCAATCGTGAGGCTGTAGTCCCCTGCGCCGAGCACCAGCGTTTCGCTAAAAGTCGCAAAACTGCGGGCCGTGACGATCGCGCCGGCCGGGCCCGTGAGGGTCCAGGTGAGACTGCCGTTGTTCGTGAGACTGTCGAAGAGCACCGGGGTGGCGCCGGCCAGGGTAAACGTATAGCGATCCTGTTCGCCCGGCTCGTCGATGGCGTCGGTGATGGTGGAGGTGAACACCAGCGGGATCGCTTCATCCGTCACCGCGTGCATTGTGAAGGCATAGGTGCCGGGCGTCGTGTCGCTGATTGCTCCTTCCAATAAGAGCGTATAGGCCCCGGGCTGGTTGAGCGTCAGCGGGCCGAGATCCGAGCCGAAGGACGTGCTGTCTTGGGCGGAGAATGTCGTGAGCGGGACGAGACGGCCGAACGGATCCGCAATCCGCAAGAAGGCACTCCCCGCTCCAGAGCGGGCTTGCAGGTCGAAGAAGATCGACTGATTGGGCACAGTTGTTGTGATTTGATAGGCATCCGTTTCATTGGCTGGCGAGAGACTGCCCGAGACCGGCGCTCCCAAGGTCAGCGGGGCGGCGGCCGCCAGGTCCAGCATCCGGAAGCTGTAGGCCCCTGTGGCGTCGGTATTGCCGTCAAGGATGAGCGTGTAGTCGCCAGCCGGCAGGCTCACGACGGGGTTGCCGGCGATCGCATTCCCATCGGAACCCGACAAGGCTCGATTCGTCACGACGGCGCCCGGCGGACCCGTCAGGGTCCAGGTCAGGCTGTTGCTATTCGTCAGGCTGTCGAAATAGAGTTGCGTGGCACCCGCCAGCGCGAAGGTATAGCGGTCTTGCTCGCCAGGCACAGCAATGCTGCCGTCCACGGTACTGTTCAGGGTGAGCGGCTGCGGCGTCTCATCCAATCCGTACACGATGAAGCTATAGGTGATCGGCCCGGTGTTTTGAATGCTCCCTTCCAGGAGCAGGGTGTAGAGGCCATCGGCGCTCAATGCCGCCGGTTCGATGTCAGACAGGCTGCCGACAAAAAAGTTGGTGAAGAAGCGCTCTCCTCCGAACGGATCCACCAACCGCCATCCCACAGTCCCACTCCCGCCGGCCGCTTGCGCGTCAAAGTAGAGGCGCTGGCCGGCGCTCGCCGTAAACCGATGGACATCCGTCTCGTTCCCCGGCGAGAGTGCGCCGCTCACCAGCTGCCCAAAGGTCAGCGGGGTGCCCGCGGCCAGGTCCAACAGGCGGAAACTGTAGGGCTGCGCCGTCTGGCTCGTGGTGGTGACTTTGAATTGGTAGCTCCCGGCCGGCAAACTCAGGACGGCATTCCCGAACCCGTCGCTCTGGAAGAAGCGGTTGCTGAATTCCGTGCCGCGGGGGCCGGTGAGCGTGGCGGTCACACTCGTACTATTGGTGAGCGAATCGAAGAAGACTTGCGCCGGCGCCGCGAGCGTGAAGAGGTAGGTATCCGGCGTGGCGCTCGCCACGGTATCGGTGACGGTGGCGCCCAGCGTATAGGGCGTCCCGGCCGGCGGCGGGGGCGGCGTGGTGGTGGGCCGATCGAGGCTAAACGTATAGGCGCCCGGCTGGCCCGTTACGATCTGTCCTTCGAGCGACAGGGTGTAGGTCCCGGATTGCTGGAGATCGATTGCGATCTGCCCCGGCGAGAAGCTGCCGGAAGACACGATGGCGCTGAAGGGATCGATCAACCGCCAGGTGGGCGCGGCGCCGCCAGCAGGCGCCGAGATGATGGTGTACAGGAGATGATCGCCGGCCTGCGCATCGAATTGATAGAGATCAGTTTCGTTCGCCGGCGAGAGGCCAGCCGTGACCGTGAGCACCGTACCGACCGGCACGAACGTGGCCGTGACCGTCATCGCCTGCGAGAGCGTGAGATCGAGCGTCGGCGACCTCGACGTGATGCCGAACCCCGACCAGCCTAAGAAGGTGGAGCCTTGGCCCGGCGTGGCGGTCAAGGTTACGACGGTATTCTGCGGGTACACTTCCGTGGCGTCGTTGGCCGTGAGATTGATCCCCACCGGCAGGCTGGTGACGGCGCCGAGGCCCGACCCGTTGATGCGGACGGTGAGCGGCGCCGTGGCTACCGCGAAGGCCCGCGAGAATTCCGAGGTGTTGCCGAGCGCATCCGTGGCCGTAGCGGTGACGAATTGTCCGACGGTGAGCGGATTCGCGATCGTCGCCGTAAAGCCGCCGTTGCCGGTCGCATCTGTGGTCACCGCGACGGCGCCGAGATAGATTTGCCCCTCGCCGTTACCCGAGGGATCGGCGCTCAGGTTGCTGAAGAGATCGATCTGATAGACGCTGTTCGGCGCGGCATCCAGCGTGCCGCGGACGGTTGTATCCGCCGCGGAGACGAGGAACGGGAAGTTCTGGCGTTGGTTCGGACCTGTATCGGGGTCGTTCGGGTCATTCGCCGTAACCCCGTCGTTGCCGAGATCGATGCCAAGGCCGCCATTGTCGAAGATCTGATTGCTTTGGATGCGATTACCGGTTGAACCGGTTCCCGTGACGACAATCCCCGATCCGCTGAACCGATCGATGTTCAGCCCGAGCACCGTGCTGCCACTGGACGTGATGGTCAGTCCGTGCGCGCCGGCGCCGGCATTGAGGCCGCTCAGCTCAATGAGGGGCGTGCCGGCAAAGCCAGGCTGCGTGGTCCCGTCGAGGAGCACCGGATCTGTGATAGCGGGAAGCGCACTCGTGGGAGAGATGGTCTTCACGCCGCTGCCGGCGATAGTGAAGGCAATGCTGTCTTCCCCCGCCGTGGCATTGGCGTCGAGGATCGCCTGCCGGAGCGACTCGGCCCCGCTGTCATTCGTATTGGTGACGGTAAAGATCTGCCCGGCTTGCGGGACGATGGGCACGGACTCCGGCGTCAGCGCGCCGGTTGGTGCGGCGCTCAGCAAGACGCGGGAATCGAGGGCTTCTAAAAGGAAGTGACGAGTGACGGGTGATGAGTGACGAGTAAACCGTGATGCGTGATCCGTCAACCGTGATCCGTAAGTCGTGATCCGTGACGCAGCCGAATCCGAACTCGAGTGACGGGTGACGGATGACGGTTCACGACTCACGGGCAACCGCGCCCGGGCGCGGCGCAACATTGCCGCCAGGCGGCGGCGAGCCCGACGAGGGCCTCCCCAGGCCTCTTTGACAGACGGCCACCAGGCTTCAAGGACGGATCGATGGGATGCCCGGCTCATCAGGCTTCGCTCCAGCCTCATCATCGCATATCCGGAGGCCCGTCCCTGTGAGCTCCGTCACACTTTCAGGTGTGCGTATGGATCACTGGGCCTTACACGACTTCCTTTTAGCTTGTCAATCGGGAAATGCCGGAGCCTACTCCTTCTGGAGTAGCTGTTCGGCGAATACCAGGCTCCCGCTATACCGTCACAGCCAATTCGCGGTTTGCATCCCCCATGATCGCAGTGGCCGCGACAAAGTCGGATACCCAGGATGAAGGACTCGCGTTCAGAGAAGTCGCGTCCTTGTCATCGCTAGAGGCCGACGTCTGAATTGCGAAGGTGGCGCCGAGCCCCATCGGCACTACTGGTCCGAGCACGGAGGATTGAGAGGTGAGGCTCTCGACTTGCGGAGCTGCCGGCTGGAAGGAGTCAAGGATGCTACGAATTGCTTCGGCCGTGGACCTTGTGGCCCCCGACCCGACGACGTTCCCTGCCGTGAGTTGCGTATCGGAGAGGCCCGCGAGATACCGTGTGATCAGCCGCCCATCGGTTCCCATGTCGCGCTGGCCGTTTCCATCCACATCCAAGAGGAGCGGGGCGGCGGCACCCAAAAACGTGTTGAGCGCGGACTCCGAAGACCGGAGCGCGCCGACTCCCACTGAGATCCCCGGCGTCAGCGGCGCATTGGCCAGATAGCGCGCCATCAGCCGCCCATCGGTGAACGGACTGACGGTGCCATCCCCATCCACATCCAAGGTCACAAGCACCACGCCCAGATCTCGCCCCGTCGCGGCTAGGCCGCTAGTCATGGCCACGAGCTGCGCTCCATCGGCGGGCGCCGTCGTCCCCCAGTGACTCAGCAAGTCTTCCCGGATCTGATGGGTCCCAGGGCCCACATTCGATAAGACATAGGCCCCGCTGGCATCGGTCTGAACGTTCGCCTCACCGGCATCTTGACGACCGTTCGCATTCGCATCCACGTAGACGGTCCACCCGGCCATTGCGGCTTCGCCGTCTTGCTTCACCCGATCGGCATTGACATCGTTGAATACCCTCCCACGGATTTCTCCCAGCTTGAAGGTTCCGAGGTCGGCGCCCTCCGAAACCTGGCCTTCCCGTACGATCACCGAACGCGCCGTCGACAACGGGTTCGGTCCCCGGGGAGTCGTCGAGACCCATCCCGCCTGCTGAGGCGCCACAACTTGGTATATCCCGGCTTGAAGATTCCCAAAGAAATACCGTCCGCTCGAATCGGTCGACATCCGTGGCTCGGCGGCATCCATGGTGCCATTGGCATCAAAGTCGACATAGACCGTCTGCGAGGCCAACACCGGCTCACTCTCCTGCCAGGCACCGTCCCCGTTCATATCTTCGAAGTGCCTGCCCGTGATGTATCCTGTTCCGGTCACATCCGTAACCTGCACAAAGATTCGTTGCACATCAATCCCACCGGGATGTCCATCGCTGACTTGGACAATAACTTCATAGATGTTGTCCGTGTTCGTGTCCGTTGGATTTTCAAAGTCCGGTGCATCGACAAACGCAAGATCTCTGAAGACCGGATCGATGGTGAACTTCGCCTGGTCTGCCCCTCCCATGATCGTATAGGTGAGCGAGTCTCCCACATCCACGTCTGTTGCATTCATCTGCAAAAAACCTGTTACATTCTCTGGTATCGACACACTCGCCGTCTCGCCGCCGCCTCCGCTGATGATCGTTGGCGCATCATTGGCACCTGTGATCGTGACCCGAAAGACCCCCATCCGGACCAGTTGCCCGTCGGAAATCCAATAGGCTCGATCGTCGTGCCGCACGATACCGTGGCCCAATCCCTGCGCCAGCGTGTTATCCATGGTAAACGTGAACGTGCCGTCTGCCTGCACAAGCAGCGCGCCATACTGCATTTGTTGGAGGTTGCCGACGCCGCCTACTCCAAAGGGACTGGGGACTATCGATAAGGGCTGGAACCTACTATCCGGGTCGACGTCGTTGGTCAGAAGATTGCCCGTGACGAGGAACGGGCCCGCATCCTCCACGAACACCACCTCGTCCATATTCGCGATCGGGGCTTCGTTCGCCTGGATGATGCCGAAGTTCAAACTCGTAATAACCGTGTCATCGCCCGGAACGACGACGGGATAGCCTTGGCCGGAACTGGGCATGGTCACACCGAGTCCCTGGGAGGTGTCTACGCGCACGGAATAAGAGCCGAAGAGTGACCGGAATCCAAACCCGAACGGGCCAGCATAGAAGTCATATGTCCCATCCGCACTTGTTTCGACAAACGGCTCGCCGCTGACTCGCCCCACAACGGTGAAGTCCTCGCTATGGTCCAAATCCGCATAGATCCTGACACCCGCAGCTGCGGGCTCTGCCTGATCGCGTACGCCGTTACTGTTCAGATCGAAAAAGACCAGCCCGCTCAGCTCGTTGCGTTTTACGTTGCCGAGGGATACTGAACTGGTCTGGCCATCGAAGACCGAAACACCGACAAATCCCGGAGAGACGATATTTGTCGATAACCATCCAGCGGGAACCACTTCGCCGACCGAATAGAGCCCTGGCCGAAGACCTGTAAATTCAAAGCTGCCGCCTCCGTCCGTGGTGCTCACCCTATCCCCTAGAGTCAACCCCGGCGCGCCGTCCTGATCCAAGAAGACCGTCCAGTTGGGCAGGACTTCATCGCCGGCATTCAGTGCGCCATCGGCATTGCGATCGCGGTACACCTGCCCTCGAATCGTACCGGGAATGAAATTCACCTCAATCTGCCGGGTCGTGACGTTATCGTTCTCATTCGCTTCCAAGATGGTAGAAAAGCTGTCGGCCACCACCTCGAAAGACAACGGCCCCGATGGGATTGGAGCGAGTTGGACATCTTCGACCACGAACACTTCGCCGGGCGCAAGGGGGGTATTCCGAGTCACGTTGAATCGCTGCACCCCCTGCTGGACATTCAAGGTCACCACAAAAGAGCCATTCAGCGACACCGTGCCGCTGTTGATGACCGCGAAATCCACATAGGGGCGATCGCCAAACGTGAGAACCGCGCTATCGGTGTTGGTGCCGGGCTCCAACGACACGACGATCTTATTGGACCACCCTGCCGGCTGGACGAACTCCAGATTCGGACGCCCCGCGAGAAACGCCGTGTTGAGCACCAGTGTTCCGCCGGCTGTGGCACCAAATGACCCAACTTGAATGAAGTAGGTTCTTCCCTGTTCCACATTCAGTTGCAACCGAGAATCCACCTGCGCGAGCGACGCATTGTCATTACAGGCCAGCTCCTGCAGAAGGTTCGTGTAGACCGAAAGAACCGTGTCATAGTTACTCCCTGACGTATCCACCGTGAGGACCCCGTCGGCTGTCGTCACATAGCGGTACCAGACTGTGTGCCCATCCAGTCCGGTGCGGCAGGTTGGTTGCGGATCGTCAAGCGAAGTGGTGGCAAAGCGGGTGTCCGTCTGCGCCACCGCCTGGCCATGGCTGATTGTGATGGCGCGGCTGCGGTCGTCGTTCGCCGGCGCTACGCCGATGAATTTTGAGGCGGCGTTATCCCCTTCGTTCAGTTCGTCGATGGTATTGGTGCTGTCGACGACCAATTGAATCTCGTGCAGCCCGGCGGTCAGCCGGCCGACGGGAACATCTTCATCGTAGAGCGCCGTTTCCAGATCGAGCGGGAAGTCCACGAGATAGCCGGTGAGGGTCTGCCCGTCGACGCGGACTTCGATGATGAAGTCCGTCTCGGTGGGAACGTCGCCGTGATTGTCGATGGCCCAGTCGACAAAGATGTTATCGAGTTCGCTGAAAGAGAGACTGGAATTGTTCGTGCCCGGTTGGGTTGAAGCCACCAGCGACTCCGGGCCGCCAAAGAGCGGGAAAGGTCCAAGATCTGGGGCAGGGCTGACGGCAGCCGTCACTATGCTCGTTTCGCTGCCTTGCGTCTCAATGGCAGGGGCTGATTCTGATGATACGATCTGCGGTAACCCTCCGCGCTCAACGAGCGCCGCCGACGCAAGCGGCTCTCCGGCGGTCAGCGGGCCTGCGGAGAGTAGAAGACGTGGCTCCAACTCCTCGAGGCCGTAGCGGGCAGTCGGAGGCAGTGGTTCAGGCGTCGATCGTCGTCCCCACCGTTGGCTCAGCAACCGTGTCAACAGTCCTGTTCGCGTCATGCCAGATTCACGCGCAGGGAACCCGGCTCGTTCGCCTTGTACTACGTACCTGTCTAACAGTGACTCTTCACCGGCATGAGTCAAACTACCTAGATCATCTGTTGGAGCTCGCTTGATGTCAAGCCGGCTTGCTGGCCCTACTCCAAAGGGGTAGTTGCCGACAGCCAACTTGGAGGAAGATGATTTCAGAGGACATTCAAGGGGTGGATGGAGACGGGGGAGTTGTCTAGCAAGAGGAAAAAGACCGCCCAGAAGTCGGCATCGAAGAGATCGTTCTCCGCAGGGATAGAACTCTGGCCCTCGCACGGGAACGCACCTTCCCAGGCGGTATCACAGACCAGTACGACGGCTGACAATCGCCTTGAACTCGCCTGTCTTTCACCACAGAACCAGCGTCTGTAACTGGCTGTGGTATGAGTCCAGCACTTGCTCAGGAACCGCCACTATCCCCCGCGCTGGCTGGCTGGCCACCCCCACGCCGAGCTTGCCGAACTGCTACCTCATACTGCTGTAACACGTCGTTCAGCAGCAAGGAGAGGCGCTTGGCGGCAAAGGGACTCAGGATGATGCGGTTGCTGAGCTTGAGAGAGTATCCGTGCCGCCTTTTTTCAGACCTCGTTCATGCCGAACACCATGACCGGTGAGCCGGGGACCCGGTCACCCCATCCTTCCCTCGCTTGATTGGCGATCTCGCCTTCCTGAGCCCGCCTTGCCTGATTAGCTAAGGAACATGCTCACCCATTTACGCGCATCCAGCACCGTGATGCGTCCGTCGCCGTCCACGTCGCGGCAATCGTTCGGCCCGCAGGCCTTGGTGTTCCGCGCAGCCAGGATCACATTCAGGTCGTTCAGATCCACGTCGCCGTCACCGTCCAGATCCCCATTGCAGACGACTTCCGCCACGGTGATCGTGAAGGTCTGCTCCTTGAATGAGCCGGCACGATCGGTCACGCGCACGGTGACTGTTTGCGTCCCCTGCTGCCCATGGGTCGGGGTCCACTCGATGAGTCCGGTGGTGGCATTGATCGTCATCCCGGCCGGGAACGTCCGCAGACTGAAGGTCAACACATCGCCGGGATCGGGATCAAAGGCCTCCACATCATAGGTATACCGCGTCCCCACCGTCGCCGTGGTCGGCGGCAGGCTCGTGATGACCGGCATGTCGTTCACCGGATTGACGGTGATGGTCACCGTCGCCGCCTCCGAGAAATCGATCCCGTCGAACACGCGGTACTGGAAGCTGTCGGTCACGGTCTCGCTGCCATCGTGCGCATAGGTAAAGCTGCCGTTGGCGTTCAGCGTGAGCGTCCCGTTGGCCGGCTGTCCGCCTGCCACCAACTGCACCGTCAGCCCGGCCAACGGCGTATTGGCGTCGGTATCGTTGAGCAGCACCCCCGGCGCCGCCACCGTGAGCGTCCCGCCTTCATCGACCGTATAGGCATCCGGATTCGCCACAGGCCTGACGTTCTGCACATTGCCGAAGTCGCGGCCGGTGACCACCTGGCCCTCAATCAGCGTCACCGTGTAGAAGCCCGCCGACGGAGCCGTTTGAGTCCAGCCCGCCTGCAACACCTCCATCACGGTGTACGTGCCGGGGAAGAGGTTGACCAGCGAATAGGTCCCCTCTGCTGTCGTGAGGTCAAATGGGTCGTTCCCGTCAAGCACGCCGTTCCCGTTCATGTCCAAGAAGATCGTCCAGTCGGGCAGACCGGCTTCCCCGGTGTCGCGCACGCCGTTCCCATTCAAATCGTTGAACTTCGTGCCCCGAATCTCCGCCGACAGGAAATTCGCAAAGTCCTGCGTCGCGGTCTGGCCGGCCACGATCGTGACGTCGAAACAATCCTCGACCGTGGCACGCCAGCCCGGCTGCACGACCTCGTGCACGCGGAAGGCGCCCGGCGCAAGATTGGCCAAGGTATAGCGCCCGTCTGCATCTGTGACCGTGTTCGGCTCGCCGGCATCAAAGAGGGCGTTGTTGTTCGTATCCAGGAAGATCGTCCAGCCAGCCAGCCCTTCTTCGCCTGCATCCCGGACCCCATCCTGATCGCGGTCGTGGAACTTGATACCCGTGACCGATCCCGTGGCCTGAGCCACCACCGTGAAGCTCACGGTGGCGATGTTCGAATCGAGCAGCCCGTCATTGGCTTTATAAGTGAAGCTATCGGTCGTCGCCGCGCTGCCGTTGTTCGTATAGCTGAAGCTGCCATCCGCCGGATTCAGCGTCAGCGTGCCGTTCGCCGGCCCATCGACGAGAATGGCGCTCAGCGTCAGGCTGTCGATATCGGTATCGTTTCCGAGCACGCCGGGCGCCACGACGTTCAGCGTCGTACCACGGACGACTTCAAAGGGCCCGTCCTCCACGGCGACCGGCGCATCGTTGACCGGGCTGATGGTCACGTTCACCGTCGCCGTATCCGTCCCGCCCTTGCCGTCGCTGACCGTGTACGTGAAGCTGTCGGCGCCGTTCTGATCTTTTGTCGGCGTATACCGCAAGAGCGAACCGACCTGCGTCACGCTCCCTTTGGTCCCTTGCGTAAAGCCGGTGATAGTAACGACGTCCAACGCATCGATGTCGGTATCGTTCGCCAACACCGTCACGTCCACCGCCACGTCCTCGTCCGTTGTCGCTTCATCATTGACCGCGTCGGGATTGTCGTTCCTCCCAAAAATCGAAATGGTCAGCGTGGTCCCCGCAGACAGGGAGCCGTCCGAAACCGTGTAGGTGAACTGATCTTGCACCACTTGTCCGACTGCCAGTGCCTGCACGACTGACGCGCTGTTGTTCAACATATAAGTATAGTCGCCGTCGGCAACCAGCTGTAGTGTCCCGTAAGTGCCGACCAGATTCGCCCCGACATTCGCCGCCAGCCCGTTCACGGTCGAGACCACTTTGACCGGACCATCCACGTCCGTATCGTTCGTCAAGACGTTTCCCGACACCGTCAACGGCGCCGTATCTTCGGCCACGTCGTTCGTATCGGGATTGGCCACCGGCGCATCGTTGACTGCGGCAACGGTGATCGTGCTCGTCACCGCCACGCTTAGGTTGTTGGCCACTGCGCCATCGTTTGCGATCCAGGTTACCGTCCGCATGAGGACACTCGGGTTCTCGCTCGTATTCGCATAGGTCACACTCCGCAAGGCCGTCTGATAGGCCGACACGCTGGCGGTTCCTGTCAGCGTCAAGATCCCCGATCCCACCACGAAGGCGCCCGTGATTCCCCCTTGTGGCACAAAGGCCAGTACATCTTGCCCCGGCTGATAGTTCCCGGTGATTTGGACGGTCGCCCCCGTCAACGTGAGGCTGTCGATGTCCGTCACCGTCACGGTGGTGTCGATCGCCGTCGCTGGCTGGTTCTCCGTGTAGGCTACTGTGCCGCCCGCCGTGACGATCGGCGCATCGTTCACAGAATTGACCGTGATGGTGAACGTCTGCGGCGCGCTGGCGTCCACCCCGCCATTGGCCGTGCCGCCATCGTCTTGGATGCGCACCGTCACCGTCGCGGACCCAAATGCATTGGCGGCCGGCGTATAGGTCAAGGTTCCCGTCGGACTGACGATCGGTTGGCCGCTGAAGAGGGCGTTATTGTCGTTCGTCACCAGGAACGTGACGGTCTGCCCGCTCTCGTTCGCCGGGCCCGCGCTGACTTGTGTCGCCCAGCCCACGACCGTCTGCGGACCCGCGTCTTCATCCACTACCTGATTCGCGCCCTTCACGAAACTCGGCGCGTCGTTCACCGGATTCACGTTAAAGGTGATGGTGTTCGGGGTCGGATCCAGGTCGATCCCGCCGTTCGCCGTGCCGCCGTTGTCCTGTACCTGGAAGGTGAAAGTCGCCA
>FKKE01013804.1_pt1 | contig 21544 bp, 18 predicted proteins | sample 1106331 | NCBI WGS metagenome assembly FKKE01 (sample SAMEA3931202, study PRJEB13176) | freshwater metagenome | biome: Drinking water system; feature: drinking water; material: freshwater | place: China | collected 2013-02-06
TGCCCGCCGAGTCGTAGCCTCGATACTCGAGCCTTCGCAGGCCGTCGAGGATGACCGGGACGACCGGCTTCGGACCGAGGTAACCGATGATGCCGCACATGGGAGGGGAGGCCCTTTCGGTGCAGAGAAGACGTGGAGGGAGCGCCCTCAGGCTTGAGGACTCCGGCGTTCCCGTCGCTCCCGGGCCCAGCCGTCCTTGTTCTCCTGGCGGGCGCGTCCGATGGCGAGCGCGTCGGCCGGCACGTCGGCGGTGACCGTCGACCCGGCCGCCACATAGGCGCCGTCGCCCACCGTCACCGGCGCCACGAGCGTGGAGTTGCTGCCGACGAACGCGCCGGCGCCGATGATGGTCTGGTGCTTCCGGACGCCGTCATAGTTGCACGTGATCGTGCCCGCGCCGATGTTCACGCCCTTGCCGATGATGGCATCGCCCAAATAACTGAGATGATTGGCCTTCGCATGTTCGCCCAAATCCGTCAGCTTCATCTCGACGAAATTGCCGACCTTCGCATACCGCCGCACCGTCGTGCCCGGCCGCAAATGCGTAAAGGGGCCGACGGCCGCCTCGTCCTCCACGATCGCATCGCGCAGCACACAGCAATCCAAAATTTCCACCCCGCGGCCGAGCGTGCCATCGGTCACCCGCACGCCCTGACGAATCACGCAATCCTCGCCGATCGTCGTGCGGCCCTCGAGCGTGACCTGCGGATACAGGATCGTATCGCGCCCGATGGTCACGTCCGCGTCGATCCACGTTGTCGCAGGGTCCCGCATGGTCACGCCCGCCGCCATCCACCGCGCGCGGATCCGGTCGCGAATGGTCCGCTCCGCCTCGGCCAACTGCCCGCGCGTGTTCACGCCCAACCCTTCCGCCGCGTCACGCAGCGTCGCGGCTGAAACCCGGCGGCCCTCGGCGACGGCCATGCCCAGAATGTCGGTGAGATAGTACTCGCCTTGCGCGTTGTTCGGCTGGAGGCGATCGAGCGCCTGGAACAAGAAGGCCCCGTCGACCACGTAGGTCCCGACGTTGATCTCCCGCAACGCCGCCTCCGCCGGACTCGCGTCCTTGTCCTCCACGATCCGCAACACCGCCGCGCCCTGTCCCGGTGCGCCCTCGGCCGGCGAAGCCGCGCGCACGACGCGGCCGTACCCGGACGGATCATCCAGCCGCGCCGTCAAAATCGTCACCATGGCGCCGTCGGCCCGGTGCGTCTCCAACAGCAGGCGAATCGTCTCTTCGGTCAGCAGCGGCGTATCGCCGTTGAGAATCAAATACTGCGCGGGCGCCGGACGGGCCGACCCGGAAAAGACCGGACGGGCTTGCATCACCGCATGCCCGGTGCCCAACTGCGTCGTCTGTTCCACGATCTGCACGGCGGCATGGGACGCAAGGACCCCGCGCACCCGATCACCCTGGTGCCCCACCACCACGGCCACGCCCGCGTCACCGTACCGCTCAGCCAACGCCACGGCATACAGCACCATCGGACGCCCGGCCACCGGATGCAGCACCTTCCCCATTTTCGACTGCATCCGCTTACCGAGCCCGGCCGCCATGACGATCACCCCCAGGCCCTGGCGCTGCTGCGCTGTCGCTCGACTCATCGTCTCGTCGTCTCCTGGTGAGAATACACCCGCCGCTCAGGCGATCGGCACGCCGACGCCCGGCTGTTTCACGGTAACCGAAGGCCGGGGGGCCGCCCCCGCCGCCGGAGTCTGCGTATCAGGCGAATAGAGCCCGCCGGACACGATCAATTTCATCGCCTCTTCCACGGTGATGTCGACCGGCGTGACCTCCCGTTCCGGCACCAGCAGAAAGTAGCCGGAGGTCGGATTCGGCGACGTCGGCACGTACACGTTGACCAGCGGTTGCTGTGCGACCGTCTGCGCATCCTTTCCTGAAGTCCCGGTGACGAACGCAAAGCAGTAGTGGCCGTTCTTCGGAAATTGGATGAGCACCACGCGACGGTACGCGCCGCGCTCACTGACCGACAAGACATCCATCATCGACTTGATCGTCGAATAGATGCCGCGCACCACCGGTACCCGATGCAACACCGCATCCCACCACCGCACGATGCTGCGCCCGATCACGTTGGTGGTGAACACCCCGGCCGCGAAAATCAGCAGGACGAGCGCCGCAATACCCAAGCCCGGCACATACGTCCCAGGCGTCAGCACTTTGGCGACCATGTCGCCCAGAATCCCATCGACGGCGACGAACAACGTCTTCAAGACCAAAATGGTCCCCCAGATCGGGGTGATGACCAACAATCCCGTCAAAAAATACCGCTTGAGGGTCGCTTGGAAGGGCTTCATGGAGGCCAATATTAAGGAAGCTGCATCATACCGGGTCTTCGGGAAGTGCCGCAAGCATTTTCTTGCAAAATTTCAGGCACTTGGAATAGGATGGCGCCACCAAACCATGCCCAAAAAGACACCGGCGAAACCCAGAGCCACCGCCCCACGCGCCCGCGGCATCTTCATCACCTTCGAAGGCATTGAAGGCAGCGGAAAATCCACCCAGTGCCGCAGCCTGGCGCAGTGGCTCCGCAATCAAGGCTACCACGTGCTGGAAACGCGAGAGCCGGGGGGCACAGCCGTCGCAGAACAATTGCGTGCCTGCCTGCTCACGCGCCAGGACGAAGTGCTCACGCCCTGGTCCGAAGCCTTGATCGTCCTCGCCGCGCGCAGCCAACATGTGGAGCACGTGATTCGCCCCGCGCTGGAGATGGGCTCGATCGTGCTGTGCGATCGCTATGCGGATTCCACCCTCGCCTATCAGGGCGCGGGCCGAGGCCTCGACATGACCCTGCTCGCGAAACTCAACCAGGCCGCCGCCAGCCGCACGATGCCGGATTTGACCTTCTTGCTGGACCTGCCGGTGGACACCGGCCTCCAGCGCCGGCACCACAACCAGATGGAAATCAACCGGATCGACGCCGAATCGTTGCACTTCCACGAGCGTGTCCGCAAAGGCTTTCGCGCGTTGGCGCGGCGCGCCCCGACGCGCATCCGCGTCATCGCCGCCCAGCGGCTCCCCGACGTCATCAGCCGCGAAATCGAGCGCGTCACCGGCACGTACCTGGCCAGCCATCGGCCCCGCACACAGATATGAACCGGCGCACCACCAGAGGACGTCTCTAGCCCATGCCCTTCGCAGACCTCATCGGGCATGAACGGGCCAAGGCGCTGCTGCGCGCCGCGATTGCCAACCAACGGGTCGCCCACGCGTACCTGTTCCACGGGCCGGACCGCATCGGGAAACGCCGCCTCGCGCTCGCCTCCATTCAAGCGATGTGCTGCGACCGCGCCGGCTCCGGCGGGGAGCCCGACGCCTGCGGCCAGTGCCGCTCCTGCCATCAACTCGAACAGGGCAGCCACCCGGACCTGTGCCTCGTCACGCCGGACGTGTCGGGCGCCACCCCCCGCATCCGCATCGAGGACATTCGAGAGATCGAAAGCCGGCTCATCTATCGGCCGCTCGTGGCCGAGCGGAAGTTCTGCCTGATCGACGACGCCGACCGCCTGACGTTGGAAGCCGCCAATGCCCTGCTCAAAACGCTGGAGGAGCCGCCGGGTTTCGCCATGCTGATCCTGGTTTCCAGCCGCCCCTTCGCGCTGCCGGCCACGATACGCTCGCGCTGCCAGTCGCTCCGCCTCAGCGCCCCCGCGATAGCGGAGACACGGTCGGCCCTCAGACGCCTGCGCGGCCTCTCCGAGACCGACGCGCAACTGGCCGCGTCCGTCACCGAAGGCCGATTGGGCGAAGCCCTGACCATGGACCTCGCGGCCCGGCGCGAACAGCAGGAACACATCGCCACGCTCACCGCGCCGGCCTCGTTGCGGTCCATTGCCACCATCCTCACCACAGCCGAAACCTTAGCGAAGGGCGAGGAGTCGGCGGCGGACATTCTGGACCGTCTGGCCGTCTGGATTCGGGACGTGGCGCTCACGCACCTCGGCGTCAGCGCCGATCGCCTCACCCATCCGGGACAAGAAGGGGCGCTGCGCGCGTTCGCGTCCGCATCCGACCTCGACCGTCTGTTGGACGTCCTGACGGAGATCGACACGTTTCAACGCAACAGCACCCGCAACCTGAACCCCCAGTTGATGCTCGAACACGTGCTCCTGACTCTGCGCGACGCGTCGGTGCCGGCCGCCCCACGCCGGTGACCACTCGAACCCCGTAGCAATCGCCCGCCCGCTCCTGGTATGGTCCCTTCGCAAGCCATGAACGACCGGTTCTATATCACCACCCCCATCTACTATGTGAACGACGTGCCGCACATCGGGCACGCCTACACCACCGTCGCCGCCGACGTGCTGGCCCGATACCATCGCCTCCGGGGGCGCGAGGTGTTCTTTCTCACCGGCGTCGACGAACATGGGCAGAAGGTCCAGCAGGCCGCGGCCAAGGCAGGCATCGAACCACAGGCCTACTGCGACGGCATCGTGCCCCGCTTCAAGACCCTGTGGGAGCGGCTCAACATTTCGCACGATGCCTTCATCCGCACGACCGACGCCGCGCACAAGACTGTGGTTCAACGATACCTTCAACTCTTGTTGGACAAACAGTTGATTTACAGCGATCAATACACCGGCTGGTACTGCCTGTTCGACGAGCGGTTTTGGACCGAAAAAGACGTCGAGGGCGGCCTCTGCCCGGACTGCAAACGGCCCGTCGAGCAGCTCAGCGAGCGGAACTATTTTTTCAAGATGGGCCAGTACCAAGAGCGGCTCATCGCCCACATCGAAGCCCACCCCGACTTTGTGCGCCCGGAGTCGCGCCGCAACGAAGTCCTGGGGTTCTTGAAGACGCAGACGCTCGGCGATCTGTCGATCTCCCGCCCGAAGGCCCGCCTGTCCTGGGGGATCGAACTCCCCTTCGACCAGGCCTACGTCACCTACGTCTGGTTCGACGCGCTGGTGAACTACATCTCGGGATTGGAGTATCTCCCGGCGGCACCCGCGGTCGAGCGGTTCTGGCCGGCCGACGTCCACTTGGTCGGCAAGGACATCCTCACGACCCACGCGGTGTATTGGTCGACCATTTTGATGGCTCTGGAACGGCCCCTGCCGCGAACGATCTTTGCCCACGGCTGGTGGACCGTCGACGGCGAAAAAATGTCCAAGAGCCGCGGCAACGTCGTCGACCCCCACGCCATGGCCGACCAATTCGGCGTCGACGCCTTCCGCTACTTCCTGCTCCGCGAGGTGCCGTTCGGGCACGACGGCGACTTTTCCCGCGACGCCCTGATCGGCCGCATCAACAGCGACCTGGCCAACGGCCTCGGCAACCTGTTGAGCCGCACGCTTACGCTCATCGAACGCAGCACCGAGGGACGGGTGCCCGACCCCGGCACGGGAACGGACACCCCGCTGGAACGGGAACTCCAACAGGCCTGCGTGGATCTGGTCAACCAGCACCTCGGCGAGACGGTGCCCCGATTGGAATTCAACCGCGCGCTCGAAGCCATCTGGCGCGTCGTCCAACTCGCCAATCAATACGTGGACAAGACCGCGCCCTGGACGCTGGCCAAACAACCGGCGGAGGCCGCGCGCCTGCGGACCGTGCTGTATCACATGGCGGAAACCCTGCGGCTGCTCTGCGTCAGCCTGCTCCCCTTCATGCCCCGCACCGCGGAGGAGGCGGCCGGGCAATTGGGCCTGCCGGGGACGGCCGCGCAACCGATCCTGGCGACGGCACAAACATGGGGGCAACTGAAACCCGGCACGCCGATTCGCAAGGGACGCATTCTGTTTCCCCGGATTGAAACCGCCAAACCCGGGGCCCCGACGAGCACCGACAAACCCAGCAACCCAGGAGCCAAACCCGTGAGCGACACGCCGACACCAGCCGCCGTCCCCGCGCAACCGACCGCCCCCGCCGCCTCGGCGGCCACGCCGGCCACACCCGCGCCCCCAGCGGCCCCCGCGCCGCCCGCGCAGATCACCATCGACGAGTTCATGAAAGTCCAGCTCAAGACCGCGAAGGTGCTGACGGCGGAGCGCGTGCCGAAATCGGAAAAGCTCATCAAGCTGCAGGTCAGCCTCGGCAGCGAGCAGCGGCAGATCGTCGCCGGGATCGGCAAGAAATACGAGCCGGAGGCGCTGGTGGGCACAACCATCGTCATCGTCGCCAATCTGAAACCGGCCAAGCTGATGGGCATCGAATCGCAGGGCATGGTACTCGCCGCCGGCGACAGCGAGGTGCGCGGCCTCATGACCGTGGCCGAAGACGTCGAACCCGGCACCAAAGTGAAATGACGACCGGCCAACGACGTCTCGGACTGCGCCTGCTCCTGATCGTCGTCTGCCTGATGCTCCCCGCCCAGCCCGGGCGGTCGAGCGCGCAAGCCCCGCCCGACCCCGAGCAGCCGCTCAACGAAGCCCTGGCCACGACCATCACGGTCCGCGTCGTCGGGCACGGCGCGATGGCGCTTGGCCGCGAGGTCGGCGGCGCGCGCATCACCGTCACCAACCTGGCCACCGGCGAGCTGCTGGCCACCGGCTTGCAGCAAGGCGAGGCCGGGGATCAAAATCAGGTCATGCGCACGCCCCACTTCATGCGCGAACCGGTGTACAGCGCCACGGCGTCGGCGGCCGTCACCACCACCCTCTACCTCGCCGCCCCCACCCAGGTGGAAATCGTCGCCCAGGGCCCGCTGGCGTACCCCGGCGCCATGCAGCGGACCAGCAAGACCCTCTGGCTCGTGCCCGGCCAACACATGACGGACGACGGCATCGTCTTACAGCTCTATGGGTATCTCGTCCAGATCGACGCGCCGACCAAGGGCACCTCGCTCGTCGCCAAGGACGACGTCACCCTGCGCGCCTCGGTTCGAACCCTAGCGGGCGCGCCGGTTCGGCCGCACGGCGACTGGGACGCCCGCCGCGTGACGATCTTTGGAGAAGTGTTGGTCGGCACCCGTGTCGTCGAACGGCTGCAGATGTTTTTCTCCGGCGAGCGCAACCTGTTCGAGGCGCCGTTTTTCGTGCCCAAGCAACAGGACGCGCCGGACGGAATCACGGTGCGCGTGATCGCCGCCAACGCGGCCGACGGGAATGTCGGCATCGCGGAGGAAAAGTACCCGGTCCTGTCGGAACGGCTTCCGACCAAGAAGCCCTGACCACCGGAGGAAAGGCGGGCAGGACGCCATGGACCCGAAACAGCGACAATTCAGCCTCTGGTACGTCATCTTGGCCTTCTGGCTGATGCTGATCTTCCAGACGTTCGTCACGCCGTTTTTCGGCCCGCAGGAAGTCTCCTACAGCGAATTCAAACAGGCCGTCGCCGACGGGCACATCCTCGACGTCGCCATCTCGACGAACAAAATCCACGGCCGCGCCAAAGAACACACCTTCGGCCGCGACACCGACCTGTTCGACACCATTCGGGTGGAAGACCCGGACCTGATCAAGGACCTGGCCGCACACAAGGTGAAGGTCACCGGCGTGATCGAGAGCACCCTCGTGCGCGACCTGCTCTCGTGGGTCATCCCCGCGCTGATATTCGTGGGGCTGTGGTGGGTGATCTTGCGGCGCCTCGGCCAGGGGCAAGGCAGCTTCATGACGGTCGGCCAGAGCAAGGCCAAAATCTACATGGAGCGCGACATCAAGGTGAGCTTCGCCGACGTCGCCGGCGTCGACGAAGCCAAGCAGGAATTGCAGGAAGTCATCGAGTTCCTCAAGACCCCCGAGAAGTTCCAGCGGCTGGGCGGCAAAATCCCGAAAGGCATTCTCCTCGTCGGCCCGCCCGGCACCGGCAAGACGCTCCTCGCCAAGGCCGTGGCGGGCGAAGCCGCCGTGCCGTTCTTCTCGATCAGCGGCTCCGAGTTCGTGGAGATGTTCGTCGGCGTGGGCGCCGCCCGCGTCCGCGACCTCTTCCAGCAGGCCAACGAAAAAGCGCCGTGCATCATCTTCATCGACGAGTTGGACGCCCTGGGCAAGGCCCGCGGCATGGGCCCCATGGCCCACGAGGAGCGGGAACAGACGCTCAACCAGTTGCTCGTCGAAATGGACGGGTTCGATCCGCGGGCCGGCGTCATCCTGATGGCCGCCACGAACCGCCCGGAAATTCTCGACCCCGCGCTGCTCCGGGCCGGCCGGTTCGACCGCCACGTGCTCGTCGATCGGCCGGACAAGAAAGGCCGCCTGGAGATCCTGACGGTGCACGCCAAGAAAGTCCGCCTCAAGTCGATCGACGACCTGAACGTGATCGCCAGCATGACGCCCGGATTCGTCGGCGCCGACCTGGCCAACGTGGTGAACGAATCGGCCCTGCTCGCCGCGCGGCGCGGGAAAGACGTCATCGAGCTGGCGGAGCTGCAGGAAGCCGTCGAACGCGTCGTCGCCGGATTGGAAAAGAAGAACCGCGTCTTGAACAAGATGGAGAAAGAACGGGTCGCGCACCATGAGGTCGGCCACGCGCTGGTCGCCCTGGCGATTCCCGGCACCGACGCCGTGCACAAGATCTCGATCATCCCGCGCGGCATTGCGGCGCTGGGCTACACCATGCAACTGCCGACGGAAGACCGGTTCTTGATGACCAAGACCGAACTCAAGAACAAGATCGCGGTGCTGCTGGGCGGACGAGCGGCGGAGGAGCTGATCTATCACGAGGTCTCCACCGGCGCGCACGACGACCTGATGAAAGCCACCGACATCGCGAAGAGCATGATCAAGAGCTACGGCATGTCGGACGAACTGGGGCAAGTGAGCTTCGAACGCGAACGCCAGCCGCTGTTCCTGCAGGCCGGCCAGCCGATGCCGCCCGGCGAGTACAGCGAAGAAACCGCCCGCGAGATCGACTGCGAAATCCGCCGGCTGATCGACGAACAATACGCGCGCGTCCAGGCCCTGCTCCAGCAGCAGGAGCCCCTCCTCCGGAACGCCGCGGCCGTGTTGCTGACGAAGGAAGTCATCAGCGGCGACGACCTGCGCGCACTGGTGCGCGCCGTCCCCGCCCCCGCGCCCGGATCCCCCGCATGATCCAGCACCTCCTGTTCGACCTCGACGGCACGCTCATCGACACCTGGCGGCTCTACATGGAAGCCTATCGCCGGACGTTCGAGGCGTGGTTCCAGCGCCCCTTCCAGGAGACAGACACGCTCCAACTGCTGGGCCTGCGGCCCCGTTCCGAAACCTGGTTGTTGAAACAGATGCTGGGCGAAGGCGAACACGGCGACGCCTTCGCGCTCTTTCTCGACCACTACCGCCGCCTGCACGAGACATTGTTCGACGGCCCCTACACCGGCGTACCCGCCATGCTCCAGGCCCTGCGCCAGGGCGGCTACCGCCTCGGCATCGTCACCGGCAAGAGCCGCGAAGCCTGGCGCGTCACGGAACCGAAAGCCGCGCTCGTCCCCTTCGACGTGGTCATCACCGAAAGCGAAGTCGCCCAGCCGAAGCCCGACCCCGAAGGCATCCTCGCCGCCACCGCCGCGCTCCGCGCCCGGCCGGACACCGCCGTCTACATCGGCGACTCCCTGCTGGACGGCGAAGCCGCCACCGCCGCGGGCCTGCCGTTCTGGGCCGCCACCTGGGCCAAGTCCCAAGACGAACGCGACGCCTTCATCGCCGGCGCCCGCGCACGCGGCGCCACGCAGATCCTCACCACCCCGACCGACGTGCTGGCGGCCCTCCCCCGGCCGGACCGCACCGCGCCGCGAACCTAACGGTCCCACTGCGCCAGAACACAGATTTCCTTGGGCCCCCAGGGGGCCTATGCCACACTAGCCCCATCATCACCCGGCTGCTGCCGACGCCCCGTCACCGCGGGATCATGTGCGAGGCCGCGGCCGCGGCGCACGGCAGCGGCCACCTCATCACCACAAGGAGCACGAGCATGGTCAAGTCTCTCGCCGTCCTGATGGTCAGCGCCCTGTTGTGCACCGTGACCGCCGCCCTGGCCCAGAGCCCGGCCGTCGACCCCACCGCACCGCCGGCCGCGCCGGCACCCGCACCCCCGCCCCAGACTGCCCCCGAACAGGCCAAGGAAGACGACCACCGGGGGAAGGGCAAGCACAAGGCCAAGAAGGACACGCCGCGCAAAGGGAAAGCAGACGGCGACAACGAAAAAGGCAACGGCAAGGGGAAAGGAAAGGGGCAAGGCAAAAACAAGCAGCGCGGGCTGGACCGCGCCGACGAAGCCGCCGGCGACCACGGCACGCACGGCCGCGACAAGGCCCGCAGCCACAAGGAAGACTAGCGCCTCCGATCACCGCGGGGCGCTCCACCGCGAGCGCCCCGTGTCACCCGCCCGCCGCCCAGCCCCGCCACCACGCCCCAAGAGCGCAGCCGCGCCCGAAGAGTCGGGAGACCGGTCACCGGCGAAGCCAAGCACCTGATCGCGATTCGCCTCGCGCCGGCCCTGCTGGCCACGCGCAAACGGATGGCGGCCAAACAAGCACACCCTATCAAACCGTGACCCACGAATGGCCGGCACGAGCCGCCGATCGAGCGGCCTGACCCTGGCCGCCGGGGAATGCCCGCTTCATCGGCCCGCTCGTCCCCCCTTCTGATCGCCGCACAGGCCACTCGCGCGCCGCTCACCACGTCCTCGCAAGCCGTGCACCACTTCGACTCCGGCACAGACCGCTACGCCCATTCGGACCTAGCGGCCGCCCACATTCACGCGCTGCACCCAGCGACCGAGATTTTTCTTCGCGAACCAGCCTCCGCAAAGGCCCACCCCCATTGCCTTCCCGCCGAAACTTAGGGTACCGTGCGCGCCCAGAGGCCGACCCAAAAAGGGCGAGAGCACCATGCCGCGCAACAACCAGGCGGTCCGCCAGTTGATCCTTCTCCAGAAGCTGGAGGGGGCACGCCACGGCCTCACGCTCGACCAACTGGCGGCCGCGCTGGAACCCGGCGCCTCCCCCCACCCCCGCACCCTGCGGCGCGATCTCGAAGCCATCGAATCCGCCGGCTTTCCCCTGCTCACCGAACGAGTCGACGGACACACCCGTTGGAAAGTGCTCGACGGCGCGCGCCACGCCCCTGCCCTCCGGTTCTCCCCCACCGAGTTGATGGCGCTCACGCTCAGCCGGCGGCTGATTGCGCCGCTGGAAGGCACCGCGCTGCATGCCTCGCTCCAATCCGCGTTGGGCAAGGCCTCCGCCGCGCTGTCCCCCGACGGGCTCACGCTCGTGCACCAGCTCGAAGACACCTTTTCCGTCGGCCTCGGCCCGCACAAACGCTACAAACACCACCGCGAGGTCGTGGAGCGGGTCGCCCACGCCATTACCCAGAAAACCCGCATCCAGATGCGCTACGATTCCGTCGCGCGCGGCAAAGTCACCCGCCGCGAAGTGGACCCCTACCGACTCTGGTATGCCTCGGGCGGCCTGTACCTGATCGGCTACTGCCACCAGCGGAAAGAACCGCGCGTATTCGCGGTGGAGCGCATCAAGTCGGTCACGCCCACGGACCACCCCTACCAGATCCCGTTGCACTTCGACTTCGAGGCGTTCGTGGAGGACTCCCTCACCGTCATGCGCGGCACCCGCATCGAGGTCGAGGTGGAATTCGACCGCCGCACGGCCGCCTGGGCAAAAGACCGCATCTGGCATCCCAGCCAGCGGCTCATCCGCCGGCGGCACGGACGCATGGGCATGACGCTCACCATCGCCGACACCCGCGAACTCGTCGGCTGGGTGCTCAGTTTCGGTAGCGGCGTTACCGTGGTACGGCCAGAGTCCTTACGCACAGCGGTCAAGGAAGAAGCTCGAAAGATTTGTGGGGCACGGTGACCTCACCTGTCATGTTCGATTCCTATGGGTTTGACGACAAGCGGCGCAATCGTGCGATGGGCCAGTACAACGAGGCCTTGGAATATTCCACCTGAGAGGGACCTCGGATGTCACGGCCTTGTGAGACAGTGGCTGTACGACAACCTTTAGGAGAGACAGCCATGCAAGTGACCACGCTGATTGTTCTGGGTAGCCTGTCATGGGGCACAGCAAGTTGGGCTGCTATGGGCTTCGATGAGCGATACGAACGGGACTACAATATTTATACGCCGACCAACCGATACGCACCGGACAATCCGCTCAATCCGGTCAACAAGTACGATCCAGATAGCGCGTTCAATCCCGTCAACCGGTACGATCCCGGCAATCCCGCGAATCCCATCAATCAATACAACCCGAACAATCCGTTCAATCCGGTGAATCAGTACCACCCGGATAATCCACTGAATCCGGTGAACAAATACAATCCGGATGTGCCGTTCGCGCCGCTAGATGGAGGGGTGCGCGGACGAGGAAACAAATGATGACAACGCGATATCTGGCCCATGTGCGGCGGAACGACGACGAATTGTTTGCGATCTATGAGCTTCAAGAGTACTTGTGCGCGGTAGGGGAATGGTCCAATGTGTGATTGCCTGATGCGCCCCCAGAGCACACTATAAAGTGCGCTTTGGTTCGTGATTGTTATTTGTTCGGTCTTAGTGACCGTCAACCAAGATGAAGAGGATGAAATATGAACTTGCACGAATTGACCGAAGCGATAGGAACTGACGCCGCTTTGCGGCGACGCCAGATATTGCAACCCGTGGGCGGAAAGGGCGATAAGATTTTCCCGCCCACCTACCCAGGCGAAGGCAGGAATGCGCCACCGCGCCATGTGTTCGAGAAGCGGCGCGTCGGAGACCGGGAAATCTGGTGCGTGCTGGTGGACAGCGTGCAGTCCCAGGCCAACCGGCTGGAAGAGTCGTTGCTGGACGCCATCCACGACGGCATCCAGATCCCGCATGTGGTAGTGGATTTTTCCGGCAGTAATCTTGTCGGCGTGACACGCATCACTTCGCTTGATGCACCACACCGTGTGTACGACGCCATCTTGCGCGATAGTCAGACGACGGGCACGCAACCCCAACCCTTCATGTCCAGCGACGTTGGGCAAAGTCTTGCCAGGGCCAGCTTGCGGGACGCATCCGCATTGCTGGAAATCTCGCCCAACGCTCTGCTGTTCGGAGCCTGGCACTCGACCGGGCAAGGCGGCGGGCTGGGTGCGAAGTTCGCCCGTAGCCTGACTTCGGAGATTGTCGCCATTGATGTGCCAGTGCAGGAAGTTGTGGATCGGCGCACGGGGGAGATTGCGGTTTCGACTTCCGGGCGGCGCACCGGCAGCCGTGTTGATCCACTTGGCGTGATGAAAGATGTGAAGATTTACCGAAGCGCCGAGAATGAGAATGATTGGACGCCGATTGAGGCGGAGGCAGCCAGAGATGAAAGGGGAAACGCAATTCTTCTGCCAACAAAGAGCGGTAAACCAGGCAGACCATCCATCATCAACCATGGCAACGTTACTCCAAGTGTCCAACCACTTGGCATCACCTGCGACCATGTCGAACACAGTTTTGTGCTGAGCTTTGCGTCACTGCGCCGCCTGCGCTTTGGCGGAATCCCCGAGAAGGATGCAGCAGGTCGCGCTTTGCTCGCTGCATTGGGCTTGCTGGCGCTCACCGAGCAGGATGCACGCGGTTACGCCTTGCGCTCGCGTTGTGATCTGGTCTGCGACGGCGTAACTCCGCTGGAACTGGTTCATGCAAATGGCACCACTGAAACCGTGCTGCTTGACCGTGAGTCAACGCGAGCGCTTTACAAAGAGGCATTCAATGCAGCTAGGGCTGAGGCTATCGGTTTCAATTTGCTGGATGCGCCGTTGGCGCTGACGCCACAACCCAAACTCATCGAAATCGTTCGTAGAAGTCAGGAACTTGCTTTGAGTGGTGCTGGCGAGGGAGCGGACGACGATGGCGCTGACGCTTGAGATCGAGTTTCTTAGTGGCGTTTGCTTTGCGGCGATCGGCCCGGACAGCGAAGCTCCTGATTGGCCGCCGCAGCCCGACCGAATCTTTTCGGCGCTGGTAGCGACCTGGGGCGCACACGACGAACCACAGGCCGAACGCGAAGCGCTGGAATGGCTGGAGAAGCAACTGCCGCCGATGTGTGTGGCATCTGAAGCCGACGCTCGCACGACGCCTTCCGTTTACGTCCCACCCAACGACTACAAACTTCCGAGGGGCGAGCTTACGGCGGTCAGGTGGTTCCGCGACTATCTGTTGCAGAGAATCTCGCCACCCAAAGAAGGTGGACATCGGAAAGCTTGGAAAAGCGCATGGGATGTAATGCCGGATGAACGGAAACGCTCTGGTCTAAAAGGGCGTTACTTTCCGTCCACTCGCCCACACAATCCCGTCGTTCGCTACTTCTGGAATGAAGAACCGGAAGAACATACGCTGAACGCACTCGACCAGTTAGCCCGCGACACCGCTTATGTTGGCCACTCGGCCAGCCTGACGCGTTGCCGGTTTATACGCTCTGAAGTAGCGGCTGTGGATAGGCTGCAAGCGCCCAAACGCCGCGTCTATGCTGGCCGTCTAAGGGAACTGGGCGAAAGTTACGAACGCTTCAAGCAATCAGCGGACAAGAAAGACCGCCCGCGTCTTGGCGCTCCCGTCGCAGCCAAGCAGCACGCACCAGAATCACGCGGCAACGTGTTTTCCGACCGCTGGCTGATTCTGGAGCATGTCGGTGGCGAGATGCCGGACATTCGTGCGGCTGCCATCGTCGCGCGCGGCATTCGCACGGCATTGATGAGTGGCTACGGACAGATTGACGCAGAGGTTCCCCCTGTTGTCGGTGGGCATGAAGCTGATGGCAGTCCGGCCCGTGCACCGCATATGGCTGTTGTGCCATTGAGCTTCACTGGCTTTTCGTATGCAGATGGACGAGTGCTCGGCTTTGCGTTGGTCCCGCCAAGCGGCTCCGATTTGCTCCAAGATGAAGCCTTCCGCAAAGTGCTTCGGAAACTCGCACCATTGAATGACGATTACGGGCGGCGCGTGCTGGAAGTGAAGTCGGCTCACGGGGCTGCGGCAAACCAAGCCTTTGCGCTCAAACTCTCACCTTCGTTCGAGACGTCGTCGGGATTGCGCTCCCTCGACCCGGCACTCTATACCTGGACGGCTCGCCGCTTCGCCACGGTCACGCCCGTCGTGCTGGACCGGCATCTCAAGAAACGGGGTGAAGCGCGCATCGAGGAAATCTCAGAGCAGGTTGCAACAGCCTGCAAGCGCATCGGTCTACCCCGTCCGGTGTCTGTATTCCCGGACAAGCATTCCGCCGTACAAGGTGCCGTTTCTGCGTACCCATCTGGTCGCAGCCCGGTGTGGTTGAACTGGCGGCTACCGGATTCACTCGCAGGCCGGCAACTGATGCACGCGGTCATCGAGTTCGCCGAGCCAGTTGAGGGACCCGTGCTACTAGGAGCGGGGCGCTTCGTCGGTATGGGGCTGTGCCGTCCGCTTGGCAGGGAGACGCGATGATGTTGGCGATGCAGGACTTCTCAAGGTTCTTCAAGGAAGTGCATGAAGTTGATCCTTTTCCTTGGCAAGAGCAATTGCTGGAAAACGTAGTGACGGATGGCGAATGGCCGGCGACGATGGACTTGCCCACGGGTTCTGGAAAGACGGCGGCCATCGACATCGCGATTTTTCATCTTGCGTTACAGGCAGATCATGGTGCCGAACGGAAAGCACCCGTGCGTGTCGCTTTTGTCGTTGACCGGCGTCTTGTGGTAGACGATGCCTTTGCGCGGGCGCGTAAGCTCGAAAAGATTTTGCTGAATCCAGAGGCGGGTTCGGTGACGGAAAAGGTGGCAGAAAGTCTGAGAAAGCTATCGCTGGATGGCCCGCCGCTCATCGTCCGCCGTCTGCGCGGTGGCATCCCGCGAGAGGACGACTGGGCGCGCACGCCTTCGCAACCGACGGTGCTGTGTTCGACGGTGGATCAGGTGGGCTCGCGGTTGCTGTTTCGCGGCTACGGTGTTTCTGATTCGATGAAGCCGGTTCATGCCGGATTGATCGGTTCGGACTGCCTTATTCTGCTGGACGAAGCGCACTTGGCCGAGCCGTTCCGCCAAACGCTCGAATGGGCACAACTTTACCGCGGCCAAAAGTGGCGCCAGCACAGGTACAGCGCGCCCTTTGGCGTCGCATTATTGACGGCAACACCAGGCACTACCGCAAAGGACCCTTTCGTGCTTCAAGAGAAAGACAGAACGCATCCTGTTCTGAAGAGGCGTCTCGAAGCCAGCAAGCCTGCGAGGCTCATCAAGACAGATGGCGAAGACGCGCGGCAACAAGTCTTCATTTCGGAAGTCAAGCAGGCGCTTGCCAATGCTCGGGCCATCGGTGTTGTCGTGAATCGCGTGGCACGTGCTCGTGCGTTATTCGAGAAACTGCGGGTGGAATTGATCGAGGAACAGGCGGATCTGATATTACTGATCGGCCCGGCGCGTCCAGCGCAACGCGATCAGGTAGCGACACTGCTTGACCCCATCCGCACCGGTGCCGACACGGCTCGCGGTACGTTGATAAAACCGCTAGTAATCATCGCCACGCAGACCATCGAAGCAGGTGTGGACATTGATCTGGACGCGCTGTTTACGGAGGCCGCGCCCCTGGATGCGTTGCGCCAGCGATTTGGCAGACTCAACCGCAATGGGCGCGACATCACACCATCCGCGGCGATTGTGGCCGTCAACGAAGAAGTAGGCGCGCGCGCCAGTGATTCGGTGTATGGCGAAGCTATCGTCCATGCATGGAAGGCGCTTGATTCGAGTGCCACCGCAACCGGAAAGGGTAAGAGCAAAGAAAAAGTCGTTGATTTCGGACTGAATAATTTTCCTGTCGCGCCCATGCCATCGGAAGCGCTCTCGCCGAAGCCCGACGCACCAGTGTTGATGCCTGCGCATCTTGATCTCTTGAGTCAGACCTCCCCCGTTCCCGCCGCTGATCCCGAAGTCGCGCTGTATCTGCACGGTCCGTCTCGTCAACCAGACGGGGTCACGGTGATCTGGCGCGCGGACATCAGCCCGGAATGGGAAGACCAGGACATGCCGCGGTTGCTTACGCTGGTTCCCCCACGCAGCGGCGAGGCTATCGAACTGCCGCTATGGGCCGTGCGGCGCTGGCTCGCGCAAGACAGGTGCGTCGCTGATGAACTGGCCGATGTACCTTCGTCCGCGCCGGAATTCGAGGAGCACGCTGGCAAAGGCCGCCCTGTGTTCCGCTGGAAAGGCCTGGACGAGCGTTCGCAGTGGGTCCAACCGGACGAACTGCGTGCAGGTGATACCATCGTCGTGCCTGCCACTTATGGCGGCGTGGATGATTACGGCTGGCATCCGCAATCAAGTAAACCCGTTACCGACCTTACGGACGAAGCCGCAGCGGCCTATAGTGGCCGCCGCTTTTCGTTACGTATCGCACCTAGTTTGCTTGGGAATGATGTTGCACTCAGTGCATTGAGCAGCGTACTTGCCAGTATGCAAGGCGAACGCTGGGGGGCCGTGCGTGACGCTGTAGCAAGACTCGCCTTGCCAGACCAAGTAAGGGACCAGATCAAATTGCTGGCGCAGGCGCGTGGCAAACGCGGGAGTCCCGCCGTTGACTTGCATTTCGACCTTTACGGCATGACCTCGGATAACGAACCACGCGGCCTTGTGTTCGTCGCGCCGTATGGTCTCGTCAATGGAGCTAGCGCCGAAGAGGGCCGACCGAATGCGACCGAAGACGATGCCAGTGGGTCGCTCTATGGCTTCGCACAGTCTTTGGCGCAGCACAGTGCGGAAGTGGAATCCAAGGCAGAAACCTTCGCCCGCGCTGCCGGTTTGCCGGATGAGCGTGTTGCCGATCTGAAACTAGCGGGTTTTCTCCATGACGAAGGCAAGCGTGACTCGCGGTTCCAACGCTGGCTGCATCATGGCGACCCGCTAGGCGCTGATCCCGACGATGAAGGCACGGTGCTGGCGAAGTCCGGTCGCCCGCTACCGCCGGATGCGCGGGACAAGGCAGGGTTGCCGCAGCGCTGGCGGCACGAGGCGCTGTCAGTCCGGCTGGCACGTGCGCATGCACGCCTGACGAATGCGAAAGATTCCGACCTTGTACTCTGGTTAGTCGGCACGCACCACGGTTATGGCCGTCCGCTGTTTCCGCATGGTGACCCAACGGAATCGGCACCTGATGTTGGCCCGCAATCACTGGCTTTCGACTGGAACGGCATGGACTGGCCTACGCTGTTTCAGACATTGAAGGCGCGTTACGGAACCTGGGAACTGGCCCACATGGAAGCGATCTTGCGTTTGGCCGATCATCGTGCATCCGAAGATGCCGCCAAGGGGAGGGGCGCCACATGACCGCAAAGAATGTGCATCGTCTTGATGGTCTAGAACCGGACAACCTGCTGGCGTTTTTGGCGCTGATTGGACTGCTGCGGGCGCTTGAGGCAGTTGATAGCTGCGAAAGCGATACACGAATGAAGGTCAGGGCAAGAGCATCTTGGGATATAAATGAATTTCCACTTCGCCCCCGGTTGCATCTGGCCAAAGCAATGCTGCAAAAGGATATAGTGGAACGTGCGGCGAAGGGCGTTGATATTTTGGCGGCAGCATACAAGTTCAATGGTCATGAAAAACTTAAGCTGACTCCTGACCAAGCACGCACAGAGATGGCTAATGCCGTGAAAGCGACTGATGTAGAGCGTTCCGCGCTATGGGCCGCATTGACCAGTTATGCTGCCACGAAGGATAAGGGTGTGGAGCGCACGCCTTTTTGTTTGCTCGATGTTGCCCAAACCAGTTTTTTGAAAACACTCGTCGCTGTTGTCTCGGCCAGCAAAGGACGGCAAGAAGCAATTGAAAATGCGTTATTTCACCCGTGGCGATGGTCTGACGATACGCCGTCGTTCAGATGGGATCCAATCGAGGACACTCGTCACGCATATCGAGCGTTTGCGCCAAGTGACGATAAACAAAAGGTGGAGAGTGGGGCGAATATCTTGGCTGCCATAGCGCTGCCAGTCCTGACAGTCGTACCACAGCAGCGTGGCGCATCAGTGCGCTTGCTTGTTGTAGGCGGCGCAAGTCAGCGAGGGGTGTTTACCTTCGCGTGGCCAATATGGAACCAGCCAGCCTCACTTTCGGCGATTCGTGCAATGTTGACTCATGAGGATCTATGGAAGCTCAACGGGCTAAAACATCTCAGTGTGGAACGAGTCATGCTGACGCAACGTATCGCACCAAGTCGATACAATAATTTCGCTCGTGCACGACCACTCTCTTGACTTGCTGTCTAGCCCTTGGCCCGATCGCCCTGGGACTTCGGCCTCGGCCAGTTTGTGGCAGCACCATATGCGCATTTGTAACTGATGAGGTATCGGCCAATACGGCCGTGTTCTTTGACAACTGAATAGCGAAAGGAGAGCGTGTATGAGTCTCGACACTGGTGAGACGCCTCTCTCGGTGGCGGAGGAACCGCTGCTTCCTGTGCGGATGCTAAACGAGTTTGCCTACTGTCCCCGGTTGGCCTATCTGGAATGGGTGCAGAGCGAGTTTGCCGACAGTGCCGACACGGTAGAGGGGCGGTTTCACCATCGCCGGGTGGATGAAAGTCCAAAAAGACAATCGGGGACTGGTACCGGCAAATCCGGTGCGGATTTCTCCGATGCTGAACGAGATGAAGATGCGGTTATTCATCAACGTTCGGTCTGGTTGTCTTCGGATCGACTCGGCATTACGGCCAAGATCGATCTGGTCGAAGGCGTGGGTACGTGTGTCGCGCCGGTCGATTACAAACGTGGCAAGCGGCCACATGTGGAGAAAGGCGCGTGGGAGCCGGAGCGGGTGCAGGTGTGCGCGCAGGGGCTCATCTTGCGAGAGCACGGCTACGAGTGCGACGGCGGTTTTCTCTACTTCGTGGGGTCTCGGGAGCGGGTGGCGATTACGTTTGATCAGGAGTTGATCGAACGTACGCTGGAACTGATTGCGGACATGCGACGGATAGCGAGAGGTGGCGCGATGCCTCCTCCATTGGTAGACAGTCCGAAGTGCCCGCGTTGTTCGCTTGTCCGCATTTGCCTGCCGGATGAGATTGGCTGGCTGCGGCAGGAGCCTGGCGACACGGAGCAGGCAGCCTCGACGCTGCGGCGGTTAATGCCCGCCCGACATGATGCCTTGCCGTTGTATGTGCAACAGCCGGGTGCCCGGGTCGGGAAGCAGGGCGATTGCCTGCGCGTGATGGACCGCGATGAGGTCTTGATGGAGGCGAGGCTGGTTGAGGTCTCACACCTCGTGTTGTTCGGGGCTGTTCAGGTCAGCACGCAGGTGGTGCAGGAGCTATGTCGACGAGAGATTCCCATTTCCTATCTGTCGAGTGGCGGGTGGTTTTATGGCATCACTACGAGCCTGATGCACAAGAACGTCGAATTGCGACGGCGTCAATATGCCGCCGCGTCGAGTCCGTCCTTCTGTCTCGGGCTTGCGATCAGGCTGGTCCAGGCGAAGATTCTAAACTGCCGGACGATCTTGCGTCGGAATCACACAGCCGCCCCGGAGACGGTATTGCAGGATCTCAAGCGTGATCATGTGCATGCGGCGCAAGCACAGTCGCTAGACGAATTGCTCGGTATTGAAGGGACTGCAGCCCGCCGGTATTTTTCAGAATTCAGGGGGATGCTAAAGGCCGAGGCAGTGTCGTCGGATTTCGATTTTGATGGGCGCAACCGTCGACCTCCGAAGGACCCGGTGAATGCGCTCTTGTCCCTGGCTTATGCGATGCTGGCGCGGGAGTGGACAGTGACGCTGCATGCGGTCGGTCTTGATCCTTATCTGGGGTTCTATCATCAACTGCATTATGGGCGACCGGCTTTGGCCCTGGATGTCATGGAAGAGTTCCGTCCGCTGGTCGCGGACTCTGTCGTACTCACGGCAATTAACAACGGCGAGGTGCGATCGGATGACTTCATCAGGCGCATGGGCTCCGTTGCGTTGACGCCGGAAGGCCGGCGACGCTTTATCGAGACCTACGAGCGCCGGATGGGCCAAGAGATTACGCATCCGGTCTTCGGCTATCAGGTGAGCTATCGGCGTATCTTGGAAGTGCAGGCGCGGCTCCTCAGCCGATACCTCCTGGGGGAAATTCCCGATTTTCCGGCGTTTATCACGCGGTGACGCATGCGACGCCACTATCTGGTTACCTATGACATTGCCGATGCCAAACGGCTTCGGCGCGTCTTCAAGACGATGAAGGGCTTTGGTGCGCACTTGCAATTTTCGGTGTTTCAATGCGATCTTCCGGATATCGACCTCGTGCGCATGAAGGCGGCGTTGGGGGAGATCATCCACCACAGCGAAGATCAGGTACTCATCATCGACCTGGGGTCCACCGAGAGCAATCCGGTGAAGCGCATCGAGTCACTCGGAGTGAAAGCCGAGTGGGACGAACGCCGGGCGCGAGTCTTTTAGACCTGCTGCCGCCCTGCACGCGAGCGGTCGAATGATGCATCAGACGCCCGAAGCACTCGCGGAGACTACTAGGCAAGATCCGGCACCAACGGTCACANNGAAAAGAGGGAGGGAGCGGCACACCGTGACACGCCGCAATCGAGTGAAGACGACCAGCGCTCGCAAGCTGTCCCAAAACACCAGCCCTGGCTTGCACTTAGCCAGGAGCCAATTCCACGGCAGAAATGCC